>Ga0180430_10002700_pt1 | contig 15818 bp, 15 predicted proteins | sample SS_ome_9_FD_132999 | JGI IMG/M metagenome (GOLD analysis project Ga0180430, IMG submission 132999) | Hypersaline lake sediment archaeal communities from the Salton Sea, California, USA - SS_1_S_2 metaG | ecosystem: Environmental > Aquatic > Non-marine Saline and Alkaline > Hypersaline >... | reverse complement strand
GGGTATCTTGTCAGAAACGTTCTTTGAATGAAATGTGTGGGCTCTGGAGAAGGTGTAAGGAGCTGATAGTGGGGCTAAAATGGTGCGCAGTGATAACAAGTACCTCTATAACGGGAAAGAGCTTCAAGATGAGCTTCTTGGCAGCGTGAATCTGGACTGGTACGACTATGGAGCACGGTTTTATGATCCAGGACTCGGTAGGTGGCACGTAGTGGATCCCGCCGCCGAATCCATGAGCAGTTGGTCGCCTTATAATTACACCTTCAATAATCCAACAAACTTAGTTGATCCAGATGGTACAGTTCCGAGTATTCCACCGGATCTTATAGCTACTGCCGGAATCCGATTAAAGGCTTGGGCTAACGATAAGCTTGGAGCGTCGTTCAGGCTCCTATCTGGTTCTTCGGGAAACACTAATGCTCCTGCAGGGATGGTACCTGCGAGTAATCAACGAATGTCCAAAACATTAGGCACCATTAGTGATGGTACTTCAGTTGCTCAAGGTGTCGTTGATGTAGGTAATGCAGCTGCAACTGTTGTTGGATCCATTCCTGGTGTTGAAACTGTTGTAGATGCTGTAGGAACAGCTGCGAATCTTCTTCAAGGTGATCTTGAAGGAGCAGCACCATATGCTGCAGGATTGCTACTTCCAGTAAGTGGCAAACATGTAGACTTAGGTTTAAAAGGAGCTGCAAATCCTAAAGTGAAAGCAGCATTAAAAAGAGGGAAGAAAGCACATTCTGAGTTCTCAGAGAAAGCTGCAGCAAAAGGTTGGGATGTTGAACCTCGATTGACCGATCCTAAAACCGGAAAAACAGTTATTCCTGATGCAGTTACACCTAGCGGGCATCCAATTGAGTTAAAACCTAATACTCCATCTGGAAGAGCGAAGGGTTCACAACAAATAAAGAAATACGAACGAGCTACTAATAGCAATGGTAGAGTGATTTATTATGATCCGGAAAAGCGATAGGATGAAAACATATCAGATTGCCAACATATTATTACAATATCCTGCAAAATGGGAGGTTGAGAATGAAGGCAACTTAGTGTCCTTCTATGATGCAAAGGATGGTTTTGGAGCTTTGCAGTTATCTCACTTTTTTGTGGAGAATCCTAAAGCAATTGTCCTGGAGAAAGAACTTATCGATTTTATTGAAAGACTTCCGGAGGGGGTAAAAGTCCAGAGTATTGATAATTACGCTCATTGCAGCTTCATTAATGAGGATGAAATATTTTGGGAGTATTGGTTGTTTTTGAAGGAGAATACACTATTAGTATTAACATATAATTGCTCAGAAGAAGACTTTGGTAAAGAAAAAGCAATTGTAGACAGTATCGTCGAATCAGCAATAGCGTCCTAAAAAATAAGCTTTAAACAAGAAGTAGAAAACCCGGCCACACGCCGGGTTTTTGCTATAAGATCCGCTTGTTTACTTTTTGCCTTTCTTTCCGGAGCCAGTTTTAGGCGGGATCTCTGCGGCTTTACGATGGATCTTTATAGATCCTTTAGAATCTCCAATTCTGGAATCTCTTTTGACAACTCCGCCCTGTTTTGTAGCCCCTCCTTTTTTTGTAGAGCCCCCTTGTTTTGGTTGCTGTTTTTTAGATTTTTCTGCCATGGCTATATATTTTGTTTAACAAATAGGACAAGGAGAATTACACCAAAGAATAAACCCAGAATCATAAAGATATTTAGAGCCCTGATTCCAATGTTCCATCTGCCGGATATCCTGTTATACTTTGCATCTTCCATATCATCATTGACAATGGCCCAGCGGTTGGCAAGGATGGAAATGAAGTGAGCCACCAAGCTAATAAAGATCACGCCTGCAAAACAGTACCACGAATCAATCAGGAAATGTTTATTTACAGCAGAGGCCAGGTTAGGCACAACCTTCTCAATAAATCCAAATGAAATACCCAGAGCACCGGAGGCGATGAAAAGCACGTTTTTGTCAAACTGCTCATTACCGTATGATAGAGCCTGGTATTTTGCTTTTATATACTCTTCATCGGCCATTTATAAAGCCAGTTGCTGAATTTTTCTTTTGGTAATAAAAGCATCGATCAGTTTTTTAACTGTCACTTTATCCTCTTCATCCATCTGTTCCACTGCCCGGAATTGCTGCAGCAGCTCAGCATCCTTAAGTGTGGAAACTGCTTTTTCATCGGTATCTCCGCTGATCAGATAGTCTACAGTAGAATCGAGTGCATCGGCAATTTTTTTAAGCACTTCAGCTGGGGGCTGTGCTCCTTTAGTCTCATATCTTCCAACCTGGGCATATGATATGCCCACCTGATTAGCCAGGTCAGACTGTGAAAGCCCTTTCTTCTTTCTGAGTTCAACGACTCTTTTTCCTAGATCACTCATTTGCTACAATTAAGTAAAATTGCTAACACAAAAATAGCAAATATGTAGCTGATTACAGGGACGTTTAAGACATATTGTTAACAACTCAAGGAGATCTGGTTTTGCAAAATAATGCAGTTATGTTTTAATTTGCCACATATATGTAGCATCAAGAAGTTATTAACATGCAAATATCAGAGATTAAGTCTCGCCTGAGCATCGATACAGTTTTGAGCCATTACAGCCTCTCAGCTGATCGCAACAACCGTCTAAAATGCCCTTTTCATGATGACAAGACTCCAAGCATGCAGGTGTACCCCAAGACGGGTACCTGGACCTGCTTCTCAAGCAACTGCGATGCGGGCAGTGGTGACCAGATCGACTTTATCATGAAAAGGGAGGGCTGTACGAAACATGAGGCGATCCTGAAGGCCAAGGAGCTGCTGGGAGTGGCCACTATCTCTTCCGATGCAGAATCCTTCTCCAGGACCGCTGTCCTTACAAAGATCTTCGGCACGTTCCGGCACGGTATGCAACGCAGCGTGATGGGGCAGCAATACATGGAGGGTCGGGGTCTGGATCCGGTTCAGCTGGCAGTAGGCTACAACAGTGGCCAGTACCATCATAAGGGGCGGATAAATGACCGGCTAATGGCCAGCTATGTGAAATACGGTCTCCTGAAACCTGGTGCAAAGGGCGGTTACCAAGTCTTTGGTAAGGGGTGCATCTGCTTTGCTTTGAAGAACCAGGCTGGCCAGGTAGCAGGTCTGTACTTCCGGTCCACGATGGAGGCCAACGGAGATGGCAACCATGCCAGGCATTTTTATCTGAAGGATAGGCAGGGGCTATATCCTGGGTATCCGGCGCCGGACACTACAAAGTTGATCCTCACGGAGGCGGTGATCGATGCGGCCACTCTGTTGCAGGAGGATGAGATAGCGAAGGAGTACAGGATACTAACTCTGTATGGCACCAATGGCCTTACAGAGGAGCATAAACGAGCCATCCAGGGTCTGGATAAGCTGGAAGAAGTGATCCTGTTCTTCGATGGGGATGCCGCCGGGAAAGAGGCTCTGAAGAAGCACTCTGAATCTTTATACCAGCTAAAGCCCGGGATCCGGATCAGCTATGTAGAGACACCAGGTGGTGAGGATGTCAACAGCCTTGCAGTAGCCCACGAATCCGGTATCCTTACCCACCTTATAGAATCCCGCCAGGTGTTTTCTTCTTCAACTGAAAAGAAAAACGAAGCGAATCCAGACCGTCCTGCTGCTACACCAGCTGACGGTAAGCTGGATATAGCGAACCCTTACAACATCCGCTATCGAGGCGAGATTGCTCGTTATAGCATCCGTGGAGGCCTTCGCAGTGATATGGATAGTCTTAAGGTCAGTATCGTGATCGAGAGCCTGCAGCGTGCCGGACCGTATCAGAAGTACCGAAACAAGGTGGATCTGTATGAGAACCGCCAAGTGGAAAGGGTGGCCCGGGAGGCATCGGATAAGCTGGATGTACGAGCCGATTTGGTGGAGCTGGATCTGCACCGACTAACGGATCTCTTAGAGGAATACCGGGACCGGCTGCAGGAAAAAAGCAAGGACCAGATGGGAGCGCCGGTAATCAAGATGGATCCAGGGCTGGTGGCCCGCTGCCGCAAGCTCCTGGCCGGTCCGGATCTGATCAAGCGGATAAACCAGCTAATCGGCCAGTCCGGCGTAGTAGGTGAACACACCAACCGGCTATTTTTGTTTATTATCGCTACCAGCTACAAGATGCCCGATACGCTGCATGCGCTTATCCAGGGATCCACGGGCAGTGGCAAGACCCACCTGTTGGAGCGGATCAGTAGGCTAATCCCCCAAGAGGATGTAAAGCGCTTTACGAGAGTTACAGATAGCAGCTTTTATAACTACGGGGCCTATGATCTTCAGAACAAGCTGATCTGCCTGGAGGACCTGGACGGTATGAAGGAAGAGGCGCAGCTGGCCTTTAGGGAGCTTCAAAGTCGAGAGATGCTCTCTACAAGCACCACCGGCCAGGATGAGAAGGGCAACCTCCGCTCTTATGAAAAAGTGGTCTACGGTCCCATTGCCTCGCTGGCCTGCACCACCCGTGGGGAGATCTACGAAGATAACATGAGCCGCTGCTTTGTGATCGCCGTGGATGAGACCATGGAGCAGACCGAGAGAGTGATTACCTACCAAAACCGCAAAGCCTCGGGAAAGATCGATACAGGAAGAGAAAAGGAGATGGCCCAGCTGCTTCAAAACTGTATCCGGCTGCTGAAGCCATACCCGGTGATCAATCCTTATGCCGATAAGGTGCACCTGCCGCAGGAGGCCCATAAGATCCGAAGGCTAAATGAGCTCTACCAGAGTTTTGTTCGCCAGGTTACCTTGGTGCACCAATACAAGCGGCAGAAGGACAGCCGTGGACGGCTGATCTCCCGTAAGGAGGATCTGTTGGTGGCCGCCGATATCATGTTCGAGAGTATCCTTCTGAAGATCGATGAGCTGGATGGCAGCCTGAGGCAGTTCTATGAACGACTGAAAGACTATATCAAAGGGATGGGCGGAGATCATTACGACACCTACAGCTTCGGCCAGCGGGAGGTACGTATGGCCCTGAATGTAAGCAAGAGCCAGCTACAGCGCTATATCTACGATCTGCTATCCCTGGAGTACATCGCTATGAGTGGCGGCCACGTTAACCGGGGCTACCGCTATAGGATCGTTTACTGGGATGATATCACTAGGATGCGAAGCCGGCTGAAGCGGCACCTGGAAGGTCAGCTTGCCCAACTGGAGCTGATGGAGGTTCCCGGGTGATGGATAACAGTCGAAAAACAGTCGATCCTGAGTTTATTAACTCTCTGGCGACCCACTGGCGACCCATGCGTTTTGGGTCACTTAAAATCCTGGAAAACATAACAGTTAAGGCTGGCGACCCGTGACCCAAGGAAAGTGCCAGCCCCCTCTTAAGAAAAATACCCTTTACTATGAGCAAAAGATGAAGCATCTACCCCTTGAAAGTCAATACTATCAAAGCTTACAGAAGAAATACTCTCTATACCTTGAAAGGGTTGGATATCATAAACAAACCTGCAAAATGCTCCCCACTATGACCAGGGAGTTTTTTCATTTTTTAGAAGGGATATCCATCAAGGATCTAAGGGAAGTTACCGGCAAAGAGATCCTGGATTACTACCACTACCTGAGAACCCGTCCCAACCACCGGGGACCTGGCACACTGAGTGAGAGCATGCAGCACAGTCACTTGTGGGCTCTTCGGATCCTGTTTACCTATCTACAGGCCGAAGGGGTGATCGATGCGGATCCCATGAGTGTACTCTCGTTCCCCCGGCCGAAGAAAAAGGAGCGGGCCGTACTTACCCACCAGGAAATCCGGAAGCTTTACCATGCATGTGAATCCTTCAAAGACAAGGCCTTGCTGGGGTTGTTCTATGGCTGCGGGCTAAGAAAGAGCGAGGTGGAGGCACTGAATGTAAAGGATATCAGCTTCAGAGGCCGATTGGTGTATGTGCGATCAGGCAAGGGCAAGCGGCGAAGGGCGATACCGGTGCCCGAGCGTGTCATGGAGGATCTGAAGTCGTATTACTACCAGGAAAGGGTCCATGTCCTGCATAAGCAGCGGGGAGCATCCCTGGATCCCCAACGGGCCTTTTTACTGAATAAGGGCGGGACCCGTATGATGGGCCAGAGCTTGTGGCGAAGACTTCGGATCCTGGTGCTAAAGGCCGGGATAAAGGATCCGGCGCGGGTCACGTTACACTGCCTACGGCACTCGATAGCCACTCACCTGCTGGGAAGCGGAGTGGCTATCGAGCAGGTACGGGACTTCCTTGGACATACCCACCTGGAGAGCACCCAGGTCTACACCCGGGTTGGCAGGAAATACCTGGTCGGTAAGCTTTAACATAAGCTATGTGAAATGAACCAGGACCTACTCATATACTTGCAAGAAAAATACGCTCCAGGAACAGTGAAGGTCTATCTGCTGGATATTACCCGATATCTACAGTATATGGGCAGCGAAAGGGCCGAGAGGGCCACCTACCAGGATGTCCTGGAGTATGTAGCTTACCTGAGGAAAAACTTCCACAACCCGGTAACGATAAACCGGATGTTGTATGCTGCCAAAGCCTGGTACTTTTATTTGATCGCCACCGGTAGAAGAGCGGATCATCCTTGTTGGAACCTGAAACTAAAAGATGTCCGGGGTGGTGATATACAGCTACAGGATCTATTTACTTCAACTGAAATGGAAAAGCTTATGCAGCGAAAAGAGCGATATGAGATGGCCGCCAAAAGAAACCAGGTAGTGATCAGTCTGCTGATCTACCAGGGCCTTCACCAAGGGGAGATCACCGGGCTCCGTCTACAGGATATCGACCTGGAGAGTGGATACATTTATGTTCGTGCATTGGCCAGGACAGCGGCTAGGACACTAACCCTAAAGCCCAACCAGGTGATGCTGTTCTATGAGTACATCCATAAGGTCCGGCCAGCGCTGCTTAAGGTAGAAACCGACCGGTTGGTGGTAACACTGCGGGGCACACCGGAAAGCGGAGGGGGGATCGGCTACCTGGTGGAAACCTTCCGGCCGCTGTTCCCGGACAGGACTCTAAACCCACGGACCATCCGCCAGAGCGTGATCACGAACCTGCTAAAGGAGGGCAAGGATCTACGGGTGGTCCAGGTCTTTGCCGGACATAAGAAGATCGGTACAACGGAGAAGTACCGCCAGAGCGGTCTGAAGGAGTTACAGGCAGCCATTGAGAAACATCATCCGTTGGGGTGATATTTTTTCAATTGAATAGAAAAATGTATTTTTATGGATAAATATGGATACGTTATGGATATATCCAAAAATATGAAGACCAAGTTAAGCTTCGACAGCGAGGTATACCAGCAGCTGAGTCAGCAGCTTAGTGTACTAGATACTTTTAAGGGAAGTTGGAAGGTAAAGGAAAGCCAGCAGGGCCAGTATCTGAAAGAGTTGCGTAAGATCGCCACTATCGAAAGTGCAGGATCCTCGACCCGCATCGAGGGTGCCAAGCTAACGGATGAGGAGGTAGAGAAACTACTAGCATCAATAAAGATCACCTCTTTTGAATCCCGCGATGAGCAAGAGGTGGCCGGGTATTACGATGCCCTGGAGGTGATCCTGGAGAACTATGCAGATATCGATATCTCAGAGCGATATGTGCATCAGTTGCACGGAATCCTGCTTAAGCACAGTGATAAGGACCAGCCACACAGAGGCAACTACAAGCAATCCTCCAATCGGGTAGAAGCTGAATATCCAGATGGAACAAAGCGTGTACTCTTTGATCCCACGCCACCGCATCTGACCCCGGTGGAGATGCAGCAGTTGATCGAGTGGCTGAATGAGCGTATCGAGAAGAAGGACATGCACCCACTGGTTTACATTGCCGGTTTTGTGTATGAGTTCTTATCCATACACCCCTACAAGGACGGGAACGGCCGGCTGTCCAGGCTGCTAACCACACTGTTGATGATGAAGCAGGGGTATGAGTTTATCCAGTATGTATCCTTTGAAAATGTCATTGAATCCAGCAAGGATGAGTACTACCGGGTGTTGATGGACGGGCAGCAGAACAGATACAAGGATGAGGAAAGGATCAACACCTGGGTACTGTACTTTATGCAGTGCCTGATCACACTTACCGAAAGGTTGGATGCCAAATATGAGACCTACAGCAAGCTTAAGACGGCGTTAAACAAGCGGCAGCAGCAGGTCCTGGACTTTATCCGCGAAAATGAGCCTGCCCAGTTGAGTGATATCGAAAAGGCTCTAAAAAAGTCACGAAATACCCTGAAGAAGGATCTGTTCTACCTGGTCAAAGAGAAGCTATTGCTAAAGACCGGTGATCGTAAGGGAACCAGGTACCACATCCTGAAAAAGGAAGGTGCCTGATCCCTTCCCTCCATCGCTCCCCGCCCTGCTGGCGCTTTGCCTTGCCAGCCCTGGTTGCAGCCCATTGTAAAGCCCCGTAGGCTTACGCTGGAACCTAAGCTTTACAAAGAGCTGCAAGCTCACCAGCAGGCAAAGGCGCCCCAAAGTCTATCGTTAACATAACAGCTTCTTCTGTGGCACGGATCTGATCAACCAGCAACATCAAAAACGTCACGCACTGCGTGGCCAATTTACTCCTTGCAAACCAACCAGGCCGTGCCTCAGAAGTCAATTATGTTAAATAGCCCCACAGCCTGCGCACCGGTGACCATTGCTGATCCTGGTAAAAACTACAACCACTGATTGCAGAAATGAAACCCTTCGAAAAACTTGCACCATTGGCGCAAGAATTAAGTTGCTGTCAAAACTCGCACCAATGGTGGGAGAAATACAATACAAAGAAAATCTCCAACCATTAGTTGGAGAAATACCTTAAAACCGGATCCAGGCAAGATAAGCCAACCCCACCCGCAGTAAAGATCAAGCCCTAAAGGGTCCCCTCCGGGGAATCTTGACACTTGCCCGCACACGGCTTTGATGGTGCCTAATCCGGAGTTAAGGCCTGCTTTGTTCCAAGGAGCCAGGGCATACACACCTCAAAAGAAAAACGGCAAAAAAGAAAGCCGAGATCCCATGCGGGCTTGGATAAAAAGCAAGGGTGAAGCGCCAGCGGAACTCGTATTACCCTTGCTTTTTACAGTGGATGGCCATGTGCGGAGCCCGCATATCTTAGTTGCCTTTTTTGTTGTTTTGTTGCAGGAATCTCCGGCGGGTCAGCCAGAGCGGCTATTTTGCATAATGACGTATTCTAGGCCAACCCTACAAAGTACTTGGTACACCAACTCCAGGATCCTCCCGGAATAAATGGCCTACTCCTGGTCATGTGTTGCGCCTAGCAATATCCCATTATGTAATAATAGTCTTTGGGTTGCGAAGCCCAGGCCTCCATCGCCTGGGCGAACAACGCAGCGCAGGCGTGGGGAGTAGCTGACGGCGAAGGGCCGGAATCGGGCCGGCAGCTGCGGGGAAAAAGGGTGAGAAAGGATGATTTTTTCTTCAATTGAAATCTTCATTTGAAAAGAAAATAGGTATCTTGTCAACTACGTTCTTTGAATTAAATGTGTGGGCTCTGGCGAGGATGTAAGGAGCTGATAGTGGGGTCAAAATGGTGCTCAGTGAGAACAAGTACCTCTATAACGGGAAAGAGCTTCAAGATGAATTGTTGGGATCGGTTAATTTGGACTGGTATTGCTATGGGGCCAGAATGTATGATCCTGCGTTAGGTCGTTGGCACGTGCCGGATCCGATGCAGCAGTTTTATAGCCCGTATGTCTATGCTGCAAATGATCCTATCAGTAATATTGATCCAAGTGGAATGTATTCCTACAACTGGAATACTGGGGAATATGAGAATAGTAATGGTGATGTAGTTTCTTGGGATGAAGTATACGGCAATAATTTCGAAGAACCGGATGATCCTCCAAAAAATAGTAATGAGTCGGATGGTAGTAGTGATGGAATTGTGGCTCTTGACGCTGGACATGGCATAGATGGCTCTAACAATCCGAAAGTGGACCCAGGTGCTGTAGCTAACGGAGTTAAGGAAAAGGATCTAGCCCTGAAGATTACACAATCAGCAAACAAAATGCTTCAGGCGCTTGGTGTTAACACTATAATGGTAAGAAATGGAGATATTGAGGTTGAAGGAAATTCTCTGGTTTATCGATATACAGTGGCGAACGAAACTGGGGCTGAATTATTAGTTAGTATTCATATTAATGCAGCAGGTAGTACTGATGCTAGCGGCTTTATGGTTTTGTATAGTACCAATGGCAACGGCGCTAATAATAAAAGGCTTGCAGAGAGCATAGTCAGCTCACAATCAGTTATGTCGCTTAAGAATGCTTCTGGAACAGGTATCCGTAACAATCTGGCTGTATTAAATGGCTTTAATGGAGATGCTGCAGTACTTGTAGAAGTCGGTTTTTTAACAAACACTTCGGATGTAAACACCATGAAGAACCATGCAGGTGGCATTGGTAATCAAATCGCCATGGGTATTTACCAATATCTTTTTGGCGCCGAACCGGAGTTTTAATTTGTACAAGATGAAAACAATAATAGTCTACTTATGCTTTTTTTTAGGTACGTTAAATTGCTCTGGTATAGTCAATGACAATAAAAAGGATAGTCTACCTGACGATATCAAAGAAGGAATCCTTAGTGAAAAGAAGCTTTGGATTAGCTCTTTATCCAAAATTGATCCTGGTTTTGAGCTTGGCCGTTTTAATTATGTGAGCAAAGACAATTTTTCTTTAGACTATACCGAGGACAACTTCTTTTCGAGCGACTGGTTGAAGGTATATGAAGACTTCATTTTTCCTTCACCAGATGGCTTGAAGTTTATCGATATTTATAGCACAAAAGTTAGCTTCATTCAAGAACAGGGTAAAAAGCTTGCTCTATTTGAAATAGACACAAAAGTTCATTTGATAGACAAAGAACTTGATAAGTCGCAATTGATAGCGTTTTCGGGGACTGAAGAGCACTTCCAAGATTGTTATTGGCTTGATAACAATACATTTACTTTAATGGGAGTTAAAGAAACGCTCAATGGTACACAGGAAACCCGGTATGTTCCGTTTATATGGGTATACAACATTAGGTCCGGGGAAAAAGTTGAATACCTGTATAGTACCCTCTTAACTGGATATAATGACAGTTATTTCAACAATAAATATCAAATAGAATCGCTGTAATTTGAATTAAATTCTTGGAGACCCGGCCCTGCGTCGGGTTTTTCTATACTGCTAACTTCCGGAGCTTGTCCTTGGTAATAAAGGCATCCAGGAACTCCTTGACCACTGAACGTTTTGCTTCCGGCATTTTCTCAATCTGCTTGAACTGGTTCAAGAGCTCCTTATCTGTAAGAGAGCTGTCGGCCAAATCATCGGAGGTTCCGTTAGTCAGGAAATCCGATGAAACCTCCAGGGTGTTGGCCAGCTTGGAAAGAACCTCTGCAGAGGGCTGTGCTCCTTTGGTCTCGTAACGTCCTATTTGTGTATAATGTATGCCTACTTGGCCTGCCAGTTCGGTCTGTGAGAATCCCTTATCCAGGCGTGCTTTCTTGAGTCTTTGTCCGAAGTTCATGCTATAAAGATTAAAGCAATTATCAACAGTATAAATATAGCGTAAATGCACGTTAGGGACAATGTTCGTAATGCGTATGTTCATATCTTCCGATTGGTGTTCTTTGATTGAATTATCTGCCATTTGCAGCAGGAGATGAAGAAAACGGAACTTTTCGTGATTATAAAACCAGCGGGGATGATGTACTGGGTATGCAGGAAGACTTCTTTCAAGAGATGTTCTCCTTAAGTAGTAGTGATACCTTTGCCTACTCAAGCACAGTATTTGAAGAATCACCTTTGAACAGAATCAAGAAACAAGGTGCTCCGGGTGAGGATTTCAGCCCCATAGAAGAAACAGACAATGCAAGTGAACATGTACAGGAGTATGAGTTTGAATCCAACGCGGTTTCTTCTGTCAGGTGTTTTTCAGTGAATGAATCTACTGGAGCATTGTATAACTCCAAACCTCATTATACAGCCAATACTTTGTATAAGAACACCATTACAGATGAGGATGGGAATGAAACTGAAGAGTTTAAGGATATACAGGGCCATACAGTATTGAAAAGAAGTTCCGATGGTGTCAATACCTTGTCAACTTATTATGTCTATGACGACTTTGGATTGCTCCGATATGTAATTCCACCAAAGGCCCAAGGGGATAACGGACTTCCCACCACTACTGTTCAGGATCAGCTTTGCTACTACTATGAATATGATAGCAAGAACAGGATGATTGAGAAGAAACTTCCGGGAGTAGATCCAGTGTATATGATTTACGATACCAGGGATCGATTAGTCTTAGTTCAGGACGGCGAGTTACGCAATGATAGTGAATGGTTGATAACTATTTACGATGAGCTCAACCGGCCAGTTATATCTGGCTTATGGAGTCGCAGTGGTTTTACGTTCCCAACTGATATATCAACCATCGAAAATTATACAAACTTCCAGGCCAGCTGGAACTACACAACACATTATTATTCCTATCAAAGCTCAACTATATACAATGAAACTACCGTACAGTCTAAAAGTTATTATGACGACTATGACTTGCTTTTATCATCCTATTTCTCCGGGTTAGGGTTCGATGACTCAGAAAATATTGACAGTTATGAGGATAATGATGGGACCTCCAACGGGTATTTTGACCAGGTGAACGGACTGCTTACTGGAACAGCCAGGCGTGTTTTGGATGCAGCCGGATCAAACTGGATAAATACTGTACATTATTATGATGATAAGTATCGTATGATCCAGACTCAAACAACCTTATATCCACAGGGGACAGGCATGACCAGTACAGAATATGATTTTATTGGAAATGTTATGCAAAGTCTTGAGATACAATACGTAAACAGCGTAGAGAATAAAATACTTCACACATACACTTATGACCATGCAAACCGTGTGCTGGATACGTATGTGCATTATAATACAGATGATGCAATAGTTCTTGCCCAGAATCAGTACGATGAATTGGGACAGCTTAAGAAAAAGAAACTTCATTCAGATGATAACTCGGATTTCACCCAATCTGTGAATTATGGGTATAACATTCGTGGATGGCTTACTTCAATTAACAATCCTGGTTCACTTGGGGACGCTAAATTTGGGATGAAGTTATTTTACCAAGATGCAACTGACAGTCCCAATAGCACAGCATTATACAATGGCAATATCTCTGGGATCTCATGGGCATATGACAGTTCTGTAAAAGGATATGCCTTTGATTACGACGAGCTGAACAGGCTTGAGGAGGGTGACTACAAAACCTATTCAGGATCCTCCTGGAGTGATCCAACATATTTTGGAACCAGTTATTCGTATGATCTGAACGGAAATATTTCGGCACTGACTCGCAAAAATAGTTCCGGGACCACCATTGATAACCTGAGTTATACATATGTGGGCAATCAGTTGGATTATATCAATGATGCCGGAACAACCGCCGGTGTCAATAATTCTAATTCATCTGGAACAGATTATACTTACGATGACAATGGAAACATGGTATGGGATAAAAACAAGGACATTGAAATCGACTACAATTATTTAAATCTACCTGAAAAAATCGAGGAAGAAAGCGGAACAGGCGATGAGTTATTGTATATTTATGATGCCAATGGAATCAAATGGATGAAGCAGCTTACTGACGGTTCATCAATTACCAAGACCATGTATGCAGGGAGTTTTGTATACGAGGACAACGATGGCGATGCCATCGATGATTTTGGATTGGATTACATCCTGAATTCAGAGGGAAAAATTGATAAACTCACTTCTTCAGTTGAATACCACTATCATCTAAAGGACCACCTGGGCAACACCAGGGTAGTAATTAATCAAGGGGATACCGTTATACAAAAGACCGATTACTATCCCTTTGGGATGACCTCTTATCAATATTCCTCAAGTAATGATAATAAGTACCTCTATAATGGCAAGGAGTTACAAGACGAGCTCCTAGGCTCTGTGAATCTGGACTGGTACGACTATGGCGCACGGTTCTATGATCCCGCTTTAGGAAGGTGGCATGTGGTGGACCCAAAAGCTGACCAAATGAGACGCTTTAGTCCATACTCTTATGCATTCGATAATCCTATTAGGTTTATTGATCCTGATGGCATGAGACCACAAGACCCAATAAAGAATCCATGGGTGAGAGCAGCTGTAAGTAAAGAAGTAACAACGAAAGCAAGAGCTACGAATTCTGTTGGTCGTATGGGATATGCCAAAGCAGGTGTTCAAGCTGCTGGAGCAAAATTTAAACTTAAAGCAGGTTCTCTTGGTACGCTAGAATTTGGAGGAACACTAATGAAAACAGAAGCAAGTTTTGATCTAAGTGGGTCTGAATTCAAGTCCGATTTCTCTGTAACAGGAGGAGAAGGTGCTGCAACTGCAAAGTTAGGGAATGTTGGTGGAGATTTAGCAAACGCTGAATTGGGACAAGCAACAGTAACTACTTCTAGTGAAGATGGATTAAGTGTTACTGGGAAAGTAGGTGATATCAGTAGCAACTTTGATGCGAAAGTTGGAAACTTCTCAATGAGTAATGATGGAGAGGTTGGTCTTGAACTTTCAGCTGGACCAGTTACGGTTGGGGGAGGAATAAACTTCAAAAATATAGGGAAGTTTATAAAAAATGCCGTTGAAACAGTTGATACTTATATTTCTTCGGCGATTAATGAAATGATGAACCCGCAAAATAGCGTTCCTAAAGAAGTGAAAAAAGAAGTTTATGGTCCAGGCTATTAATAAACTCAGAAACTTATATCTAAAAATGCGAGCATGGGAATTATTTTCTTTGATAATGATTCCTGTGCTTGCAGGGTTTTTTGTTTCTGAAAAGATGAGCTCGTTAATATTGCCAGTACTAAACACTTTATTTTTTACTGCAATTATTGGGTGGCTTTACTCAATAGGAAGTGTCTTTAATCGCAAACTATCTCAAGGGTTGCGTAAGTCTGAAGTATTATTTACATTAAATGTAATGTACTCCTTAGTTTTCGCTGGGGTTTTATTTTTCAATATTGCGTCTTTGCAGTCAAAATTATTTAATGAAAGTTCTTTTTTAATAATTTTTTCGATATACTTTATTTTTGCTTCGTTTCATTGTTTTTATTTTGCGTCAAAGGCATTGGTCATGTGTGAAATAGGGAGGGACGTAAATTTTGAAAACCATACAAAAGAGTTTTTTCTGCTAATAGTATTTGTTATTGGAATATGGTTGTTACAGCCTCGAATTAATAAATTAATGGCTATAAGCTCTGAGTAGATAAACAATACAATCAAATAACTAAGAACCCGGCCTCGTGCCGGGTTTTTGCTTTAGAATCCCCTTGCTTACTTCTTCCCTTTCTTTACTGCGCCCTTCTTTGTTTTCGGGGGAATCTCCGAGGCCATACGCTTTGACACTGCTTTATCAGATCCTTTGGTCGCTTTGGAATCTTTTTTTACTTGAGACTTTTGAGATGGTTTTTTGCTGGACTTAGCAGACATGGCTAGATGTTTTGTTTAACGAATATGATAAGGAGAATAATGCCCAGAAATAAGCCAAGAATCATCAAGATATTTAGAGCCCTGATGCACCAGTTCCACCTGCCAGAGATCTGGCTATACCTTGCTTCTTTCATATTATCATTAGCTATGGACCACCGAATGGCTAAGGTGGAAATGAAATGAGCCACCAGGCTAATAAAAATTACACCTGCAAAGCAGTACCAGGAATTAATAAGGAAATTTTTATTTACAGCAGAGGCTAGGTTAGGCACAACCTTCTCAATGAACCCAAAAGAAATGCCCAAGGCACCGGAGGCGATGAAAAGCACGTT
>Ga0180430_10002698_pt1 | contig 15819 bp, 16 predicted proteins | sample SS_ome_9_FD_132999 | JGI IMG/M metagenome (GOLD analysis project Ga0180430, IMG submission 132999) | Hypersaline lake sediment archaeal communities from the Salton Sea, California, USA - SS_1_S_2 metaG | ecosystem: Environmental > Aquatic > Non-marine Saline and Alkaline > Hypersaline >... | reverse complement strand
CCTTCTGCTCCAGGGTCACCGGTTCGCTGAACTGCACCACGATGTGCCGGCCGAAGCCGTCCTGGGACAGCTGGCTCAGGGCCACGCTGGCGACTTCGTGGGACGGCCGCTGGCCCGCTTCGACCCCGCTTCTCCAGCCGATGTCGGCGCGCGCCGTCGGCGGGCCGGTGAGCAGCAGGGCCAGGGTGACGATGGCGATCACCAGGACCGGAACGGACCTTCTGTACACGGGTCGACCTGACATCTGAGACTCCCCCTTCTTTTGATTGTTGGTCATACGATCGCTTTGCGATGACGACAGTTTCTCGAGGAGGCATAACCGCGATTCCGGCAATTGGAGGGACCGGGCACGGCACCACATGCCCATAATATAGGGCTTTGAGGTGGGGAAAGACAAATTTCCGTGACGAAACAGGGGCCGTCGGCTGGGTCAACCCGCCTTTTCCGCAGGTGTGGGCAACCGAAATACGGTGATGAATGGAGGTTATCCGGCGGCTTCGATCATCACCATGCCCTCGGTGAAGCGTCGGGCCGGGCCCGTCGTGAAGGTCAGTTCGCGGCGGGTGATCGACGAGAAACCGGCCGTGCGCAGCAGCGCTTCCACTTCGTCGGCGGTGAGGAAAGCGAAGGCGGGATCATCCAGCGAGTGCTGCAGGGCCCAGTGCGCCCGCACCGGCGGGGCGGTGCCCGGGGCCGGGGCCAGCTGGTCGACGATGACGAAGCGCCCGTCGGCGTTCAGCGCCCCCCGCACCTTGCGGAACAGCTCCTCGTCATAGACGTCCACGTCGCACTCCAGCACGAGGTCGAATCCGTGGGGCAGCTCGTCGTCGAGGACGTTCGCCTCGTGCCACTCGATACGGCCGGCTTCCTCGTCGTCGCCGGCCAGTTCCCGTGCCATGCGGCAGACGGTGGGCACATCCACCACCACCGAGGTGAGCCCCGGGTGGCGCCGCAGCAGGGCCAGGGAGAAGATGCCCGAACCGCCGCCGAGGTCCATCATCCGGCCGATGCCGTCCATCGCCATCATCGGGGCCAGCTCCATGGCCATGGGCAGGTGGAAATCACGAAGCATACGGGTGAAGCGGCGGGCCAGCGAGGGGTCGTCGATCATCTCGGCAAGATAGTCCCGCCGCTTCAGCCCCAGCGCCTCCCGCGCCGAGCCGGGGGTGGCGAGGTGGGCGGTGAAGTCGTAGAGCCAGCGGCTCAGCCCCCGAGACTCGAGAGCCAGGTGGGCCCAGCTTTCCGGGTCGTAGGTCTCGAGAATCGCCGTGCGGGCAACGGGGGAGGGGCGGAGGGCCTTGCCGTCCCGGTCCAGCAGACCGGCCTGTTCCAGCAACTGCAGCCAGTAGCGGCAGCGGAGCAGGGGGATGCCGAACCGCCGGGCGATGTCGCTCGCCGGCGCCGGCCGCTCGTCGAGTATTGGAAAGAGCCCGAGCTCAAGCGCCGCGGTGAGGGCGGCGGAAGTGAAAGAGGCGTCGAGCAGCTCGAACACCTGGTCGGTGGTGGTCGGTTTCACGCCTGGCCTCCGCCGAGCCCTACATGGGCATCACCGTGCCGTAGTTGAACCAGTGGTAGATGACGTAGAACCAGCTGAAGAAGGCATGGATCAGCGCCCAGAGAAAGCTGTGGTGCATGTTCCAGCTGAGGATCGCCGCCAGCACCGCGCCGATACTGCCGAAAACCCCGCCGCCGCAGCACCCGCAGCCGCCCTTGTCCTTGTTGTCGCCCATTCTATCCCTCGTCATTGTCGGAACTGCCTGATATACGTCCCGTCCTGCATTCTATTCGGTTTCGGGAGGCCTGCCCACGGCGTCGTCGAGGCATCCTCCCTGATCCATACGCCGCCCGGTCTCGATCTGTTCCCGGTTCCCGGGCCCGATCAGGGCCAGGTTCCCTCGAAGACGCAGGCCGCTTCGACGGCCTGCCCCGCCGCCGGGTAGGGCGGGTCGCCGTGGGGCGACGGGGTGGCGTCCGCGATCAAAAGGTCGAGGATGTTCGTGCCGGCCAGCGAGGGCAGGGCGGGGATGTTCAGCTGCCAGGCGGTCTCGACGGTTTCACCGGCTGAGAGCAGTACCTCGCCGCTGCGCCAGCCTTCCACCGTGCCGCCATTGGCCAGGGTCAGCCCGATTTCGCCGGATGCGGTGCGCGGCCCGGCGGTGAGGTTTTGGATGCTGACCCGCATCCGGACGCTGAAGGGCAGGGTGCCCGACGAGGGCTCGGCATCGATGGAAGCGGCGATGGATTGCGGGCCGGGGTGCCAGCCCATGTCGGCGGTGCCGTCGTCTGCCCGCTGGTCACTGCAGGTGGTCAATCCCGCGAGGCAGGATTCTCCTGCCGCGCCGGTGAAGCAGATCAATTCGGCTGCGGTGCTGCCCGCATCGAGGCAGGGGCTGTCCGCCGGCTGTCCGGCGGCCGTGCGGCCGAGATACCAGGGGCCGGCCGGGCCGTCACAGAAGTGGGGGTCGGCGCTGATGTTGCCCACTCCCGGATAGTCGTGCGCCAGGCAGGAATGGACCACCGTCGGCTCGGCCCCCGCCTCGGTGACGATCAGCGGGTCGGGCCCGCCCGGCGCCGGTGGCGCCGACCCGAGGAGGATGCTGTCGCTGATGGTGACGGTGGAGTCGAAGACATACATCACCGGTCCGGACGACGCGTCGTTCCCGGCCGTGGTGAGGCTGATCGTGTCACAGTTGGTGAGCGAGACATAGATCGCGCCGCCGCCGATTCCGGCACTGTTGCCGGTGATCAGGCAGTTGCCCAGGTTCGTCGTCGAGCCCCAGGCGGCGCAGCCGCCGCCGAAGAGATCGGCGCTGTTGCCCTCCAGCAGCGTGTGCACCAGGGCGGGCGAGGACGAGCTGGCGTAGAGACCGCCGCCCAGTGCAGGCAGGGTATCGCCCGTTGCCATGTTGCCGGTCAGCCGGCAGCCGTCGAACAGCGGGGCCCCGCCGGTGAAATAGGCCCCTCCCCCGGTGTTGGCCGTGCAGTTTTCGATGGTGCAATCGATCACCCGCGGTGAACTGTTTCCGCCGTAAATCCCGCCGCCGTACGAATCGGCGCTGCAGTTGCGGATCACGCAATCGACGATGGCGGGCGAGGCCCCGTTGCAGCGGATGCCGCCGCCCGAAGCCCCGCGGCCCATGTCGATGGTGAACCCGCGCAGCACCGAGTCGCTGCCCTCGTTGTTGTGGAACCAGAACCCCCGCCGGTCGGCGATGAGGCTGAAGCAGTCGATGACACAGGCCTCCGGGCCGCCCAGGGAGCGGACGGTGATCGCCCGCCCGCCGAAGTCGAGGTCGACATTCCCCGGCCCGGACCAGGTGCCGTCGGCCACGAGCACCGTGTCGCCGTCCACGGCGAGGTCGATGCCCTGCTGGATGGTGGCTGCGTCGCCGGGGACGTGGATGACCAGCGCCGATGTCGGAACCGCAATGAGCAGGGTTGTGATGCACAGCGTGAGCGGGAGCAGGGGCAACCGGTGTTTCATCGGGAATTAACCTCGGGTAGGACGCCGCGCCCTCAGGGCGGGGCGGGGAACATCATGGTGTTGCTGCCTTCGAATATAGTTTTCTCTCCGGATATTGGCAAGGGCGTGTTGATGCCGGGCGCTGGCAGTATCTCCATCTTCTCTGTAGAATACCGCTCGGCTCCTGAAACAGCGTTCGGGTTTCCCCGGCACTGAACAACGGCGGCAGCAGCATGGCCTTTTTCACCGGCATCCTCATCACCTTCGGCTTCCTGGCCCTGCTGGCCCTGGCGCGCTGGTCCTACTGGTACTTCTTCCAGTATCGTTTCGTCGAAGTGGTCAAGGGCCGTCTCTACCGCAGCCAGGCCATGCCGCCGGACGTGCTGGTGAAGACCATCCGGCGGCACGGCGTCGATACGGTGATCGATCTGCGCCGACCGGCCAATGCCGCCGAGGCCATCGAGGCGGAGCAGCGGGCCGTGGAAGGGACCGGTGCGCGCTACATCAACTCACCCTCCAACCAGGTTTCCACGGCGGAGAGCATCGAGGCCTTTCTCGAGGCGGTGGAGCAGTCGGGACCGGGCCGCATCCTCATCCACTGCCGTGACGGCCGGGGCCGCGCCGTCTTCTACGGCGCCATCTACCTCATCGAGTTCGAGGGGCTGACTCCGGACCAGGCCCGGCGCAAGTGTCGGCTGGTGGCCAGCCGCGGCACCTTCTCGCCCGGGGGGGCCAAGGGCCGCGCCCTGCTCGACTACATTCCGCGAAGCGTTCAGCCGACCTGACGCTGATCCTCTGCCAGGCGGTTCGATTCGGCGGCGAAGGCCAGGCAGGCCTCCCAGTCGTCGGCGTAGAATTCGCGAATCCGCTCCAGCTGGTCCCGGGGGACGAGCGGGGCCGGATCCACCATGGCGGTGGGGACGATGCGGGCGGCGCCGAGCAGGAGGTGGACGGAGAGCAGCCGGGAGCGTACGCGCAGCCAGTGCAAGAGGCCCTGTTCGGCGCGGCTCCGCGGACGCCGGGGCAGTCGCCGGGTGAGGGCCCGCATCACCTTCAGCTGCTTTTCGCCGTGGGAGGGGTGCACCCTGCCGAGGTCGATCTCTTCCGGGCGGTATTCGGCGCCGGCGTAGCAGGCCATGGCGCCGAGCACGCGGTGCGGATCGGCCAGCAGGTCCTGGTGGAAAAGCACCAGCGGCGATTTGTGGAAACGGTCCCGCAGCAGGCGGAGCATGGGCAGGAAGCGGATTTCGTCCTGCTTCCAGACTCCCCGGTCGGCATCCAGGTCGAGAAAATCGGTGAATTCGGCGTAGTTGGCATTCTTGATGAATCGCCGATATTGCGAAGCCACGTACCCGTCGTGGCGGCGCAGCACGATGATCGTGCCGGCATGGGGGAAGTGGTTGGCAAAGCGGGTCACCTCCCTTGCAAACTGGCGGTCGAACTCCCGGGAAACAACGTAGCTCCCGTGCTCGCCGCGGTTGATCACCTCGGGGTAGCGGCGGTAGTGGCGACGGGGCAGGTAGTGAATGCCGTGCAACCGGGGAAAGAAGCGGTGCTGCAGCCAGGTGGATGCGGTTTTGGCCAGGCCCGGGTGAAACGTGACCCGAGGCTCCCGTGATTGGCGGTTCATTGGCGACTCCCTGCCGGCGGTCCATCCGCCGCTGCCGCCAATTCTAGTGCGTCGCCCGTACATTGGAAAGGGGGCGCCGAAGCGCCCCCTCTCCCCGCCAGCGCCGGATGGAAACGCTGACGGTCCGTTGTTGTTCCGTGCTCAGTTGTTCTGGGGGTTGTCGGACTCGTTGACGCAGTCGGCCAGTTCGGCGGCGCTGACGTTCTTGCGGTCCCTGATCGAACTCTTGGGGCACATCCAGGTGTCGCCGTCGTTCGTCTTGACCCAGACCATAACCTTCGCGGGCTTCCAGCTGTTGTTCTTTTCGTTCGTCATTTTCGTTCTCCTTGTGCCGCACGCGGCGGCGATATGTTCAATTTTTCGTGTTTCGTTTGCGTCGTCGTTCCGTTTTCAGTTGTTGTTCTTCCTCGCCCCTGCACCGGCGTGCCGGGCAGGGGCCCTTTGCCGAAGTTACATGTCGATGGTCTGCACGAAGAGGGTGAAGCTGCCGTCGAACAGGCTGCCGATGGCGTAGACGATGTAGTTCGTGCCGGCCTCGAAATTCACCAGGCCCGAATCGAAGGCGGGCGCGGTGGAACGGTTCGGGTAGAGGACCGCGATCATCCCGCCGGCCCAGATGTCCACGGAACCGAAGGAACCGGGCTTGCCGCCGTCAACGTTGCCCAGCTTCTGGCCGCCGACGAAGAGGTAGCGTGCGCTGTAACCGGACTCCCAGGTGATCACCCGCTGCAGGTCGAGGTCCACCGACGGGGCGTCAGCCGTGTGGCGGACGGTGATCCGGGTGCGGCCCTGGCGCAGGGGCTCCACGTTGTTCTCGAAAAGCGAGAGGGCGATACCGTTGCTCTCACCGTCGACATAGGTCAGGTGGGCGATGATCGTGTAATCCTTGCCGGGCTCGGGGCTCACCGTGCGGGACAGCACCGTGGTGCCCTGCAGGCGGATCTCGATGTCGTAGTCGCCGCTGGGCAGGGCCAGAGGGCCGGCGCTCTCGTTGAAGTCGAAGGAGAGCAGGTAGTCGTCGTTGACGTAGACATCCACGGGGGCCGGAAGGCCGGGAATGCCGTGAATCGCGGTAAGCATGGCCTCGGTCGCGGTGTCTTCTGTGGTGGCGCCGCTGTTCACGTCGGCGGCCTTGAAGGCCTTCATGTCGGCGGTGGCGCCGGCGGCCACGAGGATCAGCATCAGGGAAGCGAGGGAAGCAACTTTCTTCAACATTTTCTTTCTCCTTGTATCGTTCGTCGTATCCTGTCCAAGTTCGTGTTCGCGGGGCGAATCCGTGTTCGCTCCCGATGTTCGAGATGAAATATAACCGATTGAATTTCGAATGTCAAGCTTTTTTCTAAAATATATTGAATAAAAAATAGACCTTAACATAAGCACAATCATTTCAATAAATTGCATCGACTATCCTGGCTGCTGCATACTGCTGTTTGCCGATTTATAGCACTTTGACCTGTTCTTTCGGGGCGCTGGATCGACTCTGGACCGAGATTATTATAGACATAATTTAGACGTCTGCCGGGCGGGTAACCGCTCCGGATTGCAGCAGCGTATTCGGGGGGGGGATGGGCTCGAGGCCGCGGCTGGGCCGGCCTGGATGGCTGGATGGGATCGCTTGCCCCGTGCGGGGGCGCCGTACAGAAAGGAGGGCGCCGTGTGGCGCCCCGGGTGGTGTGCTTGATCGCGTCGGTGAATGACGCGGGGAAGATTCCGTTTGTATGATCGGTCGTTATGATGTCGTTCTATTCGCTTCCTTCGGCCCCCGCGCCGGATTTCCGGGCGGGGGCCGGTTCGGTCAGTTCGAGTTACATCGTGTCAACGGTCTGCACGAAGAGGGTGAAGCTGCCGTCGAACAGGCTGCCGATGGCATAGACCACGTAGTTCACGCCGGGCTTGAAGGGCACGGCCGGGGACTCGAATGCCGGGGTGGTGCTGCCTTCGGGGTAAAGCACGGCGATGAACTTGCCGCCCCAGAGGTCCACGGAGCCGAAGGAGCCAGGCATCATGCCGGCCTGGTTGGAAAGGCCCTGTCCACCGATGTTCATGTAACGAGCGGCCGGACCAGACTCGTTTTCCAGCACACGCTGCAGGTCCAGGTCCACGGACGGAGCGTCGGCAGTGTGACGGACGGTGATCCGGGTGCGGCCGTCGCGCAGGGGCCGATTGTTGTTCTCGAAGGTGGAGATGGCGATGGTGTTGTTCGCGCCGTCCCTGTAGGCCAGGTGCGCGATAACAGTGTAGTCCTTGCCGGGCTGGGGATCCACGACGGTTTTCAGGACCGACGTGCCGTCAACGAGGCGCACTTCGATGGTGTATTCGCCGCGGGGAAGCGCCAGGGGACCGGCGCTTTCGTTGAAGTCGAAGGTCAGCAGGTAACTGTCGTTGACAAACACGTCAACCGGAGCTCCGAGGCCGGGGATGGCGTGAATGGCCGTGAGGTTTGCCGTGCCCTCATCTTCGGGGGCGGTGTCGCGGGAACCCGGGGCCATCGCGGAGCCCGGACCAACCTGGAGATCGGTGGCCTTGATGGCACGAATGTCAGCAGTGGCGCCGGCGGCCACGAGGAGCAGCATCAGGGTCGCGAGGGAAGCAGCTTTCTTCAACATTTTCTTTCTCCTTCTATCTTGTATTGTGTCCTGTCCAAGTTTCGTTTTCCGGGGCGGCTCACTTGCCCGCTCCCGATGTTCGAGATCAATATACAGACCCCGGTTTCATTTGTCAAGCGTATTTCTAAAATATATTGATAAAAATATAGACATGCCTGATTTTCTGTTAATATCCATGGGTGGATCATAGTTTTGCATTTAGGTTATGCCTCAATATATAAAGCATTTAGTTGTCCAGGGAGGCTTCTTGATCATTGTTGATTGAATGTTAGACAAAAGCGGGGCATCCATCGGCGCAGAAGATGAACAGGCCGAAAACAGGCTGGATCAGCAGCGTGTTCGGCCCGGCAGTAGAAAGGCGGGGAAGGTCGAGATCAGAGGCCTGGCGGGCGGTAGCCCTGGTCCAGCAGGCTGCGCACCGGGGGGAAGAGCGGTTCGGGCAAGTCGTCCCAGGCGAACCATTCCCACCCGTCACAGAACTCGGGTTCGAGGTTTCGAGGTTCGCCGAAAGCCCCCTCGGCGGTAACGAAGAGTGTGATGTACTGTTTGCCCTGCTCCGGGAAGTGGTCGTTGGTGTAGGCGGCGTGGCGGATACCGGCGATCTCCATCCCGGTCTCCTCCAGGGTTTCCCGGCGGGCACAGGCCTCTATGCTCTCACCGAATTCCAGGTGGCCCCCCGGGCAGGACCAGCTGCCCGCACCGTGGGCATTGCGCCGGCGACCCAACAGGATTCGTCCGTCGCGGACGACGATCACGCCGATGCCCACCCCGGGTCTCCGGGTTGGATCTGCGCTGACGTCCGTGGTGGCAGCCGTTTCACTGACGGCAGCGCCGGCGAGGGCGAGGATCGCCCCCCGGAACCCGGGCCGGTCAGAGATCGGGGGCAGGACGTCGATTCGAAGCCCGGGGGCTTTTTCTTTCACTTCACGCACCTGGCGTTCGATATCGTCCAGGGTGGCTTTGCTCACCGACATGAAGAGGGGCAGGAGGCGCAGGTGGGTCACCTGTTCGGCCAGGGCGTCGCCTGCCGCGTCGTCCAGGGTTGGCGGCACGAACTGCTGGTAGGCCAGCCGGACCTGGTCATCGCCGTGGCGGCGGCGAAGCTCGGCCTCCAACGCCTCGAAGAAGACGCGCCACTGCGGGTCGCGGCTGCCGTGGGGAAAGAGGATCAGGCGGGACTGGTTCATCGTCGGGTCCGGGGCTTCACGAGGCGCCGGCGCCGCGCAACTCGCCGAGCCGCCGGCGCAGGTCGGCCATGCTGTTCACCATCAATGCCCCGGCGCCGGACAGTGCGTCGGCGTACGCCTTCGCCGCATCACCGCCCGCGATCATCGTCACCCCGTTGGGCAGCAGCTTTCCCAGCTCGCGGATCTGCTCGGCGACTCTCGGATCATCGGCTGGAAAGACGATGCTCAATGCCAGGGCCCGGGCATTGCTCATGGTCACTGCGGCGGTGATCTCGCCGGCCGGCAGGTCGGGGCCGAGGTAATTGACGTTCCAGCCATCGGCCAGGGCGGAAAGGGCCGCCGCCATGGCGCCGATTTCGTGACGCTGGCCCACTGGCGTGGTGACCACCAGTACCGGGGCGGCCGCCGGCGGCGAACAGGAGCGAATGAGCCCGTTGAGGAAAGAGATCACCGCGGCGGACGCCAGATGCTCCTGGGCCACCCGCAGTGTTCCGTTGTGCCACCGGTCTCCCACCAGGCGCATCAGTGGCAGTACGACGTCGTCCAGCAGCACCGGCTGGGTCAGGGCGATGGCCGCGCCACGGAGCGCGCTCTGCAGCGCCGCGCCGTCCATGCGCTCCACCGTCTCCACGCAGGCTTCGAGGTGCACTTCCGGGGCGAGGCTGGCCGGGCTCGGTGCCTCATCACCTGCCGTTCTCGGGGCCGGGGCCGCATCGCCGCCCAGCTCGCGCACGAGTTCCACGAGCTTTTCAGTGGGAAGCTTGGCCACCTGGCCGATGCTGTAGCCGCCCCGGGTGGCCCGGGCCAGCAGCAGCAGCCGCTCCAGGTGCTCCTCGGTGTAGACACGGCGGTTGGTGGGCGTGCGGATCGGCTCCACGGCCCCGTACCGTTTTTCCCAGGCCCGGATGGCGTGAGCGGTGAGCCCCGTGCGCCGGGCCACGACCTTGATCGGATAGGTTCGTTCGTTTGTCATGTGTAAAAGATATCCAATTGTCAATCGATCGTCAATCGACAGCGGCGCTCAGGCCCCCTTTTTTTATGCGCTTGAACGCGTCGATGGCCCTCAGGCGGGCGGCACGGTGGTCAACTGTTGGCGCCGGGTAATCGAGCGCGCGGCGTTCGTTGGCCGACAGCAGCGAGGGGTCGTGGATCGCCGGGCCCTCGACACTGCCGAGCTCGGGCAGCCAACGGCGGATGAATTCGCCCCGGGGGTCGAACTTGCGGCTCTGGCTTGCCGGATTGAAGATCCTGAAATACGGGGCGGCGTCGGTGCCGGTGGAGGCCGACCACTGCCAGCCGCCGTTGTTGCTCGCCAGGTCGCCGTCCACCAGGTGGCGCATGAAGTGGCGTTCCCCGCGGCGCCAGTCGACGAAAAGGTCCTTGGTCAGAAACATGGCGGCGATCATTCGCAGCCGGTTGTGCATCCAGCCAGTGTCGCGCAACTGGCGCATGGCAGCGTCGACGATGGGGAAGCCGGTGCGGCCCTCGCACCAGGCTTCGAAGCCGGCCTCGTCGTCCCGCCAGTGGATCTGTTCGGTTTCCCTTCGGAAGGCGCGGTTCATGCTCACCCGGGGAAAGCCGACCATCACGTGGCGGTAGAACTCACGCCAGACGAGTTCGCTGATCCAGGTTGCCGGCCCCTGGTCGCCACGGTGCAGCAGGTTTACGCTCTCCCCCATGGCGGCCGTGAGGCATTGGCGGACTGAGATGGCCCCGGTGGCGAGGTAGGGTGAGAGCCGGCTGGTCCCCTGCACCGCCGGCCGGTCTCGCAGGTCGTGATACTCGGCCAGCTGCTGTTCGACGAACGTCTCCAGCCGACGACGCGCTGCCGTTTCGCCGGCGGGCCAGAGACCGGAACGATCGGCGATGGATGCGAAACCGGCCACCGTTTCCGGCACGCGGTCCGGGGGGGACAGCCGATCGGGCAATCGCCTCGGTGTTCCCAGGGGCTGCGGCACTCCCTCCCTCTCCAGGCGCTGATAAAGCGCCTTGCGGAACGGCGTGAACACCCGGTACCAGCTGCCCGAGCCGGTGCGCAACTCTCCCGGCTCCACCAGTACCTGGTCGGTGAAGCTGCGGGCGGCCAATCCCTGTTCGTTGAACCGGCGGACCACCGCCGCATCGCGACGGGATTCGTTGACTTCGTACTCGCGATTGAAAAAGAGGGCGTCGCATTCCAGCTCTCGGGCAATGCCGAGCAGCAGTTCGGGAACCCCGTCGAAACGATCGACCTCGCGCAGCACCAGGGGAATGTTCAGTTCGTCCAGTTCCTCGCCCAGCACTTCGAGCGTGCGCAGGATCAGCGAGACCTTCGCCGGCGCCCAGTCATGTTCCTCCCACTGCCCCGGGGTGACGATAAAGACGGCGGCCGCGCCACGGTCTGCGTCGAGGCAGGCCTGGTGCAGCGCCGGATTATCGGTCGTGCGGAGGTCTGATCTGAACCAGATGAGCGGTCTCATGCGTCTCCCGGGAGTTCCCCTTGAAGATTCGAGAAATTATTGTCGACTGAATTATATACCAAAGATAGACAAAATAGCGGGCCACTGATGGCGATTATTTCCCGTCGGGATCATCGGTTGAGGTCCTGGGGCAGACAGTCGATGGTGAGGAACTGTTCCTCTGGCCAGCGGAGCACCACCAGCATTCGACCGGCATGTGCTCCGAAATCGAGGCAGGCGGCCCGGTTGCGGGGCGGGACCCACCCCGGAGCGGCGGGCGTGGCGCGGTGGAGATCGCCGGCCCAGGGGAATTTGTAGTGACCGAAGAGGATCCTGGCTTCGCCGGTGTAGTGGTTCCACCAGTCCACCCGTTTCTTGAAGCGGATCTTCCCCCGGTGGTCGGGGTGCGGTTCACAGGGCACCTCGGCGCCCTTGATGCACTGCTCGATGGCCACGAACAGCGGGTCGGCGGCGGCCTTCAATTCAGCTTCGAGGGCGGCGTCCCGGTTGTCGGACCAGTCCCGGTTCTCCGGGGGCGTGGTGGACGTGCGGTAGAGGATCTCCGGCGTGTCGATGAACAGCGGCAGGTCGTCGATGTGGTTCTCGTCCCAGCAGGCGTGGATCACCCGCACCTTGCCGTGGTCCAGCTCCAGCCGCGTCGGGATTCGTTCGATGAAGCTGCGGGCCCGTTCCCAGCGGGCACGGTCGGCCTCGATCTGGGCCAGGGTGGAGGCGAACTGTTTCGTGTTGTCCGGGGAGCGGCGGCGCAGCGGCGGATCGGCCATGTAGTGCAGGGCGTTGAGTTCGTGATTGCCCATCACCGGCAGGGCGCAGCCGTCATCGGCCATCTCCTCCACCAGTTCGAGACAGTCCAGCGGGTTGTTGCCGTCATCCAGCAGGTCACCCACCGAGACCAGTTTTCGATCTTCCGCGTGAAACCAGTGTCCGCTTTCCTTGCGGTAGCCCAGCCGGTGCACCAGTTCACGCAGGGTGGCCGCCCGTCCGTGCACGTCCCCGACGATGTCATACCGTTCGCTCATCGTGTCTCCCTCTTTCGGCCCGCTGCATCCGGGAGCTATTTTCATACCACAGATTCCGGTTCATTCCCACGAGTTGCCGCCGTCTTGACCAAATGTTAACCGGCAGTGGATGGTGATGCGGTCGTGCCGAACATGTCGGTCAGGGCCTGCTCGCGGAAGTCGAAGATCTGTCGCAGCCGGCGGCGGACGAAGAGCGCGTGGGCCATCGAGCCCAGCGGTCCGAAGGGCAGGGCATAGTGCACGATGTCGCTGGTTCTGGTGCCGCCGGCGATTTCTTCGAAGTGGTGCTGGTGGTGCCAGAAACGGTAGGGCCCGAATCGCTGCTCGTCGATGAAGAAGTGCGGTGGCCTGGCCTGGGTGATCTCTGTAACCCAGCCGAGAGACAGCGGCGGCAGTACCCGTACGCGATAGGTGATGATCAGGCCGGCATGGATTTCCATGGGCAGTTCGGGGGAGGTGATGAGGAATCCCATCTCCGGCGGGGTGATCCGCGCCAGGTTCGACGGGTCGGAGAAGAAGCGCCAGGCGTCTTCGATGCCGATGGGGATTTCCTGGGTTTGTTTCAGTCGATGGAGTTTCATGGTTTTGAGGGTCTTGAAAAAAAGCCGGGGATCGGGTTCGACCCGGTCCCCGGCGAGCCGGCGTAGCGCCGGGTTCCGGCGCTTACTTGGGCAGGACGACGCTGTCGATCACGTGGATCACTCCGTTGGAGCAGCTGATGTCCGTGGAGACCACTTTCGCGCTGTCCACCATGACGCTGTCGCCTTTGACGTTGATGGAGAGGCTCTGGCCATTGACCGTTTTCGCCGAGTCGAGCCCGACAACATCGCTGGCCAGCACGTTCCCGGGGACCACGTGGTAGGTCAGGATCGCCTGCAGCTGGGCCTTGTTCTCGGGCTTGAGCAGGGATTCCAGGGTGCCCTCGGGCAGCTTGGCGAACGCTTCGTCCGTGGGGGCAAAGACGGTGAAGGGGCCATCGCCCTTGAGGGTCTCACCGAGGTCGGCGGCCTTGACCGCGGCTACCAGGGTGTTGAAGGAACCGGCCGCAACGGCGGTGTCCACGATATCGCTGGTCTTGGAGCCGCAGGAGCCGGCGTGGGCCGGATGGACGGCGCCAAAGAGCAGAAGGGTGACGGCCAGGGCGCTGATGATGGTGGTTCTGAGCTTCATTATCTGTCTCCTCTATCGTTCGTGCCGGCGTTATCTTTTGCCGGTGTTTTTCTCGTCGATCCGTTTTCGACCGGTTTGTCCTGCCCGGTGTGCTGCCGGATCTCGTTGCTTGCAGGATGAATATACAGTCATGTTTATCTAATGTCAAGCAATAATCTAATAAATTTAAAACAATTTTCATTCCACTCATGATTTCATTCGTTTCCGGGGATGAAAGGGGTATAATGTTCGCGATTCAATCCTGCCCGAAAACCGAACCGCGAGGTAATCATGACCGACCTGTCGCGAGGCCTTTCACTGGTCCTCCTGATCTGCGCCTGTCTTATTCCCGCCGGCTGTCTGCGTTCCCTGCCGCCCGCGGGCAATCCGGGCGAGGGGACGTTCAAGAAGATGATGGATATCCGGGCCGACCGCTTCCGGCGCAGCTACCTCGTCCACCTGCCGCCGCAGGCTGCCGATGGCGAGCCGCTGCCCCTGGTGGTGGTGATCCACGGCGCCTTCGACTCGGGGAAGAAGATGGAAGCGCTCACCGGCTGGAGCCGCATCGCCGACCGCGAAGGATTCATGGTGCTCTACCCCAACGGCATGGGGCTGGGCAGTCTGTTCCGTCACTGGAATTCCGGCCATTGCTGCGGCCGGGCGCAGGCGCTCGGCATCGACGATGTCGCCTTCATCGAGACGATGATCGATGAAGTACGCGAACGTTTTGCTGTCGACCCGCGCCGTGTCTACATCATGGGCAACTCCAACGGCGGCATGCTCACGCACCACGTGGCCGCCAGAAACACGCAGCTGTTTGCCGCCGCGGCGGTTGTCTCCGCTGCCATCGGCGGCCGGCCCACGGCCGAGGAGGAGGTCTGGCGGGTGCCCGAGCCGCAGCGGCCGCTGCCGATGATGCTTTTCCATGGCCGTGACGATGACATCATCCCCTTCGAGGGCGGTGAGGACCGTCGGAGCAAGGCCGGGCGCACCTACCTTTCGGTGGACGAGTCGGCGCGGTTCTGGGCCGAGGCCAACGGCGCCGCCGACGGGCCTGATGAGGCGTTGCTCTTCGGCGGCCAGGTGACCTTCAGCCGCTGGGGCGGCGAGGCGTCAGCGCCGGTGCTGCTTTACGCCATCGAAGACTGGGGTCACGTCTGGCCCTCCAGAAAGACGATCAAACCGAAGAAGCATCCACAACTCGACGGTTTCGACGCTGCCGAGCTGGCCTGGGATTTTTTCCGGGGCCGCACGCGCCCGACCGCCGGCGAATGAGCGAGGTTCACATGTCTGACCAGATCCGCATCGGCATCAGCAGCTGCCTGCTTGGCGAGAAAGTCCGTTACGACGGCCAGCACAAGCTCGACCGGTTCTGCCGCGACGTGCTCGGCGAATATGTCGAATACGTCCCGGTCTGTCCGGAGGTGGAGTGCGGCATGCCCATCCCCCGCGAATCGATGCACCTCGAGGGTGATCCCGAGGCCCCACGGCTGATCACCACGAGAACCCGGCGTGACCTCACCGAGCAGATGGTGGGCTGGGCCGGGCGGCGGGTGAAGCAGTTGGAGAAGGAGAACCTCTGCGGCTTCATCTTCAAGAGCCGCTCTCCCTCCAGCGGCATGGAGCGGGTGAAGATCTACGACGAGAACAAGATCCCGCGGAAGAGCGGCTCGGGGCTTTTCGCCGGCGCCTTCATGAAGCATTTCCCGCTGCTGCCGGTGGAGGAGGAGGGGCGGCTGCACGACGCGGTGCTGCGTGAGAATTTCATCGAGCGCATCTTCATCTACCGGCGCTGGCAGGCGATGACCGCCGGCCGGCTGAAGCGGGGTGACCTCGTCGACTTCCATGCCCGGCACAAGCTGGCGATCATGGCCCACAGCCCAAAGCACCTCAAGCAGCTGGGGCAGCTGGTGGCCGCGCCCAAGACGAAGCCGCCGAAAGCCCTTTTCGGCGAGTACCAGGCCGTGCTCATGGAGGCGCTGAAGCTCCGGGCCACGGTGCGCAAGAACACCAATGTGCTGCAGCACATGATGGGCTACTTCAAGAAAGTGCTTTCCGGGGATGAGAAGGCCGAACTGCTCGAAGTGGTCGATCGCTACCACAAGGGGTTGGTGCCGCTGATCGTGCCGCTCACCCTGCTCAACCACTACGTGCGCAAGTACGAGGAGCCCTATCTCGCGATACAGACCTACCTCAACCCGCACCCCATCGAGCTCAAACTGCGCAACCACGCCTGAGCAGCCGGACGGTTCAGTTGTAGGCGAGTCGCGTCTCCCGGTCGGCCAGGGTCGGTGCGAGGATCGCCT
>Ga0180430_10002697_pt1 | contig 15821 bp, 13 predicted proteins | sample SS_ome_9_FD_132999 | JGI IMG/M metagenome (GOLD analysis project Ga0180430, IMG submission 132999) | Hypersaline lake sediment archaeal communities from the Salton Sea, California, USA - SS_1_S_2 metaG | ecosystem: Environmental > Aquatic > Non-marine Saline and Alkaline > Hypersaline >... | reverse complement strand
ACGATGCATGAAAGGAACTACAATGCAGATGACTGTATAGACAATCCAAAATCTGTATTCACTGTACTTACTCTCAAAGAAAAGGAATTCCTTAAGCAAAATTACACCTGTGCATTCTACAAAAAAGGCGAGATCATTTTTAAAGAGGGAGATAAGCCCATGGGCTTGATGATTCTGGCTGAAGGAAAGGTTAAGATCTTTAAGGAAGGTGTTGGTGGTAGAGAACAAATTGTACGGATGGCCAAGCCGGTGGGTTTCATAGGTTACAGGGCTCTGTTCGCTGATGAGAATCATACTGCCACTGCCGTTGCCATTGAAGATTGTGTATCCTGTATTGTTGATAAGGAAAGTGTTTTTCGGGTAATGAGGAGCAATGCCGAATTGAGCATGAGTGTTATCCAGTCTTTTGCCTCAGAACTGGGTTTTTCGCACGATCGAACTGTCACACTTACACAAAAACACATTCGCGGCAGGCTGGCCGAATCTCTCATATTTCTGAAAGATACTTACGGCTATGAAGACGACGGTCTTACCATTAAAATATACCTGAGCCGGGAGGATGTGGCCAATCTTTCCAACATGACCACCTCAAATGCCATTCGAACACTATCTACCTTTGCCCAGGAAGGGGTAATCTCCATCGATGGAAGGAAAATCAGGATACTGGATCTGCCCAAGCTTGAGCGGATAAGTGAGCTGGGCTAAGCAATGAAATTTATAGGCTACATCCTGACCTACAGCCTGGTATGGTTACTTCACCTCTTACCCGAACGCCTCTTATACCTGCTTTCTGACATTGCCTATTTCTTTCTCTATCACCTGGTCGGATATCGCAGGCCGGTAGTTTACGACAACCTTCGAAAAGCCTTTCCGGACTATGATGAACATAAGATCCGGCAAATTGCCCGTAAGTTTTACCATCATCTGTGCGACATAATGCTGGAACAGGCTGTTTACCATTTCTATTCCGAAGAGAAAGCACTGCAAAGGATGCAATATAAAAATCCGGAGTTGCTGAACGAATTGCACAGGAAAGGTAAACATGTGATGGCGGTGGTTGGTCACTATGGCAACTGGGAGTACCTGTCCAGCATGTGCCTTGCCATGGATCATCCATTTTTGGGAATATACAAGCCTTTGAGAAATCCCTACTTCGACCGGATGGTTATCCGTAACCGAACCCGCTTTGGTGGACAGGTGACAGCCATGGAAAAAGTAGCCAGGCGACTCATTGAGTATAATAACAGAAAGGAACCTGTGCTTACTGTATTTCTTGGAGACCAGCGCCCCATACTGCAGCACATCCAATACTGGACCAAATTTATGGGAAGAGATACACCCATGTATCTGGGCACAGAAAAACTGGCCAGAAAACTGAATGCAGCTGTGGTGTTCCTGAAGATCAGAAAGCCACGAAGGGGACGCTATGAGGTGGAAATGGAATTGATTTGTGAGGAACCCGGGAAGCTGGATCAGTATGAAATTACTGAACATCATGTACGTTTGCTGGAAGACCTGATCAGGGAAGAACCTTCCTACTGGCTATGGTCGCATCGAAGGTGGAAACATTCCTATGAGGAATTTATGAAACGGAAGGCTTGAGCAGCTCGATAATTTCCGCTTTATTGTTCTCAAAGGAGAAAAATTCTTCTACCCTGGATCTTCCATTCTCCCCAAACTTTACCCGAAGCTCCCTGTCACCGGCCAGCTCAATGACATAATTGGCCATTTCCTGAACCTGATTTGGGGGAACGAGATATCCGGTTCTCCCGTGCTCCACAATCTCCACCGAGGAACCCACATCAAAAGCCACTACGGGTTTCCTGCTGGCCATGGCTTCAATCAGCACATATCCAAAACCCTCGAAAGCCGAGGGCAGCAGAAATATATCAATAGAAGAGTAAAACGAGGGCATATCCTCCACAAATCCAAGAAATTCCACCATATGATCCACACCCAGACTCTCCGCACTTTGCTTCAGAGATCCCTCAAGCTTTCCTTCTCCAGCCAGAAGAAGCCTGCAGCGAAACCCCTCAGCTTTGAGCTCTTGCATCATTTCCAGCAGTAAATGATGTCCCTTTTCCACCGACAGGCGACCTGCACATCCCAGCAGGATCTCTCCCTCCCTGGCTTCGAACAGAGGTGTTTTTTCCAGGGGAAACCTCGACAGGTGAATACTGTTATGGATGATACGAATCTTGCTCTCAGGTGCCAGGGATGGATTCCTGGCGAGAAGGGTACGTTTGGTTTCCTGTGAATTTGCTATGATTTTTGTAAGTACCCGCCTGAATATGATGCGATTATCCAATGAATTCACCACGGGACGCGAGCTCCCTCTTCTGTAAATTATTTTATGAACTCCGGACAGTTTTGCAGCCAGAGAGGCTGTTTTCATATCAGCCGAAACATTGGCCAGCAATACTCCTACTTTTTCCTTCCTGAATATTCGTGCATAGCTAAAAGCCTTGAAGGGATACAGAAACTTGAGCTTCGATAAACGTAGTTCCTTTCCGGGAATTCCCAGTTCCTTCATGCGCCTTGCCAGGGGACTGGATTTTGAGGTGATGCACAGGGGATCATAGCCCTGTGTTTTAAGCTCGGCCATTACATCCAGACTCCATTTCTCTCCTCCCCCCCAGCTACGTTGTGTATTAACGAAACAAATGGTCTGACGGCTTCTCAGCTTTTCCTTCCTGGCGATGTTACGGAGCTTAACGTACTTAAGGAATACTTCGTGGGCTGAGTTAACAGAGATCACAAAACCGAAAAAACCATCCAGAAATCCGTGCTTCCAGATATAATCCCTGAAGAAACGCCAGCAGGGAGCAAATAATATGACCGGCAAACTGGCCCTTCTGCCCTGTTCGTAGTAGGATAAAGCCTGTATGGATGAAAAGGAGTTCATCTGGGCAAGATGTTCATCTACAGAATAATAGGAATGATGAAGCAAGTCTCCTTTCAAATGCTTTTTGGAGGCTCCTTTGTCCAGAAAAAACCTGTCGTGGGGATTAAATCCACCCCAGCTACCCTTGCGTGAATCCCATAATCGAAGTTTTCTGGAGGGATACCAGCTGGTGTGCCTGATCCACTTCCCGCAATAGGAGGTGAGTCTGTTGAAATCATAACCGTCGTGGCTCCAGTGTGCTTTTACCTCCAGGATGGAAGCTTTTAATTGTGGAGACAGGGCTTCGTCGGCATCCAGGGAAAGAATATGGGGAAAACTGGCCTGCAAAATGGCCCAGTTCTTTTGTTCAATATGGCCGTGGAATTTGTGCTGGATAAAACGTGCTCCGTAGGAGCGGCATATTTCTTCCGTCCTGTCTGAGGAGTAAGAATCCACCACAACCAGTTCATCGGCAACGCCCTGTAAGGATTCCAGGCACCGTCCGATGTTACGTTCCTCGTTCAGGGTAATAATGACTGCTGATATCCTGACCTTCATAACTACTCCTGCAAATATACTCTTTTCACCCTCCCGGGAATGGAAGTTAAAATATCGTAGGGGATGGTACCGGCCTGCCTGGCAAACTCAGAAACGGATTGTTCTTTGCCGAACATCTCTACCTGGTCACCTTCAACAACATCCCCGCCGCTCACGTCGATCATGGTCATATCCATGCAGATTTCCCCAATGGTGGGAAACTTCACACCCTGAATAAGAACCTGTCCTTTGCCATTGCCAAGCTCCCGATGAAAACCGTCGGCATAGCCCACCGGAATGGTCGCAATTCGGCTGATCCTGGCTGTTTGACCCTTCCGGGAGTAACCCACTGATTCGCCTGCTTCAACGGTTCTCACCTGAGAAACAATGGTTTTAAAAGAACTTACGGCTTTAAGGGAATCAGAAGCCCCTATTCCATGGAGACCTATTCCCAGCCTCACCATATCGTATTGCAAATCCTGGAAATGCTCAATTCCCGCGGAATTTAATACATGCTGTTTGAAGTCGGATCCCAGCTGATCCCTCAGATACTCACACATATGATGGTAACGTGTGGCCTGAGTTAATGTAAAGTCATCGTGCTTGCGTTCGTTGGAGGCTGCCAGGTGAGTAAAGACCGAGGCAAGCCGGAACTCAGGCATCCGAAGCCAGGATAGTGCCTCTTTCAGATCCTCCTCACCAAAACCGAGCCGGTGCATCCCCGTATCCAGCTTCAGGTGAATGGGAAATCCACTGATGCCCCGTGAACGTAAATACTCTTGCAGGGCCCTGAGTATACTTATACTGTATACCTCAGGCTCAAGCCGGTGATCGATCAGGGAAGCAAATCCCCCTGTGTTGGGATTTAACACCATGATAGGAAGGTGTATCCCGGCAGCCCGGAGTTCCATTCCTTCATCAATAAAGGCCACTGCAAGGGCATCTGCTTTATGAAACTGCATGAGGCTCGCAATTTCGATATTACCAATGCCATAGGACAGAGCCTTGACCATTACCATGGTCTCCACTCCCGGGTGAAGTTTGGACCTGAAATGATTCAGGTTGTGCACCAGGGCGTTCATATCAATCTCCAGCCTGGTCTGATGCGACTTCAGCTGTAGCTCATTGGTGATCCTCTCAAATCCAAATTTTCTGGATCCTTTGACAAGTACTACGCAATCCCTGAAAAGAGTCCGGTCCATCCCATTCAGAAATTCCAGTGTGCTTTCATAAAACAGGGCCGATGTTGGAAACAATGCTGCCTGCCTGCAAAGGGCAGGGCCAATACCTACAAATTGCTCCACCTTATTGCTTGTAAGCATCCCGGCAATCTCCCGGTAGAGATCGGCCTCTTCCCTGCCGCTTTGCAAGAGGTCGGAAAGAATGACTACTCTACTTTTATGGCTGGCTTGCTGCGCCATTAAATCAATAGCTGCCGCCAATCCCCCTGTATCCGAGTTATAGCTGTCATTGATTATTATACTGTCCATAATCCCCTGAAGCATCTGGAGACGCATGGATACAGGTTCCAGTTTAGCGATGCCATCTGTCAGTTCCTCTGCAGCCAGTCCCCGTTCTGCAGCATACACAAAAACATGTAGTGCATTCTCGATGGAAGCATCATCCCCAAAGGGCAGGGCAAAGGTCAGTTCCCGGCCCTCCAGTTCCGTTTTTAGGACTGTTTGAGTGTGCCCTTTTTCGAGGATATGGAAACGATACCGTCCCTCACCACCCAGGCTCCAGTCTACAATTTCTGTCTTCTGCTTATCAAGAAAATGCGCCATTGGAAGCTCATCAACAAGAACATCTGCCTTGCATATCACTTTTACGCACCCCGCAAAGAGCTTTGCCTTTTCCTGAGCCTTTTGTTCCAGGCTGCGAAAATGCTCCTGATGAGCCGATCCAAGATTGGTAAAAATGCCCGTGTCGGGTTTGATGATGGCTTGCAGCTTTTCCATCTCCCCGGGTTGGGAGATCCCAGCCTCAATGACAGCCAATTCATGCTCCGGAGAAATACCCCACAAAGAGAGGGGAACACCCACCTGGCTATTGAAGCTGAGCGGACTGCGGTAGGTCTTGACATGCTTGTTCAGGCACTGATGGATCCATTCTTTTACAATGGTTTTTCCATTACTTCCGGTGATTGCAAGCACTTCTCCACCAAAGCTTTCTCTCCATGCCAAAGCCAGCACCTGCAATCCTTCCAGACTGTTTTCCACGAAACAAAAACTGGCTTCTGGATACGCTTCTAGCTCGGGGACACGTGAAACAAGAAAGGAGCGGTATCCACGCTCATACAGTTCCCCGATATACTGGTGACCGTCGTGCTGTTCTCCGACCAGGGCAATGAACAGGGTGCCTTCGGGGGTAACAGCAGTCCTGCTGTCAGTGGCCAGCTTGGCGATAAAACCTTCACCTCTTCCATGAAGAGTTCCATTGATCCTGGCACTTATTTCTTTCAGTGTCCAATCCGAATTCATGGATTCTTATCTTCTATCCTGATTTCCGACATAACAGGCCCTGCAAAGGGGCTCATAAATATCGGTTTCGCCCAGCACAATTAACTTATCGTTGTCGGATAAGCGGTGTGTATATTGTGCCAGGTTGCCACATCTTACACAGATGGCATGTACCTTGCTAACATATTCTGCAATGGACAAGAGATCCGGCATGGGGCCAAAGGGGACACCCTTATAATCCATGTCCAGTCCGGCGGCAATTACCCTGGCTCCACGATCGGCCAGTTGATTGCACACCTCCACCAGACCGTCATCAAAAAACTGTGCTTCATCTATTCCGACTACCTCCACTCCACTGGCTAGAAGAAGAATATTGGCTGACGAATCGACCGGTGTGCTTTGAATGGCATTCTCATCATGAGAAACCACCTCTTCGCTGGAATACCTTACCTCCATCCGTGGCTTAAATATCTCCACATTCTGCTTGGCAAACCTGGCCCTTTTCAGTCGCCGGATCAGTTCCTCGGTTTTTCCTGAAAACATGGAACCTGTGATCACTTCGATCCATCCATGTCCCTTGGTTCCCCTACTTGTGTTTTCAAGAAACATGATACAAGATTATATGAAGATTATCGTTAGTTTTGTAGTACTCCAGTACCATAATCACTGATCGCTATGGATATAAAATACACCATTGAAATCCTCACTAAAGATATACAAGATATCGAAAAACTTGTGGGCAAGCTTCAGAATTCTAAGGATGCATCCTCCATTGAACTGGACCTGGCCATGTCTAAGCTCAGAAACGTCTATGAAATCCTGACTATTATCAAAGCCGACAGGCTAAATGAGCTGGTTGGACAAAGCCTGAACGGCTCCCAAGATGCTGATATTGAAACTCATAAGGAGCCAATCGCCGTTCATGAAACTGAAAGCAAGATCGAGCCGGAAGCTCAACCAGAACCAGTACCAGAAACCGAAGCGGTGCCAATGCCAGAGCCCGAGCCAGAGCCCGAGCCAGAGCCCAAAGTTGATACAGTGCCCGTAGACGAGACCGATGCCGATGCAGCACCGCCCGTCGAATCCAAAGAGGCAGAAAAAGAAAACTCAGTTCCGGAGGAAAGCAAATCCGGATTTGAGGATCCCGCCATCCTGGCTGAGAAGTTCCAGGCCGAGTCGAGCATCAATGAAAACCTGGCAGAATCTCGGACAGAGCCACTGGATACGAAATTACTTGGTTCGGCCATAGACAACATCGCTCGTAACATTGGTATCAATGACAGATTTCTGATCATCCGGGAACTATTTGATGGAAATTCGGATGAATTCGGAAAGCTTCTAAGCAGGCTGGATGGTGCTGACAATTATGAAAGTGCCAGTCATATTCTCTCCTCACATTTCGCCGATTCCACAGAACATGAGGGTGTGGAAATCCTGGCGGGGCTGGTCAAACGCAGATACCTGAGTTAAACCTATGCCAAAACTCTATCTGGTTCCGACTCCCATAGGCAATCTTGGTGACATAACATTAAGAGCCATTGAGGTATTAAAAGAAGTGGACCTGATACTGGCAGAAGATACCCGTAAATCGGGTATACTTCTGAAACACTTGCAGATAAGCAAACCCCTGCACTCTCACCATAAATTTAATGAGCACCGGACATTGGATTCCATTGTAAACCGGATCCTTGGGGGTTCCGACATAGCCATGATCTCCGATGCCGGCACTCCCGGAATTTCTGATCCCGGTTTCCTCCTGGTCAGGGCATGCATTGAAAAAGAAATAGAAGTGGAATCTCTGCCCGGCCCCACTGCCTTTGTCCCTGCACTGGTGAACTCCGGACTTCCCGGAGAAAGGTTCGTATTTGAGGGCTTTCTGCCGCAAAAGAAAGGCAGGCAGAAAAGACTGAAAGAACTTGCTTCTGAGACCCGGACCATGGTATTTTACGAATCACCATACAGGTTGGTGAAAACACTCACACAGCTGGCCGAATATCTTGGAGAGGAAAGAAAGGCTTCTGTATCCAGGGAACTCACTAAAGTTCATGAGGAAACCCTCAGGGGCACCCTGGCAGAATTAGCCTCTCATTTTAGCCAGGCTAAGGTAAAGGGTGAAATTGTGATCGTTGTCGAAGGCCTTTGAAATCTAATAGGGCCTCACATTCCCGGACCCGGTAATCGTAGTAGATACCAATGGATTACCCCTGTAAATAATATCTCCTGATCCCGTGATGGTTGCGTCCAGAAAATCCTTAGCCCATACGAATATATCTCCTGAACCCGTGGAGTGTGCATCCACATCCGGAACTTCCAGGTTCAATGCATCCAGCCTGCCCGAGGAATTTAATGTATACTCTGCCAGAACGGCATCCCCCTCCAGTTCCACCTTACCCGATCCACTCAGAATAACATCCACTTCAGTTCCATCCATTAAGGTAGCTATAACCCGACCGGAGGAGCTGTGCCGAATGCTAAGATCGGCAGTACCAAATAATATTCCACCGGCAATGGTACCTGAACCTGATTGAATCATATTCGCCTCATCGGCAACTACCCCTTCCAGGGTGATATGACCTGAACCGGTATTGCTTACCCGGTAATACTCAGCATAAACACTGTCAACTTCAATGGAGCCGGACCCTGAATTTGCTACTTCCACCTCCGGACTTGCAGCCACATCGGCTATTAAAATACCGGAACCACTAAGCCGCAGCTGATCCAATTCGGGCAGGGAAACGTATATTTCAACGGCTGAACTGGACCTGTAGCAATTGTGGTTCTTTGTTTCGATGATCAGATTACCGCCAGAAACATAGGTCTCTATAATAGGCAGCAGGTTTTCCTGCGCCACAAGCTCCACTCCAAAAGTATCGGCTTCACTCACATATACTTCAAATGAACCGGTATTGGTAATCCCGGTGAAATTCTCAACGTCTCTAAGCTCGGAAGTCAGGGGTCCTGATCCGTTCACGCAGGGACCAAAATAGGTACACGCCGAGATGGCAAACATAAGGGTCAGCACTCCCACCACCCATATTTTATCTTTCATAGTATTCATCATTTTAAACCTCTAAGTGTTTTATCTATCTAAAAGACAAGAGATAAATGAAAAGGATGCATTCATTGAAAAGCATTAAGGGAAACAGAAGCAAGCAGGAAATTCCGGCTGTGCGTAAACGGACAACTCTGTTGCACTTTCGGTCGGATTTATCCTTTTTTAACAAATTTGTATTTAGTCGTAACAGGCTGTTATTTAATTTATTATAAGCTTTGGCACACTATGTGTTTTAGTTACATCAGATTCATTAACAATCAAACCCAAGCGCCATGAAAGCAAGAGGAATCATATTAAGTATTGTTGGGTTTGCCCTGACAACCATAAGTTTTGGACAACTACTTTCCCAGTCAGAAGGGAGCGTACTCTTTTATACTGTGCAGTTTAATGCTGCAAACAACCAACTTGAACACAAACTGGAGGAATACCCCGAAAGGTGGACTTCCGGCGATCGCTTTGAAGCTCCCCTGGAGGCCAGAACCTACTTTGAGCCTTTTGAAGCCGATCTGGCCGTGGAATCATGGATGGTCACTCCCTTTGAAACCGACTACTACGAAGCAGGACCTTTTATGGAAGACTGGATGCTTGAACCTTATGCGGATACTTACTACGAAGAAGATCTCGCCATAGAAAGCTGGATGACCAGTCCCTTTGAAACCGAAGAGGAACTTAAACTTGAGCCCTGGATGAGTAGCTCCTGGATGTAGCTTAACATTCTCGTACGAAGATCAATATATGCTCAAACCACCCGTATTTCGGGTGGTTTTTATTTTTTGGGTGAAGAGCTTTGTAAGAGCCTGGGGACTTAGAAGGGTGCCGGCTCGTCAAAGCCGTTGTTGGTCCCGATATCGTTATTGGTGAGGCCACCCCCACCCTCGTCGTGGTTCATTTTTGAAGGAATAGTGAATCCGTTTTCATCCTCTTCTACCATGGCCAGGCTGTCATCCAGATCCACAAATTTGGCATATTCCCGGACGAATTTTAACTGGACATCACCCACGGGACCATTCCTGTGCTTGGCCACAATAATCTCTGCAATTCCTTTCAGTGAATTGCCTTCCTCGTCCACATCAATACCATAATATTCCGGACGGTGTATAAACAGAACCAGGTCGGCATCCTGCTCAATGGCCCCTGATTCGCGGAGGTCGGAAAGCTGAGGCCTTTTGTTACCGGAACGCATCTCCACGCTTCTATTTAGCTGCGACAGCGCAATAATCGGAACGTCCAATTCCTTGGCCACGCTCTTCAGGGATCTGGAAATATTACTTACCTCCTGCTCCCGACTGCCCGATTCCTTGGGCCCGGTCATCAGCTGAAGGTAGTCAATAACCACTGCCTGTATATCGAACTTCTGTTTTAGCCTCCTGCATTTGGCCCGAAATTCAAAAATGGATAAGGCCGGGGTATCATCCACATAAATGGGTGCCTGTTCCAGATCCTTGATCTTGTATTCAAGCTGCTCCCATTCGTAATTCTCCAGGCGCCCTGTCCGGATCTTATCCGAGGCCAGTTGTGTTTCACCAATAATCAGACGGTTGACCAGCTGAATGGAAGACATTTCCAGTGAGAAGAAGGCCACCGGACGACTATGATCCACCGACATGTTCCTGGCCATGGATAGTACGAAGGCCGTTTTACCCATGGAAGGCCTGGCCGCAAGAATTACAAGGTCAGATTTTTGCCAGCCCGAGGTAAGCCTGTCCAAACGGGTAAAGCCTGAGGGAACTCCACTCAAACTATCTTTTCGCTTGCCCGCCTCTTCTATCTGCTCAATGGCTGTCTTTATCAGGTTGTTCAGCTTGACCGTTTCCTTCTTGATATGACCTTCAGCAATGTTCAGCAGCTCCCTTTCCGAATAATCCAGAAGATCGTCCACATCCGAACTTTCATCAAAAGCACGTTCCTGAATATCCGATGAAACCCTGATCAATTCTCTCTGAATATATTTCTGGGCAACGATCCTGGCATGATATTCCAGGTGAGCGGCTGAGCCCACACGAGAAGTAAGCTGTGAAATATAAACTGCTCCTCCAACGGCTTCGAGCTTCTCAAGCTTCCTGAGCTCTTCGGTAACCGTCAGCAAGTCGATGGGTTTCTCCTGCTGGGAAAGATTCTGTGCTACTTCATAGATCTGCTGATGGGCCTCCTTATAAAAACTCCCTGGCTCCAGAATATCCAGCACAGAAAGAATGGCATCCTTTTCCAGCATAATGGCCCCCAGTACAGCCTCTTCAAGGTCGGGTGCCTGGGGCGGAATTTTGCCGTAATCAAGGGCAATTGCAGGATTTTTCCTGCTTACGTTGCTTGTTTGTTTGGCCATGTATTTTGATTTGGGCCATAAAGGTAAGAAACCACCCAGTGTCATGGATTGGGGCCCGTGCATACTTATACACACAGCCATTCAAGTTTTAATTAACAAATGTTGAAAAATGCGATATCTTTATCATACATGATACTATTCTCTCACGCCAAGATCAATATAGGCTTGCAGATCCTTGAAAAGCGAAAGGACGGTTTTCACAAGCTCCGCTCGGTGATGTATCCCACCGGACTATGCGATGTCCTGGAAGTCAAACCCATGCCCGGCGGGCAGGAAGTTTTCCGGCTCAGCCAGTCAGGCAGGCAGATCGACGCCGAGCCTGAAAAAAATCTGGTCACAATGGCCTGGCAGGCGCTCAGTAAGCATAGGTCCTTACCACCGCTTCGCATACATCTCCATAAGCAGATTCCCATGGGTGCCGGACTGGGTGGTGGTTCATCCAACGCATCCACAGTTCTGAAGGCCTTAAATTCTCTCCCAGGTGAGCACCTATCCCCTGCCCTTCTGGAAAAGCTATCTGCCCGGCTGGGTAGCGATTGTCCCTTTTTTTTACAGGATGGCCCCAGAATGATGGAAGGCCGCGGAGAGATCCTGCACGAAACAGAAGTAAGCCTGAAGGGTTTCTATCTGGTCCTGCTTTTTCCCGAAATTCATGTTTCCACCGCTGAAGCTTACGCAGGAGTGACACCCAGGATACCTGAAGAAAGTCTGGAGTCGATGGTCTCCAAGCCGGTAGAACAATGGAAAAACTTGATTAAGAATGATTTTGAAGCTCCTCTGGAAGCAGGGAAGCCTCTTATTGCAGAATTAAAAGAAGAGTTGTACAAGGCCGGAGCAGTGTATGCCTCCCTGAGCGGAAGCGGATCCTCCCTCTACGGAATTTTCCGGGAAAACCCCAGGCTTCCCGAAAAACTCTCAGGCTATCTTATCTGGGAAGGACCTGCTTAGTCCAATTCCACCAGCAGGTGAGCTTTCGGAACATGCTCCCCAACAGACACATGGATTTTTTGTATCACCCCATCCACCGGTGCAAGTATCTCATTTCTCATCTTCATGGCCTCCAGGATCAACATGGGCCTGCCTGCTTCTACCTGATCTCCCACCTTTACCATTAGCTTCTGGATGGTACCGGGTATCACAGCAGTAACCATCTTTACGTTGGGACGCTCCCAGTTGCTTCTGTTTTTAAACTTGGAGGTCAGCCTGGTGGTATAGAGTGTTTTCCCTATTTCCAGAGTTTCCAAAGGCAGATCCCCTCGGTTCCCTTTTTCTGAAGTAAGCTCTTTCTTGCTCATGTCTAGATATTAGAATGGGGGTATTCCATGTTTTTTGGCGGGCATCCCTACGCTCTTTTCGCCAGATACTTCAAGCGCATGTAAAAGGGACTTCCTGGTCTCCCAGGGTTCAATGACAGAATCAATGTAGCCTTTGGCCGCAGCCACATAGGGATTGGCGAATTTTTCCTTGTACTCCTGAACTTTTTGCTCCCTCATAAGGTCGGGATCTTCGGCAGTTGCAATCTCCTTTCTGAAGATAATGTTGGCTGCACCTTCGGGACCCATAACGGCAACTTCTGCATCGGGCCATGCAAATACAAAGTCAGCTCGCAAATGCCTGGAATTCATGGCAATATAGCCGCCTCCATAGGCTTTCCGCAAGATGACAGTAATTTTTGGGACCGTGGCTTCGCTATAGGCATAAAGCACCTTGGCACCGTGCCTGATGACCCCTGCATGTTCCTGATCCACACCTGGAAGATAGCCCGGCAGATCCACCAGGGTGACAATGGGAATATTAAATGCATCGCAATATCGAATGAACCTGGCCGCCTTATCGGAGGAATCCACGTCCAGTACCCCCGCAAGTACCAGGGGTTGATTTGCCACAAAACCAACGGTACGGCCATTCAGGGTCCCGTATCCTATGACAATGTTGGCTGCCCAGCTTTCCTGTATCTCAAAGAAGTCGGAACCATCGGTTATTGCCCTGATTACATTTCTTACATCGTAAGGTTGCCGCTTATCTGCGGGCACGATTTCGGAAATATCAAACTTCTTCAAGGGCTGGAGCACCTCTTTCTGAGCCGGGACATCCGTATTGCTCCATGGCAAATAACTCAACAGGGACTTGATCTGATCGAAGCACTCATCTTCAGACTCCGAAAAGAAATGCGCATTACCCGTGGTTTCGCTGTGAACACGTGCACCTCCCAGCTCTTCCATGCTTATGTCTTCACCCAGTACTGTTTTTATCACTTCAGGTCCGGTAATAAACATTTTTGAAATGCTGTCCACCACAAAAACAAAATCGGTGAGCGCAGGAGAATATACAGCTCCACCGGCACAGGGACCCAGGATCACGGAGATTTGAGGTATCACTCCCGAGGCCAGGGTGTTGCGAAAGAAAATTTCCCCATAACCTGCCAAAGAGTTAACACCTTCCTGGATTCGGGCTCCACCTGAATCATTGATCCCTATCAGGGGCATCCTCATTTTCAGGGAATGGTCCATGATCTTGGTGATCTTACGGGCATGCATAAAACCCAGAGAACCTCCCGCAACGGTAAAATCCTGAGCGAATATACAAACCGGCCTTCCTCCAATGGTTCCGGTTCCGGTGATTACTCCATCTCCGTGAAGTGTTTTCTGTTCCATTCCAAAGTCTCTCGCTTCATGCTCAACAAACATGTCGTATTCGTTGAACGAACCTTCATCCAGCAGTTTTATGATGCGTTCACGGGCTGTCATTTTACCCATGGCTACCTGCTTCTGAATGGCCTTTTCGCCACCCCCCTGCTGCACCTCTTCACGGCTTTTGTAATTCCTGAACCTTCTTATCTGAGGACATCTCTAATGGTATTGATTAGCGCTACAATCTTACGAAAAAAATAGCTTGGTAAAAGCTGTTACATAAAACATATTAGGGCCGGAGAAACAGTTCTACTTGGGCGCCATCCGCATAAGCAATAGGGCCACTATCAAGTAAAATACATTGGGCAGCCATACCGCTGCCATCACCGGCAGCATTCCCCCTATGGCGAATTGTTTTGAGAATTGAGTAAACAACAGGTAAGTAAAAGCGAACACTACCCCAATCGCAATCTGCATGCCTACTCCTCCCCGCATCTTCCGGGAAGAAACTATGACACCTATCAGCGTAAGGATGAAGGTGGAAAAAGGGAAGGCTATCCGATTGTGTCTTTCTATCTGATAAGAGGTCACATTGGTCTCCCCTTTCATGAGCTGATCTTTGATAAACTCATCCAGTTCTTTCAGACTCATGGTCTCCACAATGGTCAGACGCATTTTAAAATCGTCGGGATGCATGGCCAGGGTGGTATCGATTTGTCTTCCTTCCTCCAGGGTTTCAGTCAAACCATCAATGGTCCTGATATAATACCTTCTGGCTCTCCATTTGTTGATAGCCGTATCCCAGCGGATCTGGTCGGCCGACATTTTAGATACCAGTTCCCCGTCTTCGAATTTTTCAATGGTAAACTGGTAGCCTACCTTGGACACATTGCTGTAGCTGTGCAGGTATATAAATATGCCCGGTTCGATCTGCCGGTGAAAGTCTTTGGACTTGAAATTGATTGGAGCCTTTTTCACATAACGCTCCGTGAAATCCAGTTTAATCTTATTGGCCTCTGGAATTACCTGATCGCTCAGATAAAAGGATACCCCTGCAATGATAGTGGCAGAGATCATAAAGGGTAGCAATAGCCTGCGAAAGCTCATACCACTGTTCAGAATGGCAATGATCTCGGTATTGTAGGCCATTCTGCTGGTGAAATAGATGACAGAAATAAAAGCAAAAAGTGAACTGAACAGCACGGCGAAATAAGGAATGAAGTTCAGGTAGTAATCGAACAGGATATCATTCAATTTGGCTCCACTTTCCAGGAAATCGTCGATTTTTTCGCTCAGGTCGAAAATGACCACAATGGCAAGGATCAGTGCTATGGACAGGAGGAAGGTTCCCAGAAACTTCCGGATTACATAAATATCCAGGATCTTAAGGCCAAGCAACCTTATAATCTTGTACTTAAAACGGGTATCATTTTTTCCTTCCATGCAGTGAAAGTTCCACTTTTAATTTCTTCAAATGCCTGTCTGACCAACCAGAGGTAGAAGGCCAGGTTATGGAGGCTGGCAATCTGGGCTCCGAGCATCTCACCGGATACGATTAAATGACGCAAATAAGCCCTGGAATATTGCGTGTCCACAAAGCTGTATGCTGCAGGATCGATGGGCGAATAATCCTCCATCCATTTCTTGTTTTTAATATTAATGATCCCCTGGGCAGTAAACAACATGCCATTCCGGCCATTGCGGGTGGGCATGACACAGTCGAACATATCCACACCCCGGGAAATTGCCTCCAGTATATTTACCGGTGTTCCCACTCCCATCAGGTACCTGGGCTTATCGGCGGGCAAAATTCCATTGACCACATCCAGCATGGCATACATTTCCTCGGCCGGCTCCCCGACGGAAAGTCCGCCAATGGCATTGCCCTCTGCCTGGATCTCGGCCACGAACTCAGCCGATTCCTTTCTGAGTT
>Ga0180430_10002696_pt1 | contig 15825 bp, 9 predicted proteins | sample SS_ome_9_FD_132999 | JGI IMG/M metagenome (GOLD analysis project Ga0180430, IMG submission 132999) | Hypersaline lake sediment archaeal communities from the Salton Sea, California, USA - SS_1_S_2 metaG | ecosystem: Environmental > Aquatic > Non-marine Saline and Alkaline > Hypersaline > Sediment... | reverse complement strand
GATTTCCATGGTACCCCCGGTAAAGGTCTCATTCAGGAGCGGAATCCCGTTCCATTCAAAGATCTCCGGCAGGAACCCAACCATCTGTCCATTGGCGGGAATCGTTTTGGTTATCGAAAGAGCGTCAAATTCCCCTTCTGTCCCAGGATCGGCTTCGCCTTCTTCCACAGGATCATTCAGGATAAATTCAACGGTCACCTCGAAATCATTGGGATTAGCCAAGGCGATTCCCATGTCCTCGTTGCCTCCCGGATCGAGAGCAGTCGTGAACTTGCGGCCCGCTCCTGAGGCTGCCAGTGAAGCTGCGGCAACCAGGGATTCACTCGTACGGTTGACATACCGATATTGCATGATCCCGGCCAATCTTACTGAAGACCTGACCTTAACCCATCCAACTATGGTCGAATTCTCTATGTCAGGATTCTTGAGCAGCAGCTTTCGGGCTGCGCCGGCCATGATCGAGAACTGGTGTTCGCTGTCGACCACTCCATCCACTTCAACCTCGAGAGGATATCCCGAAGTATCGAAGAACTGCAGGGTTGAGCCATCGCAGTCATTTTCGGAACTGTTCAGGAGCAGCAGCTCCATCATCAGGTTCTCGCTTTCGGTCTGTCCCGAGGCGAAATGCGCGAAGATCAGCGTCGGTAATGAGGCGGTCAGTGTAACTTCACCCTCTGCCGGAAGGGATGCTCCCTCCTTGACCCGGACAGTCACTTCAATTGTCTCTCCTTCTTCAAGCAGTGGAACATAAAACATCGCTTTCCGCCCATTATCGAAGAAATCGATATCCTCATCATCGCCTGTCCTGATATCCCAGATGTAGCTCAGCTGATCGGCGGGAGAGGAAGTCGCGCTCACAGCGTTGGCTGTGAGGCGCACCAGGGAACCTGGTTCCACATCCAATCCCGGGAGCACGTCAATGCTCACATCGGTAGGCTGGCCGGCTTCGACCCCAAAGAAGCCAAAGTAGACTGCCATGGCAGCCGGATTATCTCCGCCTTCCTCGGTCACTGTAAGGTATACCGGGACCCAGATTTCATCGGACACTGTCGATACCGTCAAGGTGACGTTTTCGCCAGTCGATGCCGAAAGCATGGCCCCTGATCCGGTTTTCCAGGAGAATTGAGGATTGGTGTATTCGGCAGCAACTCCCTGGAGCTGCATTTCGACACTGTTTCCATCCATATTCTCAATAACCGCGTCATTGGAAACTGCCGAGTCGGTTATTCCATTTATGGTGTACTGGATCGAAATGTCCTCATCATCACCGGAACCACCTCCCGATGTATCGGTAAGGGTAAAGGTGGTCGAGGTAGTCTCAAAAAGACCGGCATCACTCGATTCCGACACCTTCAGGGTTACGGTAACCGAAGTCCCGCTGCTGCTGATGTTGCTCAGTGAAAGAGTGGCAGTCGACGCGGTCGGGGAGGCAAGGGTACCGCCCGTGGCACTCCACAGGTATGTAGGAGTACTCTGAAAACCGGCCGCGGAAGCCTGCAAGGTCAGTTCAGCAGTCGATCCGGAGACATTCCGGGCCACCGATGAACCTGCCAGGACCGGGGTTTCAGTTCCAATCGCGTAGCTGATGGAAGCTGTCCTGGTAGAACTGCCCTCGGGAAGTATGGTTACTGATACATCATCCCAGCAGTCGCAGTCCCATTCCTCAGCTTCCAGCCTGACTGTAACCGTTGTGCTGGTTGTAACTACCGGGGTAGTCAAGGTCGGACTGGATGTGTTGGCGCCCGAGAGGGTCAGGTCCGCCGGATCCAATCCTGCATAACTTACAATCGACCAGCTGTAGGCTGGAGAAACGGTGTAAAGGTGATCGGGAACATTTGGATTGTTGGCCGAACCGGAAAACTGGAGCGCGTTTCCGCCTATCACCTGCATCGTAGCAGGCCCGGCATCTACCGTCATCGGCAGTTCCTGTCCCGGACAATCGCAGGTCCGTCCGACTGAAGTCGTCTCGTTTACCGATATGACTACGCTGTCCTCCCCAAGGAGGGCACCGCTACTGGAATCATTAACCCTGAATGTGTAAACCAGGGTTCCCGGAGCAGCCGGCGAATAGACAGTACAATTCCATGAACTGCACACCGGAGCCGATCCGGTAGTCGTGCCGCCCAGGTACCAGGCGGGAACTCCCCCGGTCATGGTCCCGCCGAGCCGCCCGGAAAGGGCTATCGGAGCGCCGAATCCCACGCTGGTCGGATTGGCCGAGGCCGTAACTTCTCCGATGGGCGGAGGAGTGGGATCATCATCACAACCTTCGGGATTCGGTTCCACATAAACAGTGCGGGTTGTCGTGACCGAATGGACCCCGTCTTCAATTGTCCCTTCAATCCGGAAAGCCGCCCTCCTGGAAACCTTGGGGACTATCAACTGGGCTCCCAGCCCGTTTCCTCCGAATAAATGGTGGTTGGAACCGGATTCACAGTAACTTCCCGAGACCTTGGTGACAGACCAGCGGGGCATATAGGGCCCAATGTAGCCGGAATCCTCTACAATCAGCAAACGGAGAAGAATCTCACCGGCATGAAAGGGGTTCTCGGAAGTTCCTTCCGAATTGTCATCCTGGTTGGCGGTTAGATCGATTGTCGGCTCGTAGTTGATACCATCGACATTCATGGTAATTTCGTCGATGCCGAATCCCAATTGGGGAAACAATGCCAGATCGGGAATGCCGCCATGCTCGGTAATGACATCCTCAACCATCGATGAAGGAATCGCGCCGATCCGGATTACGTGCTGGCCCGGATAGGCCTCGGCCGGGACTTCAACGACCTGCAGAAGCGTGCGCCCACTGGCGACGTCATCGAAAGACGAAGGGTTCCCGGTGAACGTGAATCCGATATCGTCTACGTCCTGGAAGAAAACATCAACCTCTCTTCCCTCGACATCGCTGACGCTGAAGTTGAGATAGGACTCCATGTAGGCCTTCGCCGTCTGGCTGTCCCTGGATATCTCGACTGTAGTCATTGTCTGCGCCTGTGCGTAAGACATCGCTCCCGTAAAAAGGAGCAGCAGCGCGGCAAATAAATAAAACCCTCTCTTTTTCATAATTCTTCTCCAAAGCAGGATGTTCGAGGTCCTGAGATCCGAGTTACTCTACCAATCAATAACCTCGTGGTGTTGTCGAAGTGATAGTTTCACAAACCAGATTACCAGGAGCCTCCCCACTACTCCCGTTACGTGCCGGAACTCCCAAGGAATTATGTTTGTTTTTCTGTGTGGGCCGGCTGTTCATCTTATTATCTCACAAAGAGTTGTCATTAAGTTCAAATCTCATTCTATGATAGCAAATAGGATTGAAATGTAACCGGAATCACAACCGGATTAAATACAGACACAAAAAGGGGGAAGAGATTCCTCTCCTCCCCCTTTTCGATTGTGCATCAAGTCATGAATAAATCAGACTTGAATCGCTCTTACATGCTAGTCAAGTTCTTCTACAACCTGAGCATAGGAAGCGACAGTGGAAAGCCACTTGCCGGCTCCGAAGTTCTCGAAGACGTAGTTGGCCTGACCAGCAGTGAAGATGCTGGGACCATAGATGTAAGGTTGACCGTTGAACCAACCCTGCCAGGTCTGGGTGGTGTAGATAGGATCGTCGTCGATCGTTGTCCACTTCCTGGTGGTGAAGTAACGGGAGAACCTGATCCAGCCAGGTCCGACTTCGTTATCCAGTTCGTTCTGGGATCCAGCCAGTACACCCATGAACCCTTCCAGGTTCAGGTTGCTGGTTCCGAGTACATCATTGATGTCAAACAGGTCCTGAAGGGTGAACTCACCGAACTCTTCGCCGAGCACGGCGTCGTTCAGGTTGCTCTCAGGATCGATCTGATAGGTGTTGATGCACTTTACGGCGATAGCGGTAATCGGATCAGTTACCGGAGTAACAGGTGAAACGATTGGCTGATCTTCAGGATCACCAGGAGTCCAGGGGTCTTCCGAATTATTGAAAGCCTCGAGGTTGTAAATAGTTACAACCGGCTGGATGTTGTAGGAAAGATCATCCCAGATGCTGTTGGACTGGGCCAGGTTGGACAGGCCGTTGTAGTTGTCCATGAAGGAGATGAAATTCACAACCTGGTTCTCAGCAGGCATTGCGGAAGTCGGGAAAAGCTCCCAACCAAGAGCGCCGCCCTCGGAGATAATCCAGTTGGTGCCGTTGATGTCGGCGCCGCGATCCCACTGGTCACCGGCATGTGCGTCCTGGCGGAGGATAAAGATCGCTCCGTCGATTACGTCAGCAGCAACGTCAGCGTTACCGCCGGCGGTGGATACCAGGTTCTCGCCGCCTGTCAGGATGGCATGCAGAGGAGCGTTGAATGCTCCAACGCCTGAAGGTCCGCCGGTGATGGAAGTCTCATAGAAAGGAGAGCTCCATACGGCAGGCCTGGTGCCGGCCTGGGTCATGTAGGCAGCCTGGTCGCCCAAAGCGGTAACCTTGGCAACAGTCTGAAAACCAATCAGATAGTTGAAGGAAATCGCGGAGGCGTTCAGGATATGCAGGTTGTCATCGTCGAAGCCCGGGCTGTTTCCGTAGACGTTGTAAACGCCGAACAGCTCTTCACCGGCATCGTCATAGTCGCCGGTTCCAGATCCGCCGCCTTCTTCCCAGGCAGCGCAATGAACATTGAGCTCTTCCTCACGATAGCTTATGAACTCGTAGGGAATGAGGTCAAGATCATCGTAGTCGGGATAGAAATCGGTAGGATCGTTCAAACCAAAAGGGTTAATTCCCTGTTTGACGTCAGCTGAAGCTGTTACGAACAGCAGGAAGCGGCCGTCGTCAAAAGTCGAAGCCGGAATGGCGTCGAAAGAGTCACCCGTGAAGAAACGGTCTTTGACGTTAACATTGTCCGTACCGGGCACTACGAAATCGAAAGGATCGATCATCATGGTGTCGTTACAGGTCAGGACAACCAGGAAGTCAAAGAAGTCCACACACTCGGTGTTGAAATAACGGAAGTGAACCGTTACCGCGTGGCTCGGGTTGGTGTTGGTCAGGCTGATGAAGTTCTGGTTGATCGGAGAGGTATACCCATAGTCTTCAAGAGTGTTCTGGGTGTACATGTCGTCTTCACCGAACATTTCCTCAGCGTCGATTCCGGTGTCCAGCAGGTAAATCAGCTGGGAACCGGGCTCGTTCACAAACCCTGCGGGGGTGTCTTTGGTCTGATAATTGTCGAATGGACTATAGCTGTTGTAGCCATCGTCATCGATCTGAGCCAGACCGAAAGATACGCTCAGGGTCAGCAGAGCGATCATAATTGTTGTTAGCTTGAATTTGCTCATCTAACTTCCTCCTTAAAAAAGAAACGTTGATTGAAATTTGAAATTCAAAAATTAAAAACTGTCTAAATTCCGAGTTAAGCTTCTGTATTTAAATGGTTTCTAAATCCTCTTGCCCCATTTAGCAAGGCAAGTTGTATCTAAAAGATGCATGAAACCGGCTAAAGTTGCAATTTTTTTCACTGTCCTGGTTTCGCATAAAAAACTATCCCGGAATGCACTGCTTAACGATAATAACCAAAGATTACTACCAGAAACAATACCCATTCCGATTTTTATCACAAAAAAACTGCTCTTCAACTCCTGTCAAAAGAACCCTTTTTCAACTCACTCACTCTATCAACTCTATCTGACGAAGAGAGAAAGGTCTTTTTGTATTCACGGATTCCAAGCTAAGTTACACGATAACCAAGCGCCTGTCAAGGTTTTTAAGCCTCCGCGGCCGTCTCGATTTTCGTTATCGCGAAGGATTGGAAAGAGGTGTCGGAGTCAGTTCCAAAATCGGCGTCAGTGACAGTTATGCCCCCTCCCAACCCCCCGGCGGTCGTGGCGGGAACCCGGGATACCGTTTACATGTTTCCCAATCCCGGACCACTCTTATATAATCCTTAGATCAAGCGGACAGGTAATGATTGTATTAATGAGAACTCGATGAACAGGACCAGGCACAACGCTATGAATACCGATCCCACCCGGGCAGCAGTGGGCCGGCGCAAGAATGAGTCCGTGAGGGCTGAAAATGAACGCCGGTACAACCGGGGATACTACCATGGTGAAAACAGCGGTTATCCTGCCGAAGGTTACCGGGCCGCGCATCCCGACTGGAGCGCCTGGCTGGACCTTATTGCCCAGATCAAACCTCCCCCCGCGAGACTTTTTGACAGCGGGGCCGCCTTCGGATACCTTCCCGGAGCAGCATCCGAAAGGGGGTACTCCTCCTTTGGCTGTGATATCAGCAGCTACGCCCTTCACCAGGAACCCGAACTCCAGAAGCTGCTTTTCCAGGGAACTTCCGAAGAACTGCCGCTGAGGGCCCAATCCTTCGACTTAGTATGCCTGTTCGATGTGCTCGAGCATCTTGAAAACCCGGTTCAAGCCCTGGAGGAAGCGGTCAGGATCCTCGGTCCCGACGGGGTGCTGGCAGGGGCTACCCCCGATCCCGTCTTTTTCCAGAAGAATGAAGAAACCCATTGTTTTGAAAGGAGCCCCTCGTTCTGGATCCATCACTTGAGGAAGCTCGGCCTGAAAGTTGTCTTCAGGTTCTCCAACATACCCGAAAATTTCCAGTTCCTTGCCGCCCCGGAGACCTCCCGGGCCGCAGAGGCCATCGAAATCTTCCAGCACGACTATTTTTCGCATGACCCGGATATTATTGCTCTGGGGGGTGGTGCTTCCGAAGGCCTGTCCATCGCACTGCGAGACGGCTGGTCAACCCTCGACAGCCATGGCAGGAAAATCGAAGGCCGGGAAGCGGCAGTATACATCCTGAATGAACAATCTTACCCGGTGGATTGCGAAGTTGAGATTGAATTCAGTGACGCATCTCAACCGGCCGTCATGCAGGTCAGGTTCAACAGCCTCGTCCTCGAAAGATTCGTGCTGCAGCCGGGACAGACATCCCGCCAAACCTCTTCAGGACGGTTTATCCTGCCCCCGGGTGGACACCATATCCGGATTGCCGCCGGGCCGCTGCCGGATGTCAAGGTGATCATCAAGGCAATAGCCGTCAAGGCGAAGAGGGAGATTTCTGCGGAATCTCATGCCCTTTCCCTGCCCTTCGATCTCTACCAGCGATACCGCTTTGCCGGAGACCTCTCCCGCGAGCTCAATCCTTCGTCAATACTGGACGCGGGAGGACTCCTTGGAGACGAGGACGGGCACCTGGCGGTTTCGGAAGAATTCTTTTCATCCCCGATATCTCGACCCGAGAGAATCACCACCGCGGACCTGCGCCACTGCGACCACCCGGGTCACGTGCCGGCCAGCGCCCTCTCGCTGCCCTTTGATGACCGCTCCTTTGACCTGGTGGCTTCCCTCGATGTACTGGAGCATATTCCGCCGGACTCCCGGCCCCGGTTCATGGAGGAACTCGAAAGGGTTGCCGGCCGATTCATCATCCTCGGAGCCCCCTTTGCCTCAGCGGCAGTTGTCCGGACCGAAAAAGAACTCGTTTCCGACCTGGACCTGCATTTTCTGTCCGAGCACTCGGCTCTCGGCTTGCCGGAAGAAAGCCTGGTAGCCGGTTTCTTCGGCCTGGAAAGAGGACATCAGATATTCCGGTTTGAAAACGGCTACCTTCCCCGCTGGTCGATGATGCTCCCCCTGACCCAGATGGCCTTTGCGCTCCATGAATACTCCCTCTTCTGCTCGTTCAACCGCTATTACAATGAGAATTACTACCCGTTAGACTGCAGCCGACCGGGCTACCGGACGATTTTCCTGATTTGCCGGGAACCACTGACCGGAGATCTGGAGTCCCGAATAAAAGCCCTGCCCGGTTTTCAGCCGGAAAAAATTGAACAGGACGAATCTGAATCCGACTACCCGCCCTCGCTGCCCTTCTCCGCTGATTATCTGAAGCTGATCGCAAAACGGGAAAAAGAGATCTCCGACCTGGCCTTTCTCCTGGCTTCCAGGGAAAAATACTCCCGAATCCTGGAGGCACAGCTGCGGGGCTATGAACGGAATCCCCTGATAAGGATGATCCGGAAAATCGGCAGGCGCCTGTGGGGCGGGGTGGCCGGACAATGAACTCGAAGGGTGCTTCACAGGACGCCTCTATTCAGGACGCCTCTATTGTAGTAATAAATTACAACAGTCTCCGCTTCCTCGATGAGCTTTTTGCTTCCATTCGGGATCAGACTCTCGCCCCCCGCGAAATTTTCCTGGTGGACAATGCCTCTTCCGACCGAAGCGTGGAGGTCGCCAGGGACCTCTGCCCCGAACTCAAAATCATCCGGTTTGAAGAAAACCGCGGATTTGCCGCGGCCGCCAATGCCGGGCTGGAAGCCAGCAACTGCGAAGCGACGGCAATCCTGAATACCGACATCAAGCTCGAAAACCGCTGGCTCGAGGAACTGTTGAAATCGCTCTCGTCCGGAACGGATGTCGCAGCGGTGGCTTCCAAGGTCATGCTCTACGAAAAACCCGGCCATATCAACGGCGTAGGAGGCGCAATGAACCGGCTCGGGTATACCTGGGATATCGGAATGTACGAGGAAGACCGGGGCCAGTACGACGATCCGGCCGAGGTGATCTTCGCTCCCGCCTCGGCAGCCCTCTTCCGGAAATCGGCTGTACTTGATTCCGGAGGATTCGACGAGTCCTTCTTCATGTACCACGAAGACGTCGACCTGGGCTGGCGGCTGTGGCTCCTCGGATACCGCGTCCTGACCTGCCCGGGAGCTGTGGCCCACCATCATTTCGGGGGGTCCACCAAGGCATCCAGGAGCATGCACTGGAGAGAATTACTCGGGGAGAGGAACGACATTACATCTCTCCTGAAAAATTATGAAATGAAGAACGTCCTGGCCTCGATTGCTGAAATGATCGCCCTGCGGCAAAGCCCTTCCCGAAAAATGGCCCAATTGAAAAACCTTTGCTGGAACATCGGAAAGCTGCCCCGGACCTTGCGGAAAAGAAGAATAATCCAGAAACGCAGGAACTTAAGCGACGACGAAATCAGCAGACTTATTGTACAATCCAGTCATGTCCCTATCCGCCTCTGATGTCACGATCATTACGGTGAACTGGAACGGCAGGGCCCATCTCGAGGATCTGATGCCCTCCCTTGTATCCCAGGGGGCCGGTGAAATAATCGTCGTCGACAACGGGAGCACCGATGATTCCATACCGTTCCTGAAACAGAACTACCCCTCGGTAAAAATCCTCCAGAACCCGACCAATAAAGGTTTCGCGCAGCCGAACAACCTGGCCGCCAATACGGCAACCGGGAATATCCTGGCTCTAATCAACAATGACATGAAGGCGCATCCTGATTGGATAACCGCGGGGCTCCGCCGCCTCCAGGACAGCGACTGCGCGGCTTCCAGAATTCTCTCCTGGGACGGTTCCCGAATAGACTTCAACGGCTCTTCTTTACAGTACCTCGGCTATGCCCTGCAGGAGGACACCGGAAAGCTCCTCTCGGAACTAACTGCAAGCCGGCAGGAAATCCTTTTTCCCTGCGGGGGAGCCATGCTTATTCCGAAAGAAATCTTCCTTGGAGCGGGCGGCTTTGATGAAGATTTTTTCGCCATATTCGAAGATGTTGACCTGGGATGGCGGTTATGGCTGATGGGATTCAGGATAACCCTCGCCTCAGATTCGATCGTTTACCACAAGGGGCACGCCACTTTCCAGACCCGGGACAACGCCAAAATGCGATACCTGATGCACCGCAACGCCCTGCTGACGGTGCTCAAAAACTACGATGATGCAAAGGTGTCCAGTATCTTCCCCGTGGCCCTGATGATGGCTGTCCGTAGAGCGATCCGCTGCTCCGGGGTCAAAAAAGAATCCTTCTACATCTGGGAAGATGCCCTCCAGGACCTGGAATCGGGCAGTGAGGATCTGCAGGCCCTTCGCCTGGACGCCTTCAACCACCTGGTCGCCCTCGATGACGCGATTGCCATGCTGCCCGGCATACTTGAGAAAAGGCGGGGGATACAGGGACGAAGGGCAAAAAGCGACGAACAGATCTTCTCCCTGTTCCGTGATCCGCTGCGGCCGATAGTAGAGGACTCCGGGTATATTGAAAAGGAGTCTCAACTGCTTGAAATGCTAGGCCTCGGAAACCTCTTCGATGTCGATGCGTACCGGGCGAAGGCCCAAAATTACAATTCGTCCCGTGAAGAGGCAGTCGAAAGGAGCCGTAGAGAGCTCCTGGCCCTTCAGTGGCTGGGGGGATATTCACTGCTTCATCCGCCGGAGAATATCAACAGGCCTGGATCCCGGATTCGAAAATTTATGGACACTGCCCGCGTAAATGGATTCAGAACCGCGGTAAGACTATCCTGGAAATCAATAACCAAAAAGAAAAACAACTGAACATGTTGTAATACGGCGGACGAAAGGACGTCCGGCCGTAATTATCGGATAGACCAGATGGTAGCGAGCATCATTATTCCAACATATAACCGGGCCCCGGAACTGGAGAGAACCCTCAAAGGCCTCGAGCAGCAGGAAACGGAGGACTGTTTCGAGGTTATTGTGGTGGATGACGGGTCCACCGACAACACCGCATCCCTGGTTAATACCTTCAGGAGTAAAACAGAACTGACCGTCAGCTACTACTATCAACCCAACCGCAAACAGGGGGCGGCCAGAAACCTGGGCGCCAGGTTTGCCGAAGGTGAATACCTCTTATTTCTGGGAGATGATATCGTTCCGGGGCATCATCTGGTTCAAAAACACCTGGAAAGACACCAGGCTCCAGAATCCAAAGAACTGGCGGCAAGCGGCAAAGCGGAAGAACTGGTGGTTATAGGCTATACCGTTTGGCCCGAAGAATGGGAAAAAACCAGGTTTCTCGAATTCATCGGAGAAAAAGGATGGCAGTTCGGATTCTCCCTGATCGAGGACCACGATGACGTTCCCTTCAATTATTTCTACACCAGCAACCTCTCACTGCCCCGCAAGCTGTTTCTCGCCTCGGGCGGATTTGACGAGGATTTCGACGCCTACGGCTGGGAAGATATCGAACTGAGCCTCCGCCTCAGGAAAATGGGAAGCAGGATGGTGTTTCAACCCGAAGCGAGGGCTTTTCACTATCATTCCACCGATCTCTCCTCGTTTGCCAGGCGCCAGCACCAGGTCGGGCTGTCCGCCTGCCGCCTGCTGGAAAAACACCCGGAGATGGGAGATTTTCTGGGGGTCGATCCCATGCCCCGCTATAAGCTTCGAAAACGGCTTCAGCTCTAACTTCTCTTCCATGCCTGCCGCATGACGGAAAAACGCCAATGGCCCGATCTGTCGAGATTTTATCCGGATCTCCTGAGTTACTGGTACGTGAAAGGCGTCCTCGAGGGATATGCTGAACAGCGAGAAGACTTCTACCGGAAGGAGCTGGCCCGTGGACGCCAGGGATAGAACCATCTGGAAACCTCCCGCGTTTCAGTCGAAGCTGACCGTGGTGATACCCTCCTGGAATGGAAGGGAAATGCTTCGCCGATGCATGCGAGCGCTGGGTGACAACACTCAGGAATGCTCCGTGATCGTCGTTGATGACGGTTCGAAGGACCAGACCGTGGAGATGGTGGAACGGGATTTTCCCGAGGCCGGGATCGTCAGCCTGCCGCGGAATTCGGGATTCGCCGTGGCCGCCAACGAGGGACTGGCTAGAGTCTCCAGCCCCCTGGCCGGTCTTCTCAATAATGACACCGAACCCCGCTCGGACTGGGTCGCCGCCGTCCTCGCCGGAGCCCGCGATTATCCCGATTGCGGATTTTTCGCCTCCCGAATGGTCAACTATTACAACCCCGAAATTCTCGATTCCGCCGGCGATCTGTACCTGCGTACCGGGATGCCTCTCAAAAGGGGAAACGGCCTTCCGGCTGACACTTTCCCGAAAGATGAGCAGGTCCTTGCCGCCTCTGCCGGTGCGGCTGTCTACCGCCGGCAGGCCCTGGAACAAAGCGGGCTGTTGGACGAAACCTACAGGATGTACCTCGAGGATGTCGACCTGAGCCTCCGCCTGCAGGCATCAGGATTCCGCTGCATGTATCTCTCCAGGGCCGTGGTCAGGCACCGGGAAGCGGCATCGGACCCGGATAGGAACAAGGACCGGAAATCAGGGACTTTCTACTCCAGCCGCCGGGTCTTCTGGATTTCCAGGAACCGCTGGCTTCTGATGGTCACCTGGCAGCCGTTGCGGAATCTGCCCTGGCTGCTCTATGGATGGGCCAGGAGCTTCGCGTTTCACCTTTTTAAAGCGGGTTTCACAAAGGACTTTCTGCGGGGAATTGCCAGCGGCATCGCTGCCAGCCCCCGGGCATGGAAGAAAAGGGCCCATATTCGATGGAGCCCCGAAACATCGATGAAGGAACTATGCAAGCAATACCGAAGGTAGCGGCAATCTGCGTCAACTGGAACGGTAAAGGATACGTTCGTGAAGCGCTCGAATCGGTGCTTGCTTCCGACTATCCGCGCCTGGATCTGCTGGTGGTCGACAACGGGTCCTCGGACGGTTCCGCTGCTGAAATTCCCTCCGGCACATCCCTGCTGCAACTCGCCGGCAATTACGGGTACGGAGAGGCCCTCAACCGGGGCATCGAGTTTATCGAAAGGGACCAGCCGGAAAACCCGCCAACTTTCTACCTGGCCCTGAACAATGATCTGTACCTTGAAAAGGACACGGTATCCGCCCTGGTCCGTTTCGCTCAAGGCAGGGCTCCCGGAATCACCGGCCCGGCGATTGTGCAGGCTGACAATCCCGGAATCCTGGAAGCGGCCTGGGGAGAAATGAGCTGGTCTCACGTATTGACGCGGCTCAGGGGAAAAAACGCCGAGGCAGACTCTCCCCCCTGGAATGAACCGGCCGAAAATGTGGTTCTTCTGGGAAGCATAATGCTCATCCACCGTGACCTGATTGACGCCGGAATCAGGTTTGACCCGCTCTTCTTCATGTACCACGAAGAAGTCGATTTCATCAGCCAGGCAGCCCACAAGGGGTTCTCGACTTACTATTTCCCGGGTGCCCGGGCAAATCACCTGGTCGGAAAGGGTACCAGGAATGATCCCCTGAAGAAGACCTACTGGATCCGGAGAAACAGCATCTACTTCCTGCGAAAGGAAAAGGCGGGGCCCGGCAAATGGGTCAAGTGCCTCGGAACAATGGTTTCAGGTATGATATACGCCGTCGCCACTCTACGCCTGAAAAGGGCCCGGGCCATAGGAATGGCCCTGCTTGACGGTTTCAGAAAATCAAGTGAGAACCAGGGAAAACTTGATCCATGAGCACCAACAGCCGCCAAAAATCAAAGTCTCCGGATGTCAGTTTCGTAATCCCCTGTTACAACAGCCAGGACACTATAGCTTCCACCATTGAATCAATTAATGCCCAGTCAGGTGACCTCACTACCGAGATCCTGGTGGTTGATTCCTCTAATCACGCTGAAGTCCGCAGCCAGGTCGAGAAGTTTCCCCACGTCCGCTACATCCACAATCCGGTCCGCCTGTACCCCGGCCAGGCCCGGAACCTGGGCGCGAGGATCGTGGAAGGGGAGTTCCTGGCTTTTGTGGATTCCGATGTCACCCTTCAGGAAAACTGGCTCGTCCGGCTCTACAGCAGAATGCTGAACACCGAATCAATAAAGGGCGCGGGAGCTGTCATCCTGAATGCCAATCCGAACCGGCTGTGGTCCAGCATTCTCTACTGGATGGAATTCAGCGAATTTCTGCCCGGCTCTTCGAGCGGGTTCCGTTCGTTCCTGTCCAGTTCAAACCTTTTCATAAGGAGAAAAGTTTTCCTGGATTCTCCCGGCTTCGACCTCTATTTCGCCATGTCGGAGGATATGCTCCTCTCAGACTTCTTCAAGGGCAGGCTCTACCTCGATGACACTACTTCCGCCTGTCACAGGCACCGTTTCAGGCGCAAAGAGGTTTTGCGACACCTTAACCGCCTCGGTTTCTGGGCGGGCAGGATGAGAGCCTCAGGAATCGGAAGGGGCGGATTTCTGGTTAAAATGAGATGGCTGTGTGCTGCCCTGCCCTTTTACAGGACTGGTATCGTGCTCAAAAGGGTTATCCGAACCAATCCCGGCAGGGCCATATGGGTAATCTTACTTTCACCGGTGCTGTTCTGGGCCTCCTGCCGCTGGGCTGCGGGATTCTACCAGGGGCTGGAAAAGAAATGATTCATCAGGGCAGCATCAGGCCACCGATCTGGCCACCCTGCCCCATTGCCGGCTTGAATTCAAATGCCTGGGTAAATCCGAGCCCATAAATGGTATTACTGTATGTCCCGGCCAGGCAGTCAAACTCGGAAAAAACCCATCCGTATCCCACAAATTCTACCTCTGCGGGTTCAACACCCTGGACAACGGCCAGGACTTCAGCAAGATTAACAGTAAAAGTCTGGCCTGGCTCAAGAGTTCCGTCCTGACTCAATCCGGCACCAATAAGTGAACTGCCAAAATATCTGTGAATGCGTGATGAAAAATAGTGCATTGTCCCGTCACGGTCATAAAGAACGATGGCAAAACCGCCGCTGTCAGGCAAACCTTGTCCCAGATAAGTCTCCAGCCCCATGTCCGGAGGAATCGCGCAAACATTGCTGATAGAAATCGCGCAATTTACTGCTGCATCAATTCCATCGGGAACGCTATCCGGTATTACCGCCAGGTAATGAGCGAAAACAGCCCGGGAAAAGGAGGATCCTTCCGACTCGTTGTAGACAACCGCCCCGGTGTTCCCACGATCCTGGCCCGATACCCGCCCAAGGGGCGAAATAACCGAAAGCAGGACGAATGACATCAAAACTACCGTGAATTTTCTCATGGAAAAATTCCTTTATTCGAAGCCTGACAACCACCTGGTCGTCTACTGCGATTTATAATCAATTATTCTCTCAGCAGACCGCCGATCACCCTCCAGGCGATGCAGGCTAAGCCTCATTTCATTCTAAAAGACGTCCGTTAAAGCAAATAGTTTCATTCGATTATCCGGAATCAAAAACCAAGAATGATTCCCAGCAACCCATTTTCTTCATCCCAGGTCAGGCAGGCTGAAGGCTTGCTTCCGCGTAACCCGAGACTCAACAGGGGCCGATACTCATTGTCGTCCTTAACCAGAAGCATCAACCGGTCAGCATATTCGATACCCAGGAATTCCATTCCCTCCGCCTCCGGGATCATGCTCTCGAGTTCTACCACTTCGGAGCCCTTCAAGGTCGTCGGGGACATGAACGAATAGACTCCGGGATAGCGGGAGTTGAAAAGGACATACTGCTCCAGGGCAGCCCCGCCGACGTGAAGGTAGCCGGTCTTGAATGGTTTGGTCGTAGCGGTGGATATCAGGACAGACGGCTCAAAAGGCAGCTTGAATTCTCGGGAATACCGGAGGCTCTTGTTATTAACGTCATAAATATGCAGATTGCGGCTGTTTTCAAAGACTACAACCAATTCCCTGGTGCCGTCCGAATCCCAATCGAAAAAATCGAGACTGTTGACGGTACGGTAGGGGAATGAGCCGCTGAAGGATTCGGTAATTTTACCGCTGCTGCTGGTCCAGCAGGTCAGGACATCACCAAACTCCCTGTTCTCCACGACCAGCAATTCCTCGCGGCTGTCGCCATCGAAATCACTGGTTACGATCAGCTCATCCTGTCCGGACTCGACAACGAATCCAAGCTGACTCCAGATTATCGAGTAGGCAGCGTCAATCATCGTCCCGTCTTCCAGGTAGTAATTGAGTCCCGAGCCACTGCTGCCGGCTTTCATCAACCACGCTTCCTGGTCTTCCAGAAAATCACCGATCAGAATTGAATCAAAAATCCTTGTCTCCGGATCGTCATTCTGGTCATCGCCT
>Ga0180430_10002695_pt1 | contig 15830 bp, 13 predicted proteins | sample SS_ome_9_FD_132999 | JGI IMG/M metagenome (GOLD analysis project Ga0180430, IMG submission 132999) | Hypersaline lake sediment archaeal communities from the Salton Sea, California, USA - SS_1_S_2 metaG | ecosystem: Environmental > Aquatic > Non-marine Saline and Alkaline > Hypersaline >... | reverse complement strand
TCGTCGGCCTGCCGGGCGAAACGATAACCATCTCGGGCGGCGATCTTTTCGTGCAAAAAAAGGGCGAGAACAAAACGACGATCGCACGGAAATCGCCCAAGAAACTCCGTGCGCTGCTTCGCCCCGTTTTCGATAACGATCGAGTCACAGCGATCGTAAACGCCGGCGGAACGGTTCGCTGGAAAGCGCCCGAACCTTGGGAAACGATCGAAGAGGGTCAAGCGTTTAAGATCGACTCCGACGACGGCCAAATCCATTGGCTGACCTATTATCATACCCCGCCGCTGCCGCCTGATGCACCACAGCCAGGACGAACGAACGAGATCGAGCCGCTGCCCTATCTCATCTCCGATCTATGTCAATACAACACGCAACGATCGCGAAGTTACAACCCGCTCGATTACAAACCAAACATAGAGCTTTATAAAACACCGGAAGAAAGAAGATTCAATTACAGAAAGCGATACAACCGGCTAGATCCCGACGGATCAGAACCCGCTGAGCAAGATCCTCCGCGGACCTTTCCGCGTCTGTGGATCGAAGCCGGGGGCACGCATTGGGTCGGCGACTTGGCCGTCCGCACGACAGCAACGATCAACGGAAAAGAGGGCCACCTAACCCTCGAGCTGGTCGAAGGCGGTTATCGCATGCAGTGCCAAATCGATACACAGACTGGTAAAGCGTCGCTTCGAATCGTGCCTCCCGACGGCAGTGCACCGGAAGCGATGACCGAGGACGGGAAGCCTTATCGCCCCACGGCCGACACGAACGTCCAAGGGCCAGGCACCTACGAACTGATGCTCTCCAACTGCGACGACCAGCTACTGCTGTGGGTCGATGGCGACCCGATCACCTTCGATACGTCGACCGCTTACCAGCCGATTCCAAACCGCTCGGCAACGCCTGAAGATCTAAGGCCGGTACGTCTGGGGGCTAAAGACATCAACGTAACACTAAGCCACATAATGATTTATCGCGACACGTACTACATTGCGATCAACAACGCGAACCGAGCGATGATGGACCCGGACGACCCGGACGAAGTCATCTCCTTCGAGCTGAGCGACGATGAATTCCTGGCCCTGGGCGACAACAGCCCGCGGAGCCGGGACAGCCGACTATGGAACAGCGATTTACCGCAAATCACGCCCGGATTGAGGCGAGAATTCCTGATCGGTAAAGCCGTTTTCATCTACTGGCCCCACTCGTGGGATCGAATCCCGGGCACGGAGATCCCGCTCAAGTTTTTCCCGAATTTCGGGGATATGGATTTCATCCACTAACGATTGCTATTTCCACAAGGGCCGCCGATTCGTACAATAGATAGCGGGCTGGCCCTATCCGCCGGTCTTGAATATTTTCGACGATGCGGATCGCTTGCGTCGTACGATGGCCCTCCGAGGCCGTCGATAAACGACACGGCACTTGAATTTCGGTCAAGTATTTACGAAGAATCGAAGATTCTAACCCTTTTTCAAAAGAAACGTCAACTCCCGACGGCCTCGGAGGGCCATCGTACAGGTTGGCTTCTACCTTCTCGATATCTATTGAAGAACAGCAAGCATTTTCGAGCAAGAAGCAAAACCGCGCGGTCGCGGCATGAATATCAAGGATTGGTCACATGCTCAAGGTTCAAGGACTGAAAAAGCGATTTCTTCACCGACCCAACGGTCGTCTCTTCGAACGACGGCAATGGGTTCAGGTTGTCGATGGAATCAGCTTCGAGGTGAACGAAGGTGAAATCGTCGGACTGCTAGGACCCAACGGCGCGGGCAAAACGACCAGCTTTCGCATGACCTGTGGTATGATCGAGCCCGACGCCGGTACCGTTCACCTGGGCGGAAACGACGTGACCGATTGGCCCATGTACCGTCGCGCCAAAGAAGGCGGCATGGGATATTTGGCCCAGGAAAAAAGCGTCTTTCGAAAATTGACGACCGTCCAAAATCTGCTCGGTGTGATGGAGATGCTCGGGTATAGCAAACGCTATCAGCATCAGCGTTGCGAAGAGCTGCTCGACCGCTTCAACCTGCACGCGGTCCGCAACCGTCAAGGTATTCTTCTCTCGGGCGGTCAAGTTCGCCGCCTCGAAATCGCACGAGCGCTCTGCTCGCATCCGAAGATCATCCTGCTCGACGAACCATTCGCGGGCATCGACCCGAAGACGATCCACATCTTCCAGGATCTCGTTCTATCGCTACGTGAAGACGGCATTTCGATTCTGATCACCGACCACCGCGAACGAGAAACGCTCGAGATCACCGACCGAAGCTACATCGTGGTCGGCGGAAAAGTTCTCTGCGGAGGCACGCCGACCGAAGTATTGGCCAATCCCCGCGCTAGGGAGCATTACTTCGGTAAGAAGAAGTCGAAGATCGACACCGACCCGCAAGACGACATGGACGTCGCCACGCCCGACGAGGCGATCGAAGACGCCCAACGCCGCATCGACGGCCCATCGTCACACACACCGCATCTCGGATCAAACGCTCCCCGTCACGGCGACGCCAGCTTTGTCGACCGCGAAATGAATCGGGAAGAAGAATTGTAGCGATTGAGCAGCGATGCGAAGAATTGACCGTTAGGGCGAATCTGTGTCTGCTTGGTCGGACGACACTGCATAGGCATCCTGATAGAGACGCAGTTTGCCGTCAACTCGCTTAAAAATCTGCGTGACCTTCTGCTCTTTTTCGTGCAGCACTCCGTCACGTTCAAACTTACATTTGGATTGGGCAACGACCACGATTTGACCATTATCACAAGCTTCCACTTTAAGAATGTAAAAGCAGATCGATTTCGGTGTCCAGCTCTTTCGTGTATGTTTCATTTGCTCAAGTAGCTTTTTTCGCGTATAGAAGAATTCCTTGACCGTACCGTCTTCCAACGTGACAAGTTGATGATAATCGTCCGAATGCATATCGAACATTGCCTCATCTTTACCCTCAATGATTAAATCGGCCAATGTTTTATGAAAGGCTTCCACTTCGGCTCGGAGTGCATCAGCTTCAAGCTTTTTCGTGCCACCATGGTTCCTGTGAAACCGCCAACCCTTGCTCCGCTGAACCGGGCAACGTATGACCGTATTATCCTTCACTACCGATTCCGGGGCGTTGGCAACCAGAATCCCGCGAACGAATGAATCTTGTATGTAACAGCCGCTGATCTCTCCGGTCGCGTTGAAGAAGGCGACCGCATCGTCGCCGAGCCCGATGAAGCGACAGTTCTTGACAAGATGACCGGACGTGGCTGGATCATTCGGCTGACCGATCTGCGGTCCTCCGCCGGGCGTTGAAAGGCAAGGCGTCCGACCTTCGATAGCCGGAGCGCGGTCGACCACACAGTCGATCACATGAACCTTCTCGAATCCACCCCGAAAGACGCCACGGCTCTTGTGCGTCCATTTGACCGACTTGAAAAGGAAGTCCGATCCGCCGCAGAACCAATAGGTTTGCCCGTCGAATTCCGTCTTCCCTTTGCTGTGCTTCGACTTGATTCCGACTAGGTCGCCCACTGAATAGTTCGCGACCAGGTTCTTTGGTCTCAGCTCGAGCTGCCACTGCCGACCTTCGACATGGGTGGCCCGCGTCCACGGAATCTGCTCGTTGTTCTCCTCGATCACTTGAGGATCGGCAGCGCTATCGGTATATCGCCTGAGGAAACGCCCTTGCTTACTCATGGGATTGAATATCGCTGCCGGAGTTGGAAAGCCTTCATGAATATCGAGAGTAATACTCCCCTTAGCAACCTGAACGACCAGACCCTGGCTGACGGTATAATCCTTGCGAGTCATATGCATATCGGCAAACGTCACACGGTGGACGTCGCGACCGTACAGCGCATGCTTATTGTCCGCGAAGACCAAGATCGTGCGGTCCATCCCTGCGCCTTGAAAGATCAGGCGACCGTCGGGTCCTGGTTTAACGCCGCTCAAATCGATCGTCCCTTTGCTCGAATCTTTGTCTTCAAGCCAAAACGACCCCTCCTCGAACTGCAGAATCACCACGTCGTTTGGCGTCTGAGAGAAACGCGTCTTTGCATCGTCCACCGCTTTTTGAATCCCAGCGGCCGTCATGCCATACTTCGCCTGGACATTCCACCGAAGCGTCTCGGCATTCGCTGCCAGGCATACAATGGGCATCAAGAATAGGGCGATGATCTGGTATCTCTTATTGATAAGATTCATTGGATCGGAACCATTTTTGAAATATTGACGACACTCGCCACATCGGCGAATCTGAAAGCACAATGCTCATGTGCAATATAATAGTATAAAACCGCCACACCCCCATTGTCAAATTATGCCGAATTGTATCTTTACTCACGGGATTATGCTATTATAGTAGTACCTTACCACCCCTTCCCGCATTTCCCTTCAAAAGGAATCTCGACCGATGCTGCACTGGACAACAACGAACCGTTGCACCCTGAACCTGGCGATCATCGCCGGCGCAATCGCACTACTCACCTTCGCCGGACAAGTGATGGCCGCGGACGAAATCGACACTTGGCCCGGCAAAGCGGGCGTCTGGAACGGATACACCAGTCACGATATCCAGGTTGGCGACGCGGCATGCAAAGTCGTCCTACCGAAAAAGATCGCCGAAGGTCGACCCTGGATTTGGCGGGCACGATTCTTCGGACACCAGCCGCAAACCGACCTGGCACTGCTCGAGCGCGGATTCCACCTCGTCTACTGCAACATCGGCGGACTTTATGGCGCCCCCGAAGCGGTCGAGCGCTGGAACAAGTTTTATACGTTCCTCACCGAAGAGCACAAGTTTGCGAAACGGCCCGTCCTTGAAGGGATGAGCCGCGGCGGGCTGATCGTTCTGAATTGGGCGATCTCCAATCCGGACCGCGTCAGTGCGATCTACATCGACGCACCGGTCTGCGATATCCGCAGTTGGCCCGGCGGACTGGGCAGCGGCAAAGGTGGCGGCGGATGTTGGCCCCAATGCCTAGGTGTCTACAAACTTAAGGCCGACGAAATGAAAGACTGGACCGGCGGACCACTCGATAATCTGAAACCGCTGGCCGAAGCAAAGGTCCCGATCATCAGCGTCTGCGGCGACGCCGACGATGTCGTTCCACTCGACGAGAACTCCGGAATCCTCAAAGAGCGCTACGAAGCCCTCGGCGGACCGATCAAGCTAATCGCCAAGCCCGGCGTCGGCCACCACCCGCACTCGCTCAAAGATCCGACCCCGATTCTCGAGTTCATCGACAAGCAGGGCAAGCCGATCAATTAGGCGATAACCTAAATCTAGTAGTCGTCGTTTTTTTGGCAGCAAGTGTACGCCCGTGCGTGTATCGCCAGCGAAGTCGCCTCCGGGGGGCTTGAATTATTTCGCATTCTGGATAATAATTTATGTTCCCGATTACGTCTGATTGTGCCCCTTTGGGGTCCCACAGACGTATGTCGGACCTCGGCCGACGGGCCGATCGACCGTTCTCGCTTCAAGGCCTTCACACATAAGCGGCCTTAGACTCTGCAAGGCGTTGCACGCCTTGAGCTTGCAACGATTCATACACTTCGTCGCAAGATGCCTCCGGTCGATATTCGCTTATATAATTTGGCTTGCGATTTGCCCTTCCTGTGGGTAAATCGAAATAATTTCTACACATAACGGGTGGATCGAATGTCACGAATCCTCAAAAAACTTGAGTTGGCTCCGAAGATTTACGAGATGGTCGTCGAGTGTCCCCGTCTGGCAGCGAAAGCACAGCCGGGACATTTCGTGATCGTTATGGCCGAGGAACAGGGCGAGCGAATTCCGCTTACGGTCGCCGATTTCGACGCCCAGGCAGGGACCGTTACGCTTGTCATCATGGCAATCGGCACGTCGACGATGAAGCTGGTCGCCATGAATGAAGGCGACGACCTTTATGCGATCATCGGACCGCTCGGTCATAAGAGCGACATCGGCCAGCTTGGCACGGTGATCATGGTCGCCGGCGGTGTGGGCACGGCACCGGTTTATCCGATCGCCCGAGCACTACACGAGGCGGGCAACCGCGTCATTTCGATTCAGGGTGCCCGATCGGCTGAGATGCTCTTCTGGGAAGAGAAGCTCGCGGCCGTTAGCGACGAGTATATCGTCACGACCGACGATGGCTCGAAGGGAATCAAAGCACTGGTGACCGAGCCGCTGAAGCAGAAGCTCGAAGCGGAGGGCGACAACATCGGTTGCGTCTTCGCGATCGGCCCTGCGATCATGATGAAGTTCTGTGCCGAGACTTGTCGACCGTTCGGCGTTCGCACGATTGCGAGTCTGAACACGGTGATGATCGACGGCACGGGCATGTGCGGCGGCTGCCGCGTCACGGTCGGTGACGAGATCAAGTTCACCTGCGTCGACGGCCCGGAGTTCGACGCGTTGGCGATCGACTGGGACTCGGTCCTGTCGCGACATTCAATCTATGAGCACGAAGAGAAGTGCTCGCTCGACCAGTACGTCGAGAACAACGGACAATAAATCAGCAACGAGCGGCCAATTAATTTCAGTAGTTCCTGCTTTCAAGAAACCCGATTTTTTGGCTGTTCAGTGGTTAGTGGTGAGTGGTTAGTAATTAACGGACGGAACAGACAGCTTGCGACAAAGACAGCCGTCTTCATTCGTCTTGCGTAAATAAGAGCATATTGACGTAATTGAAAAAACTAACCACTAACCTCTAGCCACTAACCACTTGTTTGCTAACTTGAAAACTCTATTTCCAAAGTAGTTTTCGCACTAAGATAATTGGAACTACTGAATTTTACCAACCGAAACAATCGATCGAAGCGACAAATCGAAGGACGGATCAGTGGATAATCAAGCGCCGAAAAAGAAACCGCACGAAATGCCCCGCATGCCGATGCCCGAGCAACCCGCGCTCGAGCGAGCAAAGAACTTCGAAGAAGTACCTCTAGGTTACACGCCCGAGATGGCGATAACCGAGGCCACGCGATGCCTGCAATGCAAGAAACCCGCTTGCGTTAAGGGATGCCCGGTCGGGGTCGATATCCCCGGCTTTTTGGAGCTGGTTGCAAAGGGCGATTTCGCCGCAGCCGCGCGAAAGGTCAAAGAGACCAACGCACTGCCCGCGATTTGCGGACGCGTTTGCCCCCAAGAGTCGCAATGCGAGGCCCGCTGCATTTTGAGCAAGAAGTTCGAGCCCGTCGCCGTCGGTCGATGCGAACGATTCGTCGCCGACTTCGAGCGTGAAGGCAATCTTGTCGAACTACCCAAGCTTCCGGAGAAGAACGGCAAAAAAGTCGCCGTCATCGGTGCCGGTCCAAGCGGTCTGACCGTTGCGGGCGACCTGATCCTGTTGGGTTACGACGTAACGATTTTCGAAGCGTTCCACAAGCCCGGCGGCGTGCTTATGTACGGTATCCCCGAGTTCCGCCTGCCGAAAGAAATCGTCGAAGCCGAGATCGATTACCTCGCGAAACTGGGCGTAACGATCGAAATGAACCAGGTGATCGGGCAGACGATCACCGTCGACGAACTGCTCGAGGAAGAAGGATTCGACGCGGTATTCATCGGCGTCGGTGCCGGCCTACCGATGTTCCTTGGACTCGATGGCGAAGACCTTGGTGGTATCTACTCGGCGAACGAATACCTGACGCGTTCGAACCTGATGCGGGCGTATCTCTTCCCGCAGTTCGACACGCCGATCGTTCGTGGCAAGCAGGTTTGTGTGGTCGGCGGCGGCAACGTGGCGATGGACGCCGCGCGAACGGCGTTACGCCTCGGTGCCGATGAGGTCTCGATCGTTTACCGTCGAAGTCTCGAAGAGCTGCCCGCGCGTGAGGAAGAAATTCACCACGCCGAGGAAGAAGGCGTAAGCTTCAAGCTTCTGAACAACCCCGTCGCATATATTGGCGACGAGAACGGTCGCGTCTGTGGCATGCGTTGCATCCGCATGGAGCTGGGCGAGCCGGACGATTCGGGCCGACGACGACCGGTTCCGATCGAAGGTTCCGAGTTCGTGATCGATACCGACCTGGTGATCGTAGCGATCGGTGCCGGAGCGAATCCGGTGCTGACCAAGCAGACCGAGGGCATGGACCTGAATCGCTGGGGATATATCGTGGCCGACAACAAGGGGCGCACGACGCGACCCGCCGTCTGGGCCGGCGGCGATATCGTCACCGGCAGTGCGACGGTCATCGAAGCAATGGGTGCCGGCCGAGATGCGGCCAACGACATCCACGCGTTCCTAACCGAAGGCGAACAGTCCGAGTGGATCGAAGAAGAAGCCCCGGCCGAGTAAGCGGTAAGATATATCTTAATCCCCAAAAAATCGAATCCGCGCGGCTCGCGTCGGTTGTCAAACGACGGTCAACAATCTATAGTTGACCGTTAGACCACCCACTCGAGTCGCACGGATTTTTTTTTTGTAGAAAAGTAGGTAGTGGGCAGTAGGCAGTGGGCAGTTAAGAAAATTCAGAGACACGTCGATGATAGTATAAACGTGAAATATCTCCTCAACGCCGATCGCCACCTTCTTCCTGCCCACTGCCTACTGCCCACTTCCAAAAAGAAAGGAATCGAAAATGCAACCTTACGATGCCATCTTGGTCGTTTCGTATGGCGGACCCGAACGGCCCGAGGACGTGATGCCTTTCCTGGAGAATGTGACGCGAGGAAAGAACGTTCCGGCCGTGCGACTTGAAGCGGTGGCCGAGCATTACTATCAGTTCGGCGGTGTCAGTCCGCTGGGTGAATCGATCCGCTACCTGCTGGCGGCCCTGTCGGTCGAAATGACGCGGGCCAACATCGATCTACCGATCTATTGGGCGAATCTCTATTGGCACCCGATGCTCGACGAGGTTCTCGAGATCATGGCCGAGGAAGGAATCCGCAGGCCGATCGCGTTCTGCACGTCCGCCTATTGCAGCGAAGCGTCGTGCCGCCGTTACGTCGAGACGATCGCCGCCGCGGGTGAGCCCCTGGGCGACGCCGCGCCGCAAGTCGAAAAACTCCGCCCCTTCTTCAATCACCCGGGCATGATCGAGGCCCAAGTCGACTACGTCATCGAGGCGATCGAGCAGTTGGACACGATTCCGGTCGACAGCGACGAGGTGCCCGACATCGACGGCATGACACCTAGCGATGAAACGGTCGACTCGGAAACGGTGCGAGATCGTGCACGTCCTTCGGCGGACGAACCTCCAGATGATGTCGGCCCGCCGTTCCTGCTCTTCACCGCACACAGTTTGCCCGTCGAGATGGCTCGAAAAACGGGATACGACAAGCAGGTCGAGGAAGCGGCGCATCTGATCTCCACGCGTCTCTACGAAAAAACGGATATAATGTTCGAGTGGTCGGTTGGGTACCAAAGTCGTTCCGGTCCGCCGACCGTACCTTGGCTCGAGCCGGATCTCGAAAACCAACTGACGGAAATCGCTGAAATGAACGGTCGCGTCGTCATCGTGCCCGTCGGTTTCGTTTGCGAACACATGGAGACCGCCTGGGACTTGGACGTCGAAGCGGAAGCGATGTGCGGCCCGCTGGAGCTCGAAATGTCACGAGCCTCGACCGTCGCCGGCCATCCGCGATTTACTCAAATGATCCGCGAGCTGATCGAAGAGAAGATCGCCGACGGCGAGCGGCTGCAGTTGGGCGACTTCCGCAAGATACCCGAGACATGCCCGCTATGTGGCAAGGATGAAAGATGAGGGATGAAGGATGAATCATTCAGACTCCTTCTTCCTTCCGCCTACCTCCTTCATCCTTTTATACACCTGAGAAACACATGCAATACCGAACACTTGGCAAAACCGACATTCAGATCTCATCCATTTCCCTCGGCTGTTGGCCGATTGCAGGGATTACCAGCCCGGGGTCGACGACGCATGAAGATAGTTTGGCGACAATCCGCGCGTGTTTCGATCTGGGGATCAATCACCTCGATACGGCCTATTTCTACGGCCGAGACGGTGAGAGCGAACGACTGATCGCCGAGGCGCTGGGCACCCGTCGAAACGAAATGGTGATTGCAACGAAGTGCGGAATCCACTGGAGCGAAGACGGCATGCAGACGCGTGACGGTCGCCCCGAAACGCTTCGAAGGCATGTCGATCAGAGCTTGCAGCGGCTTCAGACCGATCGCGTCGAACTGCTTTACCTTCACGCACCCGATCCGAACGTTCCGATCGCCGAGTCGGCCGGTGAGCTCAAGCGTCTAATGGAAGAGGGCAAGACCCGCGCGGTCGGCGTCTCGAATGTCGAGTTTCCGGAGCTTAAGGCGTTCGCTGCCGAATGCCCGACCGCTGCGTTTCAGCCGCTTTATAACATTTTGCAACGACAGATCGAACGTGACACGCTCCCGTGGTGCCTCGAAAACGGTGTCGCCGTTCTCGCGTATCGCCCACTTCTTAAGGGACTGCTCGCGGGAAAGATCGCGCGCGATCACGTCTTCGACAAGGCCGACTCGCGGAGTCGCTACGAAATGTTCCGCGGCGACCAGTGGGAGCAGAACCACGATTTCGTCGATCGCCTGCGGGACGTCGCTCGTTCGGCCGGAAAAACGGTCGCCCAGGTCGTCATCAACTGGACGATCCGCCAGCCAGGAATCACGTGCGCGATCTGCGGCGCTAGGCGTCCGGACCAAATCATCGAAACCGTCGGCGGCGAAGGCTGGGAGCTCTCGGACGAAGAGCGGGCGATGATCGACCAGGCGATCGAAGATCGCGGCGACCCGGTCGAAGAACCGGCATTCACGCCCCGAAAGATCAACACGGACGAGTAGCACTCGCACAGTTGAAGCCATCCCCCTGTTGTCCGATACTGATCGAAGCTATACAACGCCCACTCTGTAAAAGATCGTCTCGAACGGTCATCGCCAGACCTATAAGGGATAAGAGAAATTCTACGAACCCACATTGCGATCGGCTAAACGAAGCGGTGCGACAAGTGGTGATCTCGCAAGTCCTTTATAAATCAAACCTTTCTGGATGGCTACCTTAACTCCAGCCTGAAACAATGCACTTCCTTTGAGGTATAGGCTTTGCGATGGCCATATTTTACTCGGTCTTACCTAGCCGTTTAAATAGGCGGTAACTTTTACCTATCTTAACATTAATTCAAAGGTTGCCATTGCATTCAACTGAAATGTTGCCATAATTGAACATCTGGATAAGCGGATACACGGATATATTCAGTTGGAAGCCCTACCGATGAAAATTGTTCAACTATTCAAAGTCTTGGCTGACGAAACACGCCTACGGATCCTTAATCTACTTTGTCGCCGTGAGCTTTGTGTTTGTCATCTTACCGATATTCTCGGGGTTGGGCAGTCAAAGGTTTCACGGCATCTGGCCCATTTGCGTAACGCCAACCTCGTAGTGGATCGGCGAGAGGGGCTGTGGATTTATTATTCCCTCACAGAGCCGACGGGCAAATTGCACCGTCAAATTATCGATTGGTTTCGGCAAGGGGAGTGCGAAATTCCAATGGGTGCCCAAGATATTCTCGCGTTGGAGCGTCTTGGACAATGTAGCGATCTTTCTCCCAATGGTTCAGCATGCGACGAAATTAACGAAGTAGAACTTCGGTAGCATCTTCGCGATCGTACGTTGCATGTTGTTCTCTATAGAATTGATGGAAGCTTTAAAGGCGTGTTAGATCGAACGCTATAGGCCAGCTTCAGACAAGGCGTAGGGCAAACAGCATTTGCCAAGAAATAGTAAACCCTTTTTAGGAATCAATGATGAGTAAAATCATTTTCAGACGGGCAGTCGTTACGGCAATTGTATTGTGTACTTTTTCCGTGATCGTGTATCAAGGAGCCTTGGCGCAAACCAATCAAACGTCCGCCGTGAGCGAAGGCATGGAGGCGATTGACGCGGCTTCGATTGCCGACAAGCACATCTTCATCTTCTTCTGGAAGGCGGACGATGACCAATACAAGAAGATGTTTCCGATATTTAAAAGCGCGATGAAGAATATCGGCGAAGCGGCTCACTCGATATCTGTCGATATCACGACTCCCGAGGAAGCGCCGCTCGTCAAGGAGTACGGTCTTAGCCGAATGCCCATGCCCCTTGTCTTGGCCCTTGCCCCTAATGGAGCTGTTTCGGGATGTTATCCGCTGAATTTTGATGAGAAAAGTCTTCGGCAAGGTATCACAAGTTCAGGCTTAGCGACATGCCTTAAGGCTCTTCAAGATCGCAAGCTTGTCCTCTTGTGTGTCCAGGATGAATCGATGCCCGCCGCGAAGTCGGTAATATCTGCCGCTAAAGGCTTCAAAGCGAATCCCCAATACGGCGCGGCAACAGTCGTTATAAATATCAATCCAACGGATGAATCGGAGCAGAAATTGCTAGGTAGCTTAAAGATCGATCCAAAAACTACCAAAGTGGTTACCGTTCTTTTGGCTCCTCCGGGCCGATCGGTCGCAAGATTCGAAGGGCCGGTTACAACGGAACAGATCGTTGCAAAAATCAAAGCCTCGTCGACCTGCGGGCCCAATGGTTGTGGTCCCGGTGGCTGCTGTCCTAAATAATAATATCGAACTGATAATCAGGAAATTTATACGATGAAACTACAGACGCTGGTCCGGCGAGAATTGTTCGAGCGAAAAAGCCAGATGCTGACTTGTTTTCTCGCCATTCTACTGGGCATAACCACGGTCGTGGCGATCAAGAACATTACCTTTTATTCTGAAAAGGCTGTCGCCCGGGAAATGGACTCGCTTGGCGCGAACGTTCTGGTGCTGCCCAAGTCGACGACTCTTCAAGACTATTACTCAGCCGACATGCACGACGAAACGATTCCAGAAGAATACGTCATGCGGTTGACATTGTCCGACATCGAGGGTGTGGACAATCTCTCGCCGAAGTTATGCGTTCCCGTTGAGGTTGGAGAAAAAAACTTTTCATTTACAGGCATCCTACCGAAAAGTGAATTTCAAGCAAAGGCTGCTTGGTCGGTCGGTACGGATATTTTTTCCCGACCAATCGGTTGCGGAGCAATCGATACGGGAAGCGATCCAGAACCCGAGGATAAGAAGACGCTGGTGCGCAAACGCGTCATCAAGGATCTTGGCGAACATGAAATCTTGATCGGATCAGACGTCGCACTTTTGCAGGATATCAGCGAAGGCGACTCGATGTCCCTCTTAGGCGAACAGTTTTCCGTGATAACGATCCTTCCGGCGACAGGAACGGTTGACGATTCTCGCATCTTCGGTCATCTTCATACGTTTTAACGTCTGGCAAATAAAGACGCCGTCGTCAATTGCATCGAGATCGACGGTTGCTGCAAGGAGATTCAAGCCGGGTTGGTCGAAAAAGTTAACCAACTGCTTCCAGGTGCCAACGTAGTTACCGTGAAGCAAGTGGTGGCCACTCAACAAAACGTCAATAACATGATGGGGCGACTATCCCTGATCTTCTTGGTGATTATCGTAGTCGTCGGCGGAGCCGGCATTGCCAACTACATGTACGCCAACGTCTTCGAACGAAGACGCGAGATCGGAACGTTAATGGCCCTTGGAGCCGAGTCCGGACTAGTACTTCGAATCTTTCTTCTCAAGGCGTTGCTGCTAGGACTTGTAGGCGGCATGGGCGGTTATGCAATCGGAACGACCATCGCGGTCACTCTCGGCCCGAAGCTTGCGAAGGTACCCGTACTTCCGATGCCAATCCTCGCTCTATGGGCGATCGGAATTTCCGTTGGGATCACACTTTTGGCGAGCTATTTTCCCGCTCGACGCGCTGCTCGTCTCGATCCTTGCGCCACTTTCCAGGAGGTCTAATCCATGTTAAAAATGGAAAATGTTAGTAAAAGCTATCCCCATCGTCGCGGTTCGGTTATGGGTTTGAATGATGTAACGATTGAGATTGCGAAAGGCGATTACGTTTCCGTGGTCGGACCAAGCGGAAGCGGCAAGAGCACACTGCTGCTGATGCTCGGAGGCATGCTCTCGCCCACTTCGGGTCGTATTTTTATCGATGGGCAATCGGCCTACGATCTGAGTTCGGATAAACGCGCCCGATTGCGAAAGCATAATGTTGGTTTCGTTTTTCAGACATTCAATCTCATACCTTATCTTAGCGCGATGGAAAATGTACAGATCCCACTGTTTCTCAACGGCAATAATGATGCCGAACAAGAAGAAAAGGCTGCAGCCCTTTTAAAACGAGTGGGACTCGGCGACCGGTTGGACCACAAACCATCCGAGCTAAGCGTCGGACAGCAGCAGCGAGTCGCGCTGGCTCGAATGCTTGCCAACGACCCGGCCATTATTCTGGCCGACGAGCCGACCGGTAATCTTGATCCCGAGACAAGCGAACAAATGATCGGATTCTTCGAAGAATTCAATCGCGAAGGCCGTACGATCGTCATGGTAACGCACGATCCACAGGCAGCTCAAACCGCTGAACGAGTCCTGCGAATCGTTGACGGACAAATCGTTAACGAGCAAAGGTCAGAAGTTACAGTCCATGTCGCTTGAGCGTGCGACTCGACAACTCGAAGGGCCATCGTACGGGGAAGACTCAAGCCTTTACCCGAACCGATGCAACCCGACTTCGGCGGCTACTTCAAGGGCGGCTCGGTATTCGGCTTGAGTGGTGGGGCGGTCGAGGCCCGGGATTTGGTCGGCCTGACCCGCGGGGTGATATTGGGCCATCACGTTGACGAACGTTTCTTTCGATATCTCCTCGGCGAGGAAGGTCAAGATCGCTCGCGCGTCCTCGAGCATGTCGGGCATCACCAAGTAGCGGACCAAGAGTCCACGTGTAGCAACACCTCGCTCGTCGAGCTGAAGATCGCCCACCTGCCGGTGCATCTCTTTGATCGCTGCCCGGACGACTTTCGGATAATCTTTCGCCTCGGTCCATTGTGTGGCACGTATCTGATCGAAGAACTTCAGGTCAGGCATATAAATATCGAACACGCCGTCAAGCAGCTCAAGCGTTTCGACGCTGTCGTACCCGCCCGTATTATAGACGAGCGGAAGCCGCAAGCCGCCCTCGACCGCTGCAGGCAGCGCCTCGAGAATCTGCGGCACAACATGGCTGGGCGAAACAAAGTTGATGTTCTCGCATCCTTCGTTTTGTAAGTGGAGCATCAGTTCAGCCAGCGTACCGGGCTCGATCTGCCGGCCGCAGTCGTGCCAACTCAGGTCGAAGTTCTGACAGAACTTGCAAAAGAGATTGCACGAGCTGAAGAAGATGGTACCCGACCCGCCGCGTCCGACGAGACAATCTTCCTCGCCCCGATGCGCGAAGTAGCTGCCCACATGAGCGTATCGCCCCGTGCGACAGACGCCAAGCTTCGCCCCTTCGGTCAACCGATCGACCCGACATCGATGCGGGCAAACCATGCAAGCCGCCAACGAACTTATCGCAAGCTCCGCCCGCCGCTGGAGCTCACCGGTTTCATAAAGTCGAAGATAACTGGGCGATTCGGTCATTGTTTCACACCATCACAGGGCACGACAGACGTAGATGTGAAACGGCAGGCCGATTTTGAAATCCAACCCTTCGTCGAACTCGATCATGCGATCGACGCTGCCGTAACGATCTCGAAGCATCCGGGCGATTTCGTCCATTGTTTGCGGGTCGATTTCATAACGCTCGGTGAGCTGTTCGCGGAGGATCGGAAGCGTCGGCGCCGGCATCGACCGCTCGACCTGCCAGCCGGCACGCTCGGCGGCGGCGATCATTTCACTTTCGGTCGGAAACCATTTGCCGGTCGGCTCGAACAGATCGTTCATGCAATCGATATGCTGCCTCGAGACGCTCGATACCGTTTGATGAATGAAATACTCGCCCGGCGATTGATACGACCGTAGCCGCGCGAGGATCGAGTCAAAACGATCTTGGCCGAAAT
>Ga0180430_10002691_pt1 | contig 15836 bp, 17 predicted proteins | sample SS_ome_9_FD_132999 | JGI IMG/M metagenome (GOLD analysis project Ga0180430, IMG submission 132999) | Hypersaline lake sediment archaeal communities from the Salton Sea, California, USA - SS_1_S_2 metaG | ecosystem: Environmental > Aquatic > Non-marine Saline and Alkaline > Hypersaline >... | reverse complement strand
TCTGGATGGCAAGGTGGATACTGCAGAGCACACGGTCCATGTCCGCAGCGCTGCGCCGCATGCGGAGTTCTCGATCGATCCCTTTCAAGCACCGATCGATTACCCCATCCGGTTCGATGCATCCGACTCGTACGATCCGGATGGGGAGATCGTGTCATTCCATTGGGACTTCGGCGACGGAACGACGGCGCTAGGCGAGATCGTCGAGCACATCTTCCCAGAGGAACGGGTGCGCTACCGAGTCGTGCTCACAATCACGGATGCCGACGGAGACACAAGCCAAGCCTCTGGTAGCGTAGAGCCCATCGGCTGTGCAACCTGCGGGTAGCAGAGGGTGCTGTGGCTTGTCTTCCATACCTCTCGGATTGATCATTGATGGATGGAAATCCGAACGCTGCAGTTGAGTGAACTCCACCGACTCTCCGACATCAACCGATCTGAGAGCATTCGTGTAGGCTATCGCCAACAGGGTGAACAGCTGATCCCCAGGGAGGTAGATTGGGACGTTCCCAATTGGTCTCCTGAACTTGGAAGCCACAGCGTTGAGGCGAAACACTCGGGTCTTCTCAAGCTGGCGGATGAAGCCCCTGATACGGTGTTCCTCGGGGCATTTGTGAAGGATCGGCTTGTTGGGCTTGCTGCCTGGCGTCCACGACTCACGGACACGATGAGCGAGCTGGCCTTCCTGCATGTAGATTGCAATCACCGCAGACAAGGTGTGGCAAGTGCGCTTTGCGACGAAGTCGATCGGCTTGCGATTGCAGGCGGCCTTCCGGCAATGTACGTCTCTGCAACGGAGTCCGAGTCTGCGGTTGGGTTCTACCAGAGTCGCGGGTTCCGCCCAACAGCAACCCCGCATCCGGAGTTGCTAGCGAAGGAGCCCGATGACATCCACATGGTTCGTCAGCTGCCGTCGCATCCCTGAGAAGCGTGCCTCTCTACGAGCGTTCCCAACGCTCTGGAGCAGGGCCCCCGCCAATGGGCAGGGCTACAATCCTGTAGGGAACGATCTTTACAACCGTGAAGTTGTCATCTGCAACGCCTGAGAACCACTTCTCGAGTCGCGCAGTCCAGGCAAGTTCACGTTCCTCGATGCCGCGTTCGATGGATGCGAGGCCTTCGATCTGAAAGTAGGAGCCTGGCTTGCTGGTATCCACGTCGCCGCATGTCAGATGGACCTCGGGTTGGGTCTCGATGTGCGTCACCTTCTCGGTGCTGTGAAAGGTCGGGCAGCGGATGGTCAGCTCGTCGTCAATCTGTGCGATTACGTAGCGTACGCGCGGCCGCCCATCCTGACCAGTTGTGGCAAGTGCGGCAAGAAACGTCTCTTCGGATCGCAGGGTGTTCAGTAGCCGTTGCTTCATGATCCTCCTTGTGTGCGACTAGGACCTATCCTTCGCTCCTGCCGTCTCGGATTCGCAACAGCTATGGCGAATTGAGCCGACCGTGGTATGATTCCGCCATGTCCGACATGATGCAGCAGCTGCCCCCGAACGCTTCGGGTCCTCGCATTCACCTTGCGAGTCTGGGGTGTGCCAAGAATCTGGTGGATTCAGAGAAGCTCCTGGCTCGACTTGCCCTGGCTGGTGGACATGTGGGTGCAGCACCAGACGAAGCGGACATCGTCATTGTGAATACCTGTGGGTTTATCGGCCCAGCCCGCGATGAATCCGTGCGTACGGCGCACGAATACGGCACCCTGCGGCGCGACGGAACGATCCAGAAGCTGATCGTAATGGGCTGCCTGGCTCAACGAGATGCCGATGCGCTGCGCGCAGAGCTTCCAGAGGTTGATGTGATCGTGGGACTCCGCTCACATGACGAGATTGTGCGGGCCTGTGATCTGGAGGCACCTGTGGATGCAGGAGATGCACGTCTGCTGCTCACCCCAGCGCATGCAGCCTATCTTCGCATTTCGGACGGGTGCGACAATCGGTGTAGCTACTGCACGATTCCGTTGATTCGCGGCGGATTCCAAAGCCGTTCGCCCGAAGCCATTCTGGGAGAAGCGCGCGACCTAGTGGCCAATGGTGCCAAGGAACTGGTTGTGATCGGGCAAGATACAACGTCCTACGGCAAGGACCTGGTGAATGCGCCGCGGGTTCACGAGCTGCTCGGACAACTCGCAGCGCTAGATCCCGTGCACTGGATTCGTCTGTTGTATACACATCCTGCCCATTTCTCGGAGGCCCTGATTGACGCGTACGCTGCGAACGCCAAGCTGTGTGCCTACGTAGATATCCCTTTGCAGCACCTAAACGACAGTGTCCTCCATCGCATGGGGCGCAAAGTGACACAGGCAACCTGCCTGCGAATCATCGAAGCGCTCCGGCGCGCTGTGCCAGAGATCGCCATTCGAACGACCTTCATCGTTGGATTCCCAGGAGAGACAGACGCGCAATTCGAGGAGCTCCTGGCGCTGACCAAGGAACTACGCTTTGACCACATGGGTGCGTTCGCCTATTCGGCGGAGGAGGGTACTGAAGCGGCTACCTTCCCGGATCAAGTTCCAGAGGCTGTCGTAACCGAGCGATTGGAGCGACTGATGCTTGCGCAGCAGGAGATTGCCTTCGAGCGGAACGATGCGATGGTCGGCACCACCCGTGAAGTCCTAATTGATGAGGCAACGGAGCAGGATGATCTGTGGGTTGGGCGCACCGAGAGCCAAGCTCCGGACGTCGACAGCATCACCTTCGTGACTGGAGATGGACTTGAGCTTGGCGACTTCGTACATGCGCGTATCATCGGAAGCCAGGACTACGAACTGATTGCTGAGATCTAGCGCACTGGCGAGAAGCTGGCAGTGCTTGATCTGCTAGTAAACGAGCCACTCCCCAACGCGCGCCATAACGTCTTCGAATCGCTCGTAGAACCGCGCCACATGGATGCCATCGATCAATGCGTGGTGTGCCTGCACGTTTAGGGGCATCATGATGCGATCGCCATCCGTCTTGTACTTGCCCCAGGCAATCCGCGGAACTGAATCCGGTGCATGAATCGGCGCAGCATGCGTTACACCGACAAATGAGATCCAAGGCAGCCCGGTCAGAAACAGAAAATCATCCTGATCTGGCGCTGTGTACATCGAATCTGCCAGCTTCGCAGCCTCGATGCGCTCTGGGACGCCCTTTGCGAATGCCTCGAACTTGGGGTGATAAGGGAACCCACTGAATCGGAACGCATCCTGATCGTTCAGCACAATGATGGCGGGGTGCACGACCTCGAACTCGATGACATCGTCCCCACGAATGCGCTGGCGAAACTCCGGCACATGATTGGCGGCTTCAGCAATAGCATAGACGATGCCAATGGTAAATCGCCCGCCTTTTGGGAGGGCTCTCCGGTAGGCTGTGATATCCATCTCTGCAGTGATGCTGAAGTACGGAAACCCGTAGTCCTTGAACATCTCGTACTGCTCGCGTCGGGGCCAAGTCTCCAGATCAAGGGTGCGATACTTGCCTTCTGCAGTCATACCACATCCTAGCCTGCTCGCAGGCAGCATGCCACGCCTTCACCTTCCGTGCACAGGACGACTACGATCCATCCACGAGTCTGTCGTATCCTGCATGCATGAGGTGCGAGCAGTGAAACGACGAACGAAGTGGATTCTCGGACTGAGTGTCGGCATTCCCGTGCTGTTGATCGGGGTGCTTCTACTCGTATTGCAGCTCTCGTCTCCTACCCCGCGCACCGAGTTGTCGATTGTCGAGCCGCGTGCGCTGCCTGAGACTCCAGTGATCGTAGCGCCCGATCCTTCGGAGACCGCTGAAACCTCAGACGAGATAGCGCCTGAGCCGACACCGTCGTTGGCGACCCTCGACTTGCCTATTCAAGGGACCCTCGTGATGGAGGGGGATGGCAAACCGTTTGGGGAGGAGCGTTACGAGTTGGCTTATGAGGAGGGGTTGCTCGTCTTGCGTTCGGATGGCCGGTTCTGGTTCAAGGCACTGATCGCAACCATCAATCTGGTATTTGATCAGACCCTTCATTGGGATGATGCGTTTCAGCCGCTTGATTACACCGCCTCGTTCGATGCGCCTCTGGGATTTGGTCGAAACTACCAGGCGTCGTTTGGTGATGAAGCAGCGCAGATCCAGGTTGGCGATGATTCAAGCTCGTTTGTGGTTTCACGGGACCGGGCCTTCATCCTGGGAACGTTCAGCACCTATGCGATCGTGCCACTGATCGATGCGGTCCGTTCACTCGAAGTGCAGGAAACGTACGACACACTGATGTTTGGCGGGCCACCTGGGCAATCCCAAGAGGATGCTGAGGGAGGGCTGCCGCAAATGGGCATTCGGCGTATCGAGGACGTTGTGCTTCGTTCAGAGGATCAAGAAATCGCCGTAGCCCGCTTTGAGATCTCGTCCAACATGGGTTCCATGTTCCTGTACGCCCTTGGGATCGAGTTCCTGGGGCTGTATGCAGGGGAAGAAGGAGACTCGCTCTTCATCTACCGTGCCGACTACTTCCCAAACGGCTTCGAAATCGTGAACGCCGCCACCCGCTAGTGGCCCGGAACCCGGGACTCGGAGCTTGGAACTTGGAACTCGGAACTCGGAACTAGAAACTTCGCACTGAACGAAGCGAAGGGCGCCGCCACCTGCCACTGGTCACTGCAGTATGTTCTCAAACCAAAGCTCCATCTCTGGCACATCCTCGCGAACCCGAAAGCCCAAGGACTCGTACAGCCCTCTACCATCATTGCTTGCATGCAGGCTGACGACAGGGATGCCCTCAGTCCTCACCACCTCAAGCAAATGGGCTAGCAGCGCTTTCGCAATGCCTTGCCTGCGGAAAGCGGGGAGCGTCACAAGGTTCATCACGTACGCCTCTTTGCCCACATGATTGCGCGGTGAGGGCGGAATGCTGTGAATGACGAGACCAATGCTTGCAACGATCCGATCGTCAGCCTCTGCGACCCAGACACGGAAGGCGCCGGATGCCATGTGTTCCGAGAAATAGGCACGCATCGACGGACGTGCGGCTTCAATCCTGGATGCCTCGTGTCCCATCGCCTCGAACATGGCCTCGCGAAGCGCGATCAACGTCTCAATTTCTTCGATCCGGGCTTCACGAATGGCCAGAGGATTAGTCATTACGCGGCTTCACACCAATATACATACCTCTGTCCATGAGGCCCTGCTGATCAATCGTGATCTCCAGGCCTGCCCCAACAAAGGCTGAGGTCAACTCCTCATCCGTGGCCAGTAGCATCTCGTGGTGCTCCACAAAGTGGAAGGTCTTTTCAGGCGTCCCCACGAGGTGGTGTAGGTCGAAGATCGAGAGATTGCCCTTGCGTTCACTCGAGTTGACGCGTGCGATCTTGAGCCCGGGATCGTCAACGAAGAGGCCATGGACGCTGCCTTCCATCCATCCTTCCGGACGAATCCAAGGTTCGATCAGGAGGACGCCTCCAGGGACCAAGTGTCTCGCCATGTTGGCCACTGCTGCATTGAGATCCTCGATCGTTGTCATGTATCCAATGGAGCTAAACAGACAGGTGACAACATCGAAACGCTTCTGCAGATCGAAGTTGCGCATATCTCCGCAGTGAAAGGTCAAGTCAGGGTTCCTCTGGCGTGCGAACGCTAGCAACTCCTCTGAGATGTCCAATCCCTCGGCAGTGAATGACTTCGACAGGTACTCAAGGTGCATGCCGGTGCCGCAGGCGACATCCAGGAGGCGAGTTCCGTCAGAGCGCACGTGCGCATCAATCCAGGAGACGACCTGCCCAGCTTCCTCCGCATAATCCTTGAATGCATAGATGCGATCGTAGTACTGCGCCATGACTCCGTACATGGATCCTCCTTCCTTTGAGGGGACATGGTAGCGTGAGCCGATGGGTACGGCAATCGACCATTGAACCGCTTGAGAACACGCGGTAGCCTAGATGCGGAGGTCATCGATTGAGTTCCTTCGACGAATTGCCTGAAGCCGAACGTCTGCAACGCTATGAGCGACTGGCGCGTAAAGCGCTGATCAGCTATGGACTAGAGGATGCCGAGCTTCTGTTCCTTGGACAGTCAGCGAATGTCATGTTCCGCGTGCAGACTGACGAAGGGCGCTGGGCACTTCGGATCTGCAATCCGGGTCGGGACCACAAGATCCTAATGCGCGAGTTGCTTTGGCTCGTCGCACTGGGCCGCGACACCGACCTCTCGATCCCGGAGCCCGTGATTACCCGTTCAGGAGAGCTGCTGCGCAGTGTCTCCATGCCTGGGATTTCCGGCTTTCGAGCCTGCGTCCTGTTCCGCTGGGTTAAGGGGCAGTTCGCTGAGGAGCTTTCCGCGGAGCACCTACGAGCCATGGGATCGCTTACAGCCAAACTGCACTTCCATGGATCCAGATTCAGCTGGCCGAACGAGCTGGTGCCTGTACCCATGGGGCCGGATCGTGTCGGCTCCAACATCCCTGAGACGCTGCTTCAGACGCACTACGCAGCCAAAGATGTTGCCGTCATCAGAGATACATTTCCTGTCATTGCCTCCGCGATGCGCTCTCTGGGACAGGGCACGGATGTCCTGGGTCCGGTACACGGAGACTTGCATCAGTGGAACGTGCTGTTTGAGCAAGGCAGCGCCGCGGCCATTGACTTTGAGTGCGTGCAAGCCAACTACTTCGCCTACGACATCGCCACGACGTTCAGCTATCTCAACCACCGAAGCGATGTCGATGCGCTGCGCGCGGCCTTCTGTGCCGGGTATGAGGAAGTCCGGCCACTCCCGATGGATTGGGACGAGCACCTGCATGTATTCGACATGCTGCGTTCGTTCACGATGCAGGCATGGATTCTGAATACGCCCCGGCTGCTTGCGGACGATTGGGGTCAGGATGTTCTTCGATTAGCTGTGCGCAAGGCACATACGCTGCTCGAGTCCAAGTGAAAAGCGGGCCGCCAGATGGCGGCCCGCATTACGTTCTCTAGGTTCTACTCAGTCCTACGAACCGAAGCCCCACACAGTGGCGTCGAATGCCGGAATGTTCTCAGGCAAGAACGTCTCTGCAGGAATCTCAGCATCCGGTCGGCGCTGCTCTAGCACGGTGATGGTTGTGGTGCTGTCATCGGAATGGTTCGTGGCGAGCATCTCATCTGCGGTCAGCTTGCCTTCGAACTCTCCAAGCACGAGTACATCCATCGAGGTGTCGAGATTGCCGAGGTCGTTGTAGGATTCCATCTTCAGCATGATGAGGAATTCCTTGTCAATCCATACGATGGCGCGTGGATTGTCGACATCTGCATCTGGCTTGGCTGTGGACTCGATCTTGTACGCGGTACGGGTCTGATCGCCGATTACGACGTCTTCTTCCCCAAGCAGCACGGCATCGTAATCCGCGCGGCCTTCGCGATCGCCGAGATCCGAGTAAGAGAGTGCGCTGCCAGCAAAGCTGCCGCCACGCTCCTCTTCGGAAACCAGTTCCTTGGCAATGCCAATGAACGGAAGGTAGAGCCAAAGCCGCGCATCCTCATCGTCGTCATCCGACTCAATGGTCAGGAACACGGTTCCAGCAACATCCTCAGGCTCAATGAAGTAGATGAGCGAGTGGTTGGGAATGGCGAGCGAGCCGAACAGGTTCGAACCAGTGGTCCCGTCTCCGTAGACGTTGTCGAAACGGATAATGGACACCATGCTGCCCTCTGCCAACGCATCGGCTTCATCGTCCACCATGTCGAGGATCTCATCCGCAGTCTGCGCAAAGGCAACCAGCCCGAGGAGCGCAACCGCAGCCAACGTCATTCCAATTCCAAAGGTCTTTCGAAGCATTACATGCCTCCTTCGTAGTACATACGCTTAAGTTCGTTATCCGTTCCTGCGGCTCTTGAGTCCCTCCCACGGCACGCGGGTAAGGAACTTCGGCTTCCACTGCACAAGGATTGCCGGGATGATGGAGATGGCGGACAGAGCGCTTACACCCATCGTAAGTGCGATCTGCCATCCAAAGGTCCGGATGCCCTTGAACGATGCCAGGATGAGGATGAAGAACCCCAACGCAACGGTAAGCGCGTTGTAGGTAATGCCTCGTCCCGTGGTTCGGATCGTTGCCTGCAGTGCGCGTTCCGCGTTCTGGTCCACTCGATACTCCGTACGGAAGCGTGAGATGAAGTGGATCGAGTAGTCCACACCGATGCCGACAGCGACTACGGACACCATGAGTGTCATGATGTCGAGCGGCTGCCCGGTGTAGGCCATGATTCCCATGCTGACCGTAACGGTCAGGATGAGCGGGATGGCTGCAATCAAACCAGCAACGATCGAGCCCATCAGAAGCATGACGAGCACGGCAACTGCCGAAATCGTGGTCGCCAGCCCAACAAGCTGACTTCGCGTCATTTGCGTGAACATGCGATCCATCAGCGCGGTCGCGCCGATCATGCGGACCCGAATGTCTCCGTCCTCAGGAAAGTTCTCATCAAGGTAATCCTGAACGAGCGCCCCGAGACGTGAAACGTTGCCAGAGGAGCCCATCTTGTACATTCCAGTGACCGTACCTGCGCTGAAGTCGCCCAAGGCCATGTCACCGAGCGTTCCGCCTTGGAACGTGAACAACAGCAGAAGCTGGGAGATCACGTTCTTCTGATCCGGAATCACGTAGAAGGCCGGGTCATCGGCATTGAATCGCTCGTTCATCTGGCGTACGAGGGTGGTGAGAGAGAACGTCTTGCTTACGCCGTTGGCGAGCAGGAATTCTTCCAGATCCAGCATTGCATTGAGCACTTCTGGGTCCTTCAAGCCGTCTCGTACCCCGGTATCAAACTCCACCATGACATTGAAGTCACCTGAGAAGTACTCCGAGGTGAAGTCCAGGACTTTCACCGCCTCGTGTTCTTCTCCAAGAAACTCCTCATTCGAGGTCTCGACCCGCAACTGCGGGATGCCGGCGACCATCACCCCAAAGATGATGAGCGCAACCACCATCACGATCTTCTTGTGTCCGACAATGGCCTTTTCGAACGCCATCAGCACACGTGTGAGGGGGCGCAGGCCCTTCTTGTTGAGATCGCGCGTCCTGGGCAGCTTGAGCAACGACATCACTGCCGGAATCAGTAGCAACGACACGAGCATGGCTGCCATCACGCCGATGGCAGTGACCAGTCCAAAGTGACGCTGAGGCACCATGAAGGCTGTCAACAGCGACAGGAATCCCACCGCTGTTGTCAGGGAGGTCATCACGACCGGGCCCGTCATTTCTTCCATGGTGTTCAGAATGGCTTCACGCTTGGCGGCCTTGAGTTCCTGTTTCGTGCGCTCAGTCAGCGGTGCGAGCCGCTGCTTGAACTTGGCGACTTCCTCGTTGTAGCGGTTCAGCACGTGAATCGCGTCTGCTACACCGATGGCCAGGAGAAGAACCGGGGCGATAAAAGACATGGTCGTCATCGGGAAGCCGAGCAAGACCATTGAACCCATCGCGAAGATGACCGAAAGCAGCACAACCACGACAGGTAGAAGGATGCCACGGATCGTCATAAAGCTCGCGAACAGGAGCAGGATCATGACAAGCAGCGCGAGCGGGAACAGCAATGCGGTGTCCGCGCTCATCTCCTCGTTCATGACCGAGTCGAAGTAGGCATCACCATAGATGTAGAGCTCATCGCTCCCACCACGGTACGCGTCGACAATGGCCACAAGGTCAGGAGTAATGGCATACTCGTCTGCGCCGACTTCCAGTTCGACGTTGATCAATGCTGCCTGACCGTTCTCGCTGACCACGCCACCGATAAGGTTCTCATCCTCAAACAATCGAGATCGGAAGATCTCCATGTCCCCAGGCGTCTGTGGGGCTACGCCACCTGGTGCGGCCTTGCTCACGCTGATCGCGGTTTCCGAACCCACAATCGTCTGGGAGTTGAGCGGAGTGCTCACGTTCTTGATCCCAGGGATTGCCTCAATTGCATCGGTCATCTGCTCGATTTTGAGCAACGTATCGGTATTGAAGATGCCGTTTTCGTTGAACAGCATGACCATGATGCCCCAGGAGCGCCCGTAACGTTCCTCGGCTTCATCCATCAGGACGATGATCGGATCGTCATCGTCCAGAAACTCCCGGAAGTCTGTCTCGGTTGTCATGTACTGGATCGGGAAGAAGAACCCCGCAGCCAGCACGAGTGTTGCGACGATCGTCCAAATCGGATGATCGACCGCAAATGCAATCAGTCGTTTCATTTCATCCATCCCTTCGAGTCATAGATCGACCATAGGAAGCTGGGCCACAGGTCTTCGGACACGTCGATCGTCTGCCCGGAGCCCGCAAAGACTTGGTCCACTACGTTTGAAATCAGTTCAACACCCCCGCTCACAAAGGGAGACACCTTGCTCAGTCCATCGCTCACGAGCCAAATGCTGACGTTGGTCTTTGTGTCCAGACCGCGCGGAAGGATGAGAATCAGATCAAATGGGCCTTCACCGGCTTCGCGATCGATCCCGTAGAGGGGATCGTCGAAGTCTGATTCTGTATCCGTGAGTCGTACGGACACCTCGAACAGGCCCATCTGCCGAAGTGCTCCGATCGTACCTGCGACCTTCATGGTCGAAGTGAACGTCTTTGTGCCATCGATGAGAAGCACCTCGATGGTTGGGGCCATCTCCTGGGCAGCCACAGACAATGTGGAGCCGAGCAGGAAGAACACGCCGAGGCACAGCAATCCCATTCTCTTGTTCATTCCAAGTCCTTTCCCAGCAGGCTATGCCAGTTCTGCGAGACGTTTCTCGAGTAATTCGTTTCTACGACTGTTCCAGCGGTCAACCAATCCTGGCCACTCCTCTGACATGAAGTCCGAGATGACGAGCATTTCTATAAGTCGTCGTTTGACCTCGATCGGTTTACTTTCCAGGACCTTGAGTCCCTTTTGCACCACTTTGCGCTCTTCTCGAATGTGCTCGATGATTTCGTTCAGGAAGTCGTGCCACAGATTCTCGCGCAAGCGATAGTAACTGCGTCGCTGTCCGGGCAGGCTCAATCGCTCAACGAAGTTCAACCGCATCAATAGCTGGGTCGACATGCTGATCGATCCCTTACTCGCCTGAAGCAGTTCCGCCATTTCATCATGCGACATGTGGGCCGGATCGTTGATCAGGAGCGCACCAATTACGCGTCCCGCCATGCGCGGGAGCCCATGTTGCTCCATTAGATCTGCGGAGTTCTCGATGAACTCAAGATGCCCGGCGGTTTCGTTTGTCATTGCTACTCCTTTTGACGAAGGCCGCAGTATACGGGGATCAATGTGTTCAGTCAAGACTGAAACTTGTGAACGTTTTGTGTGTTGTTCACAGGTCAGATAGGAACGGTGTTACAGCCGCGCTCAGAGCGGACGAGACACGAAGAGCGTTGCCATCAGCGGCCGATCGATCTGACCGCCGTGCACCTCAATGGCTCGCCGGACGGCAGCGTAGAGCTGGCTGCGAGTCCGAGACTCCAAGGTGCGATGATCAGAGAAGGTCTCTAGCAGCTTGAGATAGCGTTCCGTGTCGTAGGTTTCCGTCCAAGGATGTTGCCAGAATACCGGTTCCGAGAACCGCCCGCTCCTGCGAATCATCTCAAGCGTTTGCTGCACGCGATCCTCAAGTTTTGCATGAGCCCCAGTGTTGGCTGGCTGAGGGAAATGCTGCTGGTAGGCGGCATCAACTGCCTGATGGACGGCATCTGAACCGCCGCGATAGAGGTTGTAGACAACGGCGAGTGCTCCCGATGGCTTGAGACAACTATGGATCTTCTGGAATCCAACTTCCGGGTCAATCCAGTGCAGGGCCTGGGCGCTCACAACGAGATCGAACCGAGCACCCTCTGCATCCCACTCCTCAAACCCACTGTGAATGACATCAATCCGCTCATTGCCTTTGAATCGAAGAGACAGGATTTCGGAGAGCCTCTCACCGAGTTCCACGGCAGTGATCTCGCATCCAAGGGTTTCGAGCAAACCCGTGAGCTGTCCTGTGCCTGGACCGATCTCCAGGAGCAGGGCGGAAGCATCAATCCCGGTTTGACGAACGAGCTCTGAGAGCAACTCCGTTGGGTACCTGGGACGTGCTACATGGTAGAGCTCAGCAGCTTCATCAAACAGGAAGCGATGATCGCGTCGGAACATGCGCAGAGCATAGAGAAACGTCACAGCGTCTGCCAGCGTGACGCCAAGATTTCACAGACCCAATCATTGCAGCGACGATGCTGGATTTGCGCCTGCGTTGCTACCCAGAGATGCCGAGTAGCTCCCCGGAGTGGATACTCGCATCCAACTCCTCCAGGAGTTCCTCGATTCTCGTTCCCAACAGGCAATCCGAAATCTCGCTTCTCAGCTCATCTGCGAGGATCCGCAGGAGTTCGAGACGTTCTTCTATGCTAGCCATTTCATCTCCTTTGTGTGCGCCTCTGAAATCGGCCAGTCAACGTCTATATAGATTCGGAAGTAAGTATATAGAATCCACCCTTGCCTTACAACCCTTGTCGAGCACAAGCTGGCATGCCAAGGTAACTCCCAGATCGCGAATGGAGAGACGGTTGGGAGACGATCTGCCGCGATGCTACGCTATCCTTCGTAGCCCCTGAGGTGACGACATGCAATTGCTTGACCTGCAGCTGAAGCACGTTGGAGCGCAATACGTGCTGGGAAAACGGGAAACGGTCGCGGATTGGGCCGAGATTTCCGTGCGCGTGGCTGAGTGTCTGGACGTACTTGGAGCGTATGTGGAGGCACCTGCGATTTGCCGCCTGCTCTCCCGAACAGAGGATGGATATCTTGCCGAGTTCCTCTTCCCAGTCGCTGAGGGAACGACACAGGAGGGCTTCGAAGGGGCATGGCTGGATGCAGATGATGTGATCGCAGTCACGCATCATGGGCCACTCGCAAAGACGGAGAACGCTCCGGGCGTCTCCGCTACGGCACAGCAGGCATTCGGGCAGGCGATCGGGCAAAAGCGCCTGATCGGGGACAATCCGACGCGGTATGTGTTCCTGGAGGCATCCAGCAACGGTGAAGCGACACGCACCGAGATCCAAATCTCGTATCACCTCCCGGTCTGGCTCGATCGCTTGAAGGAGGGGCTTGCAGGCTGTGTGGATGACGAGCAACTCACGCAGATTACGCAAGATGCAGGCACGATTGCTGCCTCGGATTCTCCAGAGGAAATCCGTTCCTGGGTCATGTCAGCGGTCGAGCGATTGGATGAGATCGTTGAGGATCCCCAGCAGCGCGCATGCATTCTTCAGGACTGTGCCCACCGCTATCCTCGGGTTCAATTGGATCGCATGCGAGCTGTGTACGATGAGCTCGGTGACCTGCACACCTTCATCGATCGACTGGCCGAGGACAAGGCACTCTTCCCTGCCAAGATCTGGATGGATGAGGGCGGTGCGCCGATCGCCTATATCCATCGAAGCATTGCCAACCGCGAAGCCTACGATGCAACGGATGATCCGTTGGAGAAACGATTTCACGCCTGTTTCTGCATCATGGTGAAGGATGCCATTCTCACAGGTGAGCGTGTCTCTGCAGACTTCTGCAACTGCTCCGGAGGATGGTTCGTGCAGATGTGGGAGGCGATTCTGGATCGACGATTGCGAATCGATGTCCTGGAATCCGTGCTTCAGGGGCATGATCGATGCCTGTTCGCTGTTCATCTGCCACCGGAGCTCCTGCACTAGCGCGCTGCTAGTCCTCCCACTCCTGTTGCGTCAGGGTGAAGCCACTGACGTGGTCCGGGATGGGTTTGAACAACAGCGCATCGGCTGTGCGAATGGCTTCTTCCCCGAATCGATCTCGAATCTGATCGATCGCGCCGTTCAGTCGATCCTGTCTGTGATCCTGCGCGAGCAACTTCAACGGGCGCTGTACCCCTTGTTCCAGTCCTCGCACCGTAACCCCAATCTTTGAAACGGCATCAGGGCGCTGTGGAAGCGCATCCAGGATGTCGAGGCAGGCACGGTAGATGGTTGGCCCGTCGTCTGTAGGAACTGCAAGCGTGGTCTGCTTCCCTCCGGTACCCGTCAGCTCAAGATTCCGGTACCAGCAGTGCACAGTACGTCCCACATAGGACTGCCTACGCAGCCTTCGTGCCACCTTGTCGCAGAGCCCTCGCAGAATCACGAGCGCATTGTCCATGGTTCGCAGCTCGGGACGCAGCGAGCGGGAGTGCCCCACGGACTTGGCGCCTTGGACGTCTCGTGACGGGATCACGGGATTTGGATCGTGCCCCTGACCCACAGCCTTGAGAAAACAGCCTGTAACACCAAACTCTCGCCTGAGGAGGGTCTCTGGACTGGCGCCGAGTTCAGCAAGTGTTCGAATTCCCAATCGTGCCAGCCGAGCCTCCATGCGCCTGCCAATGCCGCAGATCTGTACCACTGGAGTTGTCGAAAGCATCTCTGGGATCTCCTCGTTGTCGAGCCATCCGATGCCATCCGGCTTGTGTTGGGAGCCAATCCATTTCGCGAACACCTTGCCTGATGCAATTCCGATGGTTGCAGTGATGTACCGACCCAGTTGCTGTCGAAACGCTGCTTTGATGCGCGTGGCCATCTCCACCGGTCCGCCGTGAGTGGCTGCTTGGTGGGTGACGTTCATGAAGACCTCATCGATGCTGAAGACCTCGATGTAGGGGGTATAAGTCTCCAGGATCGTGAGGAATCGCTTGGTCGTCTCTCGATATCGGTTGCCGTTCCCTGAGGTCAGCACAAGCTCCGGGCAGAACTTGCGAGCTTCCCATACCGGCATGCCGGAGCGAACGCCTCGAGCTTTCGCCTCGCGGGAGGCCGCGACAATGATGGATTTGTCTGTCGGCCGACCGGTTACGCCGACTGGCCTCCCACGAAGCGCTGGATTGGCTTGCTGCTCAACAGATGCGAAGTAGCCATCCATGTCGAGATGCATGATCAAACGACCACGTTCTTGCCAGGGATTAGCGGGAGCTGTCCAACCCCGAGAGGCGCCACTGATTCCGGGACGTATCGAAACGGATGTCAAAGTGATCACTCCCACAACTCACTGCGTAGCACAACACCACCGTTTCCCCCTCCCGTTTGCGGTGGACCAGGTTCGTTTCTGTCACGCTATACCGGCGACGCTTCCATCGAAACGCTTCCAGATGGGGGTGCGGGGCCCCGCGGCGGTAAATCACAAGTGCGTCGATCGGATCATTTACGCGCTGGAACATGTTCGTACACAGGGAGTAGTGTACAAGATCAACCCTGGGTTGTCAATCCGTCACAATGGCGTGAATCTCGTAGATATCCTGTGGACCTTTGACACCGATTTTCTCGCGGTGCACGAGGCCGAGTTTCGCAAGCTTGGTGACCCGATTGACACAGGCACTCATCTGCAACCCCAATTCCTCGGCAAGCACTTTGGTGGTGGTGACGCCATGGCTGTGGATCCGATCCAGAGTTTCGGACATCGAAGGTGTATGTAGACCAATCAACCGCCAACGCCCATTGAATCTGCAGAGCATTGCCAACTGGCGTTGGATGAGCTTGACGTCAATGCCATCTGCCAAATCGAGGGTCGGTGTTTCCAGGACCAACGAGCGATCGCCAAATGCACCATCAATCAGCTGTACGTACGTCTTGCCGATGACCTCATCTGCAAACGAAGTGCTCAAGACGTCCAAACCATGAAGGGAGATGCGCGCCTGCCCACGATCGGGCAGTGATTGCATGAGCTCAGCGAGTTTGGCGCGGGCCGTCTCGCCTTCTAGTCGGGTTCCAAGCCGCGGTCCATAGTCAGCCAAGCGGAAGCTTTCGATGTTCATTGCCTCCATTGAACGAAAAGTTGGGCTTCGGATCAAGCCCGACTAGCTGAACGCGCGCCGCGACAGGCGCATGCCGAGCTGCAATCCGGGGAATCTTGG
>Ga0180430_10002689_pt1 | contig 15854 bp, 11 predicted proteins | sample SS_ome_9_FD_132999 | JGI IMG/M metagenome (GOLD analysis project Ga0180430, IMG submission 132999) | Hypersaline lake sediment archaeal communities from the Salton Sea, California, USA - SS_1_S_2 metaG | ecosystem: Environmental > Aquatic > Non-marine Saline and Alkaline > Hypersaline >... | reverse complement strand
TTTCTCCAGCTGTTCCATCTTCAGAAGTAGACCTTTATGAGTTAATATCAATTCCCTCATTTTTGTGAATACCCTAATGACCTGTATATTTACCTGTATAGCATGTTTGCTATTTAAAACACTTGAAATCATCGCAATCCCTTGTTCTGTGAATGCCATTGGAACATATCTGGGACCGCCCCAACGTGAAGAAGATGTCCTGTTATCGTTTTGTAGTAATTACGACAACATCTCTCTCTCCTCTTTTTCCGTGTATGCTGGCCTCGCTGCCTTTTAGAAATTTTATAGACCTGACCATATATGGCTTGATCCAACTAATGTAGTATTCTGGCTGACCGTCCACAATGATCAGTGGCGGGTACATACTAGAATTCGAGTTCAATCCAGACCGGTGTCTGATCCCTCCGGAATTGGAAACAACAATGCTGGGGCCCAATGTAACTCTTAGCAAATGGGATATGTCTGTGTACTTGCAGTAATCATTGTTCTCCTCAGCCAGATTGGCTGTAGCATAATTGAGATTAAGCTCGGTGAGATATCCTGAGTTAATAGCCAGTTCCCGGTTCTTTTTTGTATCAATGAATACAAGGTTGATTTTCAGAGGCTCCAGTTCATTATTCACCGTTATATTTTCCGGCTGAAAACCTTCAGGTTTGATCATAATGACGTCCTTCTCCAGGCAGACAATCGAAAAGTTACCCAGAGAGTCAGACATGGTTGTGGCTTTGGCCTTTTTAGAAAAAATCTCCACATTCATAACAGGAAAGGAGTTATAGGCAGTTAGCCTCCCGTTTACAACCGTATTCTGAGCACAAACAGTGGATGTAATGATAAGCACTGTCGCAAGTGTCAGACAATATTTCATGGTAAGATGATCTGGCTAACTTAAAGGTACAAAAAAAATTGATCCCTCTTTAATCTTGGATAAGTATAAGGCTCTGGGATATAAGTCCCTGAAAGGTGTGTTAAGCATGTTGCAACCAGTAAAAACAAAAAAGGAGCCAGACTTAGTCTAACTCCTTCATTTTTAAGCGTCGGGGACTACTACACGAAGTTCTAACCTTTTTCGAGGGAGAAAAAGGTTGCTCGGGTTAATTTTTTGGAGGCTTCAGCCTGATCTTCAAAAAGAATCACCTGGAATTCGGGCGAGTTAACCGGAGGTTGAAGCCTTTATGCGCCCTGCTCCGCAGGGCGGGCGGGGCGGCAGGTGTTCGGGGGGGGGCTGCCGCCCTGCCACTTGCTGCGTTTTTGTTTCTCTTTGCTTCAGAAGGATGCGTGCCAGTTCTGATATAAGTTTCGATGAGCAGGCCTATGCTCTTTTCAACAAGTAGAGTGCCCACGGGATCTGCTTTTTGAAATATGCGAGCAGAATTTAGAAACTTTCAATTTCAACAAATGGTTCCGCTGACAAATAGACAATTGGCTCATATAGCACTGTAGATCCTTCACAGTAATGTACCAAAAAAGAAACTCCAATACTTGAAATAGCAAATTGCGACATCAAGTTTACCTGGCTACAAATGAAGACCAAGCTGGTTTACACAAGGATCTGTAGGTGATGGATTCAAAATCTCCCAAATAAATAATATCACAAAGACAAGAGATCGTTTGATTTTGCAACTATATATAGTTACTTTTGTAATGAATAGAAAAGAAAAACTCATAGTAAGATTCTTGAGCATGCCATCTGACTTTAGGTATGAAGAGATGGTTAAACTACTTGGATATTTTGACTTTGAGGAAGTAAAAAAAGGAAAGACTTCAGGGTCCAGGGTAAAGTTTATGAATCCAGAGGGTATTCTGATCATGATGCATAAACCGCATCCATCGCGTGTTATGAAGCATTATCAGCTTAAACAGATAAAGGAAATTTTAGGCCTATGAAAAACCTAGAATATAAAGGGTATACTGGTTCAATTGAGTATAGCAAGGAAGATGGACAGCTTTATGGTAAGGTACTTGGAATAAGGGGACTCATCTCCTACGAAGGAGACACCGGAAAAAACCTGGAAGTCGATTTCATGGACGCTATTGACGCATATTTAGCCGATTGCAAACAGGATCGTATTGCACCGGAGAAACCCTTTAAAGGAAGCTTCAATGTACGCATATCACCTTCGCTTCACCGGAAGGCAGCATTGCTGGCAATGGAGGAAAATTCTTCCTTGAATAGTTTTGTAGCAGAATCCATCCGCAAAAGGATCATAAAAGAAAGCGGAAACAAAAAAAAGCCTTAAGAAAAAGAAATCAAGCAATCGCAAGGCTGCAATAAAAAAGGACACCTCCCAAAGAAAAGAAGATGTCCTGTTATGTCGGGAACTATTGTACGAAGTTCGAACCTTTTTCGAGAGAGAAAAAGGTTGCTCGGGTTAATCTCATTGCAGTTTCAGCCTGATCTTCAAAGAAAATCACCCGAAATTCGAGCGAGTTCCCTGGAAATTGTAGTCTTTCTGCGCCCTGCGGAGCAGGGCGGGCGGGGCGGCAGGTGTTCGGGGGGGGCTGCCGCCCCGCCTCATGCTGCGTCATTGTTTCTATTCCTTTTAATGTAAGCGTGGTTGTTTTGAATCTTGTCTATTTCTCTTGTTTTGTTTGAGCAGGACTCCCACAGATCGCTAAAGCGATTTGGCCCGGCTGATCTTATGGCGGTTTAACCCTAGAGGTGAGAAGTGATTCTATCCTTTAGTTTTGTGCGGTTGTTATGCGCAATTTCCTCCCGATGACAATAGTTCTATAGGGCTGGGCTTAACGTATATCTAGAAGAAGCGTGCCAGAAGGGTTTGTTTATTGAAATGGGCATATCGGTAATTACCCTGACAGATCAGATCCGAATATATATTTTCCTACTGTGCATCCAGTGACACACATACCACATGGCCAGCAACACCAGTATCCTGGTGACAATGGATGCGCCCAGATCGCCCATCCATCCGAAAAGCAGAAAAGTGAATGGATGCAGGATCGATTCAAGAAATAATGCACCACCCACATGTGCAAATAAATAGATGAACAGGGGATTTAGACCAACTACTCCGAAGAAAATGGACCATCGTTGCCGTTTCTTAATGTCGATCAGCCAGTAGGAAAGTGCCAGGGTAAGAAAGGTCCACCCGCCACTAACGATCACAAAAGATGATGTGCTGATTCTCTTGATGATCGGGGTGATCGGATTTAGTGCATATCCAACTAAAACTCCTAATATTCCGACAACCAACAAAATCGACAGTTTTTGCTTTGCAGATCTTTGGCTCATAAGCAGCTGTCCGGCAAGCACACCCCAGATGGTATGTGCAGTGGTCGGGATCGCATTAAACGATACCCAGCCTCCATGAAGGTCTTCACCTCCGTATTGAAGATCAAGCCATGCACCAAAGTTCTCATTGGCAAGAAATGGATGATTAAAACCTTCCACGGGGAACAACCGATAAATGAGCTCTGTGGCCAGCAGCAGTCCAAAAGAAATGATGATTTGTACCCTGGGTGATTTACGCATCAGTAGGAAGGCAAGAAGATAGGTAACTGATAACTGTGCAAGTACATTCTGGAAACGAGGTACGATCTTACCAGCCGCGATGCAATAAAGAGCCCAGCCAAGAAACAGAAGAATAAAAGCTCTTTGTATGGCGTGTCTGGTCATCTGAGCATTCGTCTGGCCTCGTTTTATACGATTGGAAAGGGAATAGGGTATGGCAACACCAACAATAAACATAAAATAGGGTTGTATCAAGTCCCAAAATCGCAGACCATTCCAAGGATGATGGTGGAACTGCATGCCCAGAGAGTATACAAAGGATCCTTCCAGCTGAGGAGATGTCAACAAGGAAAACAAACCGGTAAACTCGGCGATCAACAGGAACATCGTAGCTCCCCGGAAGAAATCTAGCGACAATAAACGCTCATTGCGTTGAGATGGGGGATTATTCATAGTATTGGATTCTTAGCTGTTGGTTTTGAAAATGAAATCAGTGTGTATTTGCCGGCGGGCAGAAACTGATGCGCTGAAGTTCTTCAGAGCTTAGTACCCGGTTGAAGACCGCCACACCATCGATATACAGTTGAGTACCATCCTCCAGTTCCTCCGATCCCAATCCAAGTGCCCTGCCAAATGTAAAAGGGGCCCCTTCTGATATTCTGTACCTTATCTCATCACCTATCTTCTCCCACCGGACACCTTTTCTTCGTTCCAGGCTGGTAATCAGTATATCCCCTTCTTTGACATCTTTCATTCCGGCGATCGGAAGTGAATGATGCCCGGTGGTTTTGAAGGTCACCTTTCTCTGAAACAGACTACTGCCTGAACGTTCAACATCAAAGCTTATCCTGAACAGAGACCTCTCCGTAATACCATCCGGATAGCTCGAACCATAGGTAAGGAAACTGGAGGATAGATCCACCTCCAACCAGTGTTCATAAGCTTCTCCGTCAATAGCCTGGTAACCATTAAACTTCAGGATAAATGATTCCGGGGAATAAATCGGCCACTGGAAATGGTAGGGATTGCTTAGGATTTCCTTATCATACCTGAAAACATCCTGTTCAATTGGATCCGTAAAATATGTAACTTCTGATCTTCCGTTGAGAAAAGCGCTTACCCGGTCGTTGGCTGGATCGAAAGTCATTGCGATAGAAACCCACTGTTCGTTTTCGAAGGCCTGCCCGTCAACCGATCTCAAGCGGGCATACTGTGAGCCTTCCAGGGTGGATTGTGGAAAACTGGCCGCGCCGGTGGCTGAGACATGTGCTATGACTCCTTTCTGTCCACCGAACAGACCGCCGAATAAGGCAGCCTGACGCCTGCCGGAGTATTTATTCCAGCCACCCTCATCCCATATTCCCGCAACCATATGGCGCTCGCCCACATATTTTATCCATGCCACGAGGGTAAAAGGATATTCTTGCCTTAAATCCAGGTAAGTCTTATCGAAACTCGATCTGGGAACCTCTCCAAAGATGTAGCCTTTATTAAATCGTATGGCATGCCCAAAAGGTCCATCCGATTGAACTAGAACCCGGGAGTGTTCATCCTGATAGGGCCAATTTTCAGGTATATAATATGCCTGATCACCTATTCGTTTTAAGAAAACTGGAAATTGTTGTTCGGTAACCCTATGATCTGAGTACGAGGTCCAGGCTCCTTTTTGCATGGTCTTGAAATCCCAGAATGCCACCAGGCCATCGGTATGGGTTACCTGCTCAACTCTCCGCCGTTTAACTGATACAATGTCTAGGACAGACTTTTCAATTTCTGACGGGTGGTGACGATTCATCCCTGATCGGTCTATACAGAAATCGAGATAGGTGTGCCAGCACCAGTATTGCCGGCCGATGTCATATGTATCCAGCAACTGCACAAGATCGCGAAGCCAGTCTGCCCCCCCGGCATCCAAGGCCTTGTTGCTAATACCATATTCTCCGATATTTACAGGCACATTGTTGGCTAAAGCAAATTCCAGACCGTCCTTCATCAGTGAACTCTCCAGCCATTCCTGATTTAATAAAACACCCTCCTCTTCTACTAAAAATGCCGTGTTATAGACTCCCTCCTCCCCTGAGACAAAGGGCCATGGATCGTAAAAATGAAAATCATAGATTATTCCAGAATCGTTCAAGAGCTCAAACTTGGAATCAGGTGCGAAGCTCTTCTCCACTATTACCGGCTGATGGAAGCCCTCTTCCCTGATTGCTTCTATGGCTTGTCTGACAAAACTCCACCACTGGACATCTCGCTCAGGTTTTGGTTCATTGATGAGATCGAAAGCTGCAATGGTCGGATCATCCTTATACTTATCGGCAGCTTCCTTCCAGAAGCGGATGGTTTCCTCCCTCATTTTGTTACTTTCGCCAGATTCGTCCCAGAAGCTGCCATGGTAAAGGGGCCCCTGGTATCCACCCGGGGGAGCATGCAGATCCAGAATCAGACGCAGGCCATTTCTTCGGGCCCACATCCTGTGTATGTCGAGCCACTGCCATCCCCCTCCTATCTGTAAGGCCTCATACCAGAGATTTAGCCGTATTACGTTAAATCCTTCTTTGGCCATTCGCCTGTAGTCATCCTCCCTTGTCAGGGTGAATTCCTTATGAATGTGATCCTTCTGCTTAGAGGAGTAGGCATTAAAATTCATTCCTTCCAGCCTGATTTCACGCTCTCCGTCCATGATCCGATCCTTTTCGATGCGCAGGGGAGGCCGTTCATCCCGGGCCAATGACCGGGGAGAATAGCTTATAATAATGTCAGAGACTTCAAGGGCGGGAATCCCTACTGTTCTCAATAGGATACCTCGGGGTGAATTATCCAGGGAATCCCTGAAGATCCATCCTGCAAGCCAGGTCCACTTCCTTCCTGACAAAGTGCATGATCCGATAAGCAGGCTATCAGCATCAGGCTCCTTTTGTGAAGGTGTCATAAGAAGACTTACGACTGAGCTGTCGGTTTTCGAGCCGCTCCGGATCCACATGGAAACGATTGTGCCCTGTCCTGGTGCCAGCAACTCTCCACCTGTAGCTTCTATGCTGAACGGATACACACTCCTGCTCGATAACGACACTGAGCGTCCTACGGAGTGATCCTCAACTGACCAAGTGCTTTTAGTTGTTGCGGCCTCCCCAATCTGAATATCAGGGACATCTCCTTCATTTGCCCCTTCCATATCAATGGTCACAATCTTGTTCAAAATGGATTCCTGTCCGTAAACCATAGAACCCTGTATTATCCAAACTAAAAACCAAATTACATATATCGCTTTCATCTTTTGATCAATTTAAATGTTACATCTTATTGCCTGATTGTATGGTGATCGGGCCCATCACATGTAAGGCACTCAAAGGAATGTATAAACTCTTGTGAATTACCCGAAATAAGCATACCCAGAAAGATTTCTGCCCATCTCTTATAAACCATCTAGATATTCATCCTGAAACGCTCCGTCTTGCTGCATATCATAGAGGGTATAATAGACACATTCAGCAATAAAGAAAGTAGAATAGCTCATGGTAGACCAGTTGTAATGGGATAAAGCATTATTAATGTGATGCTTAACGGAATCCATGATTTCCCTGTTCCCAGACAAGGCCACAATCCAGGCGGCATTCAGAGGTTCCATCATAAATGCTAACTCATATCCCTTTCTGGGCGAAATACTATCCCACAACACCAGCTGTTCGTCAGCCAGTTCCCAGGCCTCCTCCCACGATTTCTGTGGTCTCCATAAAGGATTCAATAAACGCCAGTCGGGACTAAATCCCAGTTGAGTTTGGTTGTCAAACTTGGCATAATCAGCAATATGCCTGGCTGCGTTCCGGGCATTCTGATCAAGGCCCTGCCTGAACCGGGAACGTATATGTTCCCGCTCCTCCAGCAGGTACAATTCAAGAAGTGCAGCCTGGTCCATCGAACTGGTCCAGAAAGAATGGTGATCCAGGGAGGGATCATACACGATTCCACCTGCGAGTATATCCAATCTTGAATGCTCTGAATGGGCTGGTATTTCTGTCAGCTTTTCATTGTAAAGCGTGTTCCAGTAATCGTTGCCGGTCAAATGATGCATGAACTTTAAAATAGAGAGCAGCCTGGCAGCGTCTGAGAATCCAGCACCGGAGAATCCACCGAAATATCCAAAAATACTATCCTCACACGGAATTCCCCAATTGTAACTATCCAGGGCGAGCGCGTTGAATTCCATCATATCGATGATCGCACTTCTCTCCACATTATTGACCAGTCCACTCTGGGCATACTTCCATAAACCATAAAACCATGGATAGGTTTGATCCACTGAGCTCAAAGGAAAATGTGTGACTCCGTCGGTGGACACTCCCCTGGCAATAAATCCAGCTGTTCTACCCACGTTTGATAGTAATATCAAGCCCGAAGCCAGTTTCCTGGCACGTGACTCGGTGACCTCGTCTTTCTGGAACTTCCATCTGTCGCATACTGCCTGAAGGTATAGGCCATTGAAGAAAGCGCCATTTTCATTGGGAACCCACCAGCTCAAAGCATTCGGAAGGTGCATCCTGCACTCGTGGGGTGTCGGTACAGCAGTGGGCCCCTCCGAGTCCACGTAGTCGAAAAGCAGTCCGTTCTCCATATCCATAAAGTGGGTCCATAAGAGCTGATGAGCACAATCAATGGAATTCTTTACAAGCGAATCCTGAGTAATATCATCCTGACCGACTGCTGTAAGCTGCATAGCAAACAGCATGGCCGCCAGCAATACCTTCTGTGAAATAAAAAATACCTTATCAGCCATACCAGTTCCTTGACCTGTTTAGATTGGATTGTAGTGTGTTTACGGCAATATTGGCATTCTCGATTACCTGAAAATCAAACATCCCAACACAGATGAAATCTGCACCGTTCTCAAAGGCGTAGCGGAAGCCATCATTCGGATGAATGGCACCAGCTGCAAGGACCTTATAGGCAATCCAGGGCACTTTGCTCTCCTTGAAAAAAGCTTTCACTTCTTCCGCATCCGCACACCAGATGTTATCGCGGAACTGGTCCCTATCCAGGTTGTCATAGGGGACATCATGCATGTATTCATCCCTGTTTTCAATGGGAGTCGCTGACCAGTAACGATCGTGGTGGAATGTCTTCATGAAAAAGTCCACCTCGATGCCATTGGCCGCACAGGCCATGGGTACCTGGATTGCATGACCGGCGGTTCCGGTAATTAATCCCTGACTTCTGATATAATCTATGGGTTTGGCCAGATATTCGAGCCGATTATTATAAACCAGCCCATCCGCAATATTCCCCATAACAAAAGCTCCAACAGCTCCTGCATCTATGGCCATTTGAACATTCGTGAGATCATCATCTTTGGGATAGGTCTGTGCGATCCATTGGATCTTTCCTCCGCGTTTCCTGTAGGTGTCGAGGATACCCAGCACCTGATCATCTGTCCGAAGAATAACCGTATTGATCCCACAGGCCTCATAGAGCCACAGGGTTTCAATGACTTTTTCATCGGTGTTATAGGTCTTGACCATATCTGACACATAGATGAGATCCCTGGCATGTGCAAATCCGACAATGAGATTTCCACCGGGGATCAGCCTGCTGATCTCCACATCTTTGATTTTCCCATGGGGCACTTTACTTTTTAGCTCGCTGATATCATATTGTCTGGCTCTTAATGTCGTTGCAGAGCTTACAGCATCCCTTTCGACCAGGTCATTTTCTTCGAAACTCATCCAGCCTGACTTTTTTGCCATTCCAAATAATGCCCCACCAAAAATCGGAAGTACCGCCAGGTTCTTGATCATTTCACGGCGGCTCTTTGCCACAGGATCAACTAACATCGGATTATCTGCATCTGGAAATACTTCCTTTTTTGCTTTCAGGTAATAATCCCTAATGATCTGGCCCAGTCCCCAGTGGTAGTCCCTGCGGATCAAAGCAAGCAGAATTAAGGCAATGGCTTCGATCAGGTTCCGGTCTATGATGAAAAAATGTGACATGGATACCATGGCTGAATCTACGAAAGGCGGATTTGCTATGTAGTATAGCATTAATAAACTGGCACCGGCAATGCTGGAGATCCGGACAGCGATGCCTAAAAACAATCCCAGGCCAATGAAGATCAATCCCCAGATATTGAGGAAATCGGTTACGACTAGTGCTGTGGGATGTGCAATTATCCAGTGAAAAAAACCTGAAAGGAACCATTTTGATCCCATCAGATAGGAAGAAGATGACCAATTCTCCAGGGCCAGCTTATAAATCCCTTCATAGAGGAAATGCCACCCGATTACAACCCTTAAAGCCGTGTACATAAAAGGCATTACATTTCTTGTGTTTCTCTTTTCCATATTGCTTCTAGTTTCTTAATCCGGCAAGTACCCTAACTCTCTGAGAAAATTATCTGTCTGGTTCAGGATGCCCTCATCTACATAGTCTGCGTATAGTCCCAATCCCTCACCGAGATAATGCCTTCGTCCTTCAAAGGATATCAATCTATAGGGGTTTTTTAATATGTGCATTTCTTTCTCAAATCTCTGGATCACCCAAAATGGCACCATACAATCTTCTTCTCCATGGAACGCAAGCACAGGTGGCATCCCTGGATTAAGGTTATGCATGGGGGAAATGGACCAGATTTGTTCTCTCCGTTCTCCCATGTGCCATTCACCCCAGGCTTCCAGCATGTTTACCGAACTTGAATAGAGGATCATTGCTGCTGGCTCAGGGCTGAAGTTCAGGTTATCAGACGTTTCATCTATACCATCCATCAGGGTGGTTGATAATGTAAGTTGTCCTCCTGCGGATTGTCCGACAACAACAATCCTGCTGGGATCGATCCCCAGTTCTTCGCTGTTCTCTTTCAGCCACCGAATGGCGGATCTTGCATCTTTGACACTTTCTATTGGGGAAATGTCGGGATTAGGATGCGTACCATCCTCCATAATCGATAGCCGGTATTGAAATGAAAAGGTTTTGAATCCTTTCAATGCATATCTGGTACAGACGGCATGAAATTCGGAAGGACTTCCATAAACCCAGCCTCCCCCATGGAAAAAGGCCATGGCAGGCAGGCTCTTCTCTTCTTTAACCTCAGGGTTAAAGATATTAACTACGAGCTTGTGATTACCCACTGTTTTATAGATGGTATCATATCGCTCTATGGCTTGCTTATCCTGCTGACCAAAAGCACAGGAGTGATGCCAAAGTGCAATAAAAAGAATGAAGCTTATCTGTTTCATAAGGGATTCTGTTTCGTTAATAAATCTCATGGTTTTGTCATGCCGAAAATATAATACGCAATACTAGCAATTGAAATAGTTATGGCAAGAATCATGGCTGCGTTCCAGATCAGGGCTTTCCAGCCCCGGGGTCTGTACTTACCCAGGTATGAACTATTGTTGTTTAAAATGAAGAAGCCAATATAGGCCACAGGCAGGAGCAGACCTGCTACAGCACCTGTTGGCATTGCTATCCAGGGACCAATTTCCTCCCAGTAAATGACCCCAATAATCCCAGGCACAGGAATCAGAGCAGCCATCTTTTCACCCAATGATCCGGGAGCGATATTGAAGACCTCCGTTATAACAAAACCGCATACAATCATATGCAGAATGATCGCGTTCAGAGCCATGGCCACGATTCCCAGACCAAATATCACCCGGGACAACAACATGGGCAAACCTGCTTCCTGCAACATCTGTGCTATATCTATGGGAGAAATCATTGTGTTGCCATCAGCAAATGTTGCCGGTTCGTAAATGGTGGCCCCGGTTGCGATAATCATTAAGGCTGTTGCGATGGAGAAAGGGATCAGCATACCGGTGAACATATCAAACACAGCCAAACCCCTATGTGCATGTCCCCACCCTCTTTTCAGATAGGAGTACCCAAACAGAAAGGTCATGTTGATCCCAACCGTTGCACTGAATGCACCCATGATCAGGGTAACCCCCCTCCGGTCAGTAGGCAGATAGGATGGTATAAATCCTTTGAATACCTCTGACCACCGGACCTTTGATGCTATTGTTCTCTCTATCACTATGAAAAGAAAACAGAAGATGATAAACCAAACGATAATCTTCAAAGCTTTCTCAAAGCGACGGACACCCTTCCATCCCCTGTTATAATTCCAGACGACTAGAATCGCTATACCCAGGAGGACCAGGCCGATAATCACCATGGTTAGCTTCGGATAAGTGCTACCCCATCCATCGTTATTTAATACTGCCCGCAAGATGTCCTTTGACATGCCAGACGCCAATGAGTACATGGAAAAGTGCCAGATCATGGTTGACAGGAGTGTTGCCAGGGCCCATGTCCATGCAAAGGCTGGATGGACATATTTCTTCATAGCCTGAAAGGGACGTTCCCCCGTGACCAGTGTCTGATATGATAACGCTGAAAGCATGACAAGTCCAATAATCATAATCATGGGCTGTAGCCACAGCAATCTGTACTGGTAAAAGGCACCTGCAAAAAGCGAGGCCATAGCAGTCCCCCCCCCAATAGTCATTGCACTCAGCATCCAGCCGGGTCCCGTTTTATCCCAGTAAGCTTTCCAGCGTTGAATTCTCCTGGCATCCTTAAGAGAAGCCAGGAATTCAACCTCTTTTCTTAGTTCATCTGAATCCTTTACAAACCTGGATTCTTTGACTTTATCTTTCATCGTTGTTTCCCATAATTCAACCAGTGCTGTTCTATCTGTTCCAGAGACTGCCCCTTCGTTTCGGGTAAAATTCTCCATCCTATGTAAAGTGCCGGAAGACAAAAAGCAGCAAAAATCCAGAATGTAAATGAAGGACCGATACCATCCAACATGATGGGAATCATCTGACCAATTATTGATGTGGCAATCCATGTGGAGACTGTTGCAATGGACATGGCCCTACCCCTGATACGTGTGGGGTATATCTCGGAAAGAACCACCCATACAACCGGGCCCAGTGAAAATGAAAAACATGCAATGAAGACCAGGATGAACATAAGAAGCAGAATCCCTTCGGCAAGCCCCAGCGCAAACAGGATAGCAATACCAGATAAGGATGCCAGCATTCCGCTGGTCCCAAACAGTAGTAAAGGCCTTCTGCCAATTTTATCGATCTTCCAGATGGCCAGGAGAGTAAAGACTACAATGACAATCCCGATTAGTATTTGCCCGCTTAGCGCATCCTTCAGATTAAACCCTGCCGCCTCCAGTATGCGTGGGCCATAATATACTATGGCGTCTATCCCTGTGAACTGTGCCAGCACAGCCAAGGAAACACCCAGAAATACAGCGACAAGAATCCCCCTTTCAAGTATCAGACTTGCGGAGGTCGTTTCCATCTTTAATATCTCCTTGACCGATAGAATTTCTTCTGAGGCCTGCTTCTCACCGGTTAACCTGGAGAAGATGGCATGAGCTCTCTTCTCCTGATTTTTCAGGACCAACCAGCGCGGACTCTCCGGCAACATGAAAACCAGAATGAAGAAGGTCAGTGCAGGCAAAGCTTCCATTCCCAGCATAGCCCTCCAGACCTCAGTCATGAATACAGTCTCTACTAGTTGTATCTGATGTTCTGTATTTCCTAATGCAAAATTCAACAATCCCTTGTTTATAAGGTATGCTGAAAGGATGCCAACGGTGATGGCCAACTGGTAAAGGGCAACCAGTCTTCCACGTATCCTGGATGGGGCAACCTCTGATATGTACAGGGGAGATATCATGGAAGCTATGCCTACTCCCATTCCCCCAATAAAACGGAATATCACCAGGGTATCAAAACTGCCGGAAACTGCACAACCCATAGCTGACAATGAGAACAACAGACCTGTAAGAAGCAGTATTCTTTTTCTCCCAAACCTGTCGCTCATCCAGCCGGCTCCTGATACACCGATGATGCAACCAATCAGCGCACTGCTTACGAACCAGCCTTCCATTGCAGGGTTCAAACCAAACTGCTTCTGTACCATGGATAAGGTGCCGGAAATCACGGCTGTATCATATCCGAATAAGAATCCTCCGGCCGCGGCAATGGAAGAAATCTTTATTAAGTGTCCAATTCGTGACTTTGCATTATCCTTCTGCATCATACGATCTCAAGTTTAGGCTTAAACCCCGTTTATCTGACTTCTATTTCACCTTTAAGCCTTATATCATCAGATGAGCTTCCAACCATAATGGTGAAAGTCCCTGGTTCCACGACCCAGTTCATGTTCCTGTCCAATGATTTCAATTCATTAAATCCCAACTCAAACTTCACATTTACTGACTGGCCAGGATCCAGCTCTATTTTGGCAAATCCTTTCAATTCCTTTACCGGTCGTACTACTGTGCTCTTATTGTCCCGGATATAGAGCTGCACTACCTCTGCTCCCGCAATATCGCCTGAATTACGGACTTCCAGTGTCACCGAATAATGACCGAAGGGTTCGCCTGAGGCCGGGGAGATCACCAGGTTTTCATACTCAAAACAAGTGTAGCTCAACCCGAACCCGAATTCAAAGAGAGGAGCATTCTCCATATCGGCATATGAATTTCCCCAGCCGTTTTCCAGCCAATAGGTTTTCGATGGTTTATGATTATAGTATACGGGTAACTGTCCGGCATGGCGCGGAAAAGTGACAGTCAGTTTGCCTGAAGGATTATAATCACCAAAGAGAATGTCTGCAATGGCCTCACCCCCCTTCTCGCCCGGATTCCATGCCTCGATGATGGCAGGAACATGTTCCTTGATCCATGGAATAGCAAGGGGCCTTCCGTTAATCAGAATCACTATGGTTGGTGTTCCTGTGGCGTGGATTCTCCTTACCAGTTCTTTCTGCAGACCGGTCAGTTCCAGTGTAGCTACATCATATCCTTCTCCGACGGTTCCTCCCCCATAGCTCTTCATCCATTCATTCTCACCGAGCACAACAATGGCTACTTCCGCATCTTGAGCCGCTTCTACTGCTTTATCTATCTCATCCAATTCACTCCCGGTCACATCGCAGCCCTTCACAAATCGGATTACGGTACCTTCGCCCAGCTTGTTCAAGATGCCCTCCAGACAGGTGGTAATTTCCTGACTAATGACGGTCGATGTATAATCCCCCAACTGATTTCTCTCATCATCTGCATTGGGCCCGATCACCGCAACAGATTTTATATGCTTTTCAAGCGGAAGGAGCTGATTCTCGTTTTTTAAGAGCACTATACTTTCACGTCCGGCCTGTAATGCCAGCTCCTTGTTCTCCAAGGTATGTGAAAGATTAACCGCTTGTTGGGGATCTACGAAAGGATTCTCGAAAAGCCCCAGCCTGAATTTCATATCCAGAACCCGTTTCACGGATCTGTTGATGGTCTCCTCCGACACGGTTCCTTCCATAACATTGGAAATCATCTCCCCCTCATAACCGTTCCCCGGCGTAATACATACATCCAATCCTGCATTTGCAGACATGGCGGCCGCTTCGCTGTAGTTTTCTGCCAGTCCTGAATAGATCAAGGTCTCGATTCCCCCTCCTTCACTCAGGACCAAACCCTCGAACCCGAACTCTCCGCGAAGAATTTCCTCAAGTAACCAGGAGGAAGCATGTGTGGGTACTCCGTCAATGGAGGCATAGGTGGCCATCACCCCGAGGGCCCCGGCGTTTTTAATCCCAGCTTCCCAGGGAGGCAGAAATACCTCCCGTAAGATCCGCTCTGAGATTTCCATGGCCCCCCTCTCCAATCCGCTAACCGGAGAGCTCTGTCCCGGGAAATGACCCAGGCCTGCGATCACTTTGTCCCTGGAGGCCACACTGTGCCCCTGCACCGCTCTGACTATGGTCTCAGCAATTGTCGCAGTCTGAAACGGATCCTCACTGTAAGCCTCCTGGTTTCTTCCCATCCTGGGGTCCCTGATTGGTTCCACTACCAGTGTGAAAAGCTGATGTACTCCGATGGCCCGTGCTTCCCTTGCAACTGCCTCATACACCTGGCCGATCAGATCCAGATTCCAAGTACTTCCCAAAGCAGGTCCTTCCGGGAAAATGGTACCTCCGGAACAGCGCAATCCGTGTGTCCCCTCTTCAGTCTGAATTAGAGGGATCCCAAGCCGGGTATTAGTCATCGCTTTTCGCTGGAGGGTATTTAGATAACGGGCCTGCTCTTCCGGTCCTCCGAAAAGAAGGGTATTGGGAAGGGCAAATAATCCACCAATGGGTCCTATACCCATACCGGATCTACCCTCTACGAATTCCATCATTATCCCTCTTGCTTCTTCTTCTGAGCTTTCCAGGACCCAATCCAGCACAAAGGGCATGTTGAGTTGGCCTATCTTCTCCTCCAGGGTCATACGGGAGAGCAGATCTTCTATACGTTGTTCCACTGCCAGTAAAGGATCACGATAGGGAAGATAAGTTAACACTGATTCGCAGGTATCATTTATTTCAT
>Ga0180430_10002685_pt1 | contig 15869 bp, 12 predicted proteins | sample SS_ome_9_FD_132999 | JGI IMG/M metagenome (GOLD analysis project Ga0180430, IMG submission 132999) | Hypersaline lake sediment archaeal communities from the Salton Sea, California, USA - SS_1_S_2 metaG | ecosystem: Environmental > Aquatic > Non-marine Saline and Alkaline > Hypersaline >... | reverse complement strand
TGCAAGCCTACCAGAGCCGCATGCTACCCAGCTTCGAACTTCCACGGATCGAAGCGGTGCGGTTCCTTCGCTCGCTGCCGCGCGGCAAAACGGGACGACAAAAGATGTGGCTGGTTCGGTCGGGTCGCTCGATGCGCCTGACACAAGTGAAACCACGCGAAGGTTTACAGGTCGGTGGGCTCGAACGGCTAAGGCTTCTGGAGCGCATCGCCCCGCTTGCCGATTCGCTGCGGGTTTACGGCGACGAGGCAACCGGTGCAACGGCGTGGGAGTTGGTCCTGCCCGAGGCCCGATTCCACTTGATCGTCAGTCCCGAAACATGGCGTGGATTCTCGGGCGAGGGTCAAGCACTCGCGCAGCTTGCAACTTCCGGCTGGGAAGAATCGCTGCCGAAAATCCGTGAGTCCCTCGCCTGGGACGCCGTCATCGATACGGGCAAGATCTCTCGCACAACCGGCCAATCGCCCGAAACAATCCGCACGGTGTTGGCCGTCCTCGGTGCCCGTGGTCTGGTCGGCTTCGACCTGGACGGCGGCCAATACTTCCACCGCGAATTGCCGTTCGACGTCTCGATGGTCGAAAAGCTTCAGCCTCGTCTGAAAGGCGCACGAAAGCTGGTCGAGACCGACGGCGTACTAATCGAAAAGCAAACCGACGCGACGGTCGAAGCCTACGTCCGGGGCACAGACGTCGAACATCGCGTCATCCTAACCGACGAAGAGCAACGCTGCACCTGCCCCTGGTACTACAAACACAAAGGCGAGCGCGGCCCCTGCAAACACATCCTCGCCGTACAAATCGTAATCGACGGCGACGACGCGGATGATTGATCGCTCAGCTTATCCGAACCATGCTCTCGTTAACCGCAACCTTCAAGGTATATTCTCTTCTTGCAAAAACTATCCAGAGATTTTTAAATGATCGATTTCGAAGCAGTAAAGAAAGCAGTTGAGGATACTGACACAGAGGCCGTCGTTCGTCTATTTAATGGCCGATCGGAAGCCGATCGTCATGCAATCGCAGACGATTACTTGGCCTTCTACGCAGAACTCGCCTATGAATTGATGCGACCCGTCGGGCGGAAAACGGATAAGCCCTCCGAATCGGCTGCGAATCTTGCGATGATGGCCTGTGTGCCGGTGACAAAACTGCCAAATGTCCCTTGGTTCGGCCATCACGAGAAACCGGTCGCAATTATCCTAGAACGATCGGAAGAGTGGATCGGGGAGTTCATCGACGCGGAACTCAAGAAAAATCCCGATTGGTTACGCTGGGAGTTCATTCGAGTCCTCGCCGAACATGGACATCATCGACCAATCCACCCGGGCACCTACATTCGCGTCATGAGTTATCTGCGTTCAAAGCACGATGGTCCGCAAGACGAACCTTCGGACAATCCGCTTTTGGTCCAAACGCTTCGAGCCCACAATGACCTTCTGAACGATGTTTTTTGGCAGATTTTCGAAATAGATACAATCGGTGGCCATGCGCCTGACTATCTCGATTATCGTTATCAGAACGACACGTGGTCCAATGCAATTTTAATACTCTGCAAGGAAGGCTGCCTCGACCGCACGCGACTACTCGATGCTTCACTTGAAGCTTATGTCCGAAACATCGACACCCAAAAGGGACAGTGGTGTCGCGACATTTTCGACCTTTTAAAACCGACGGCCGATGAGTTAACCGTGCTTAGCGATCTGCTCTACGGGCTGCTCGAAACGGGCAAATCCAAAGTAATGCAATGGGCTTTCACCAAACTAACGACCGCCGAAAAAAAGGACAAGTGTTCGATCAATCCCAAGCGGTATGTTACGCTTCTGCCTGACATGCTTGCAATGCCGGCAAAGGGGTTTATTAAAAAGGTCGTCAAACTCGCTGGGCGGTTGGTCGAAGAAGTACCGGAACATAAAAGCGAAATTGGACAAGCCGTCTCAGAACTATTCGTCCGCGAAGCGCCGGACATTCAGGAAGTAGTAATCGTTTTCTTCCGAAAACATTTTCCAGAGCCGGACAAATCCCTTCAAAAACATCTCGAGGGTTTTCGTGACTATATTGCCTCATCGCTTCGCCAGCAAATCGACGAATACCTGGGTGACGCCAACAACCTTATCACTGAAAATGACGATACTCCAATCACTGTCGATTGGCAATCGCTCCGGGAAGAAATAGCAGACATTCCAAGCAACATCACAGAAACAACTGGTCTGTCGGCAATACTTAATGCAATCAAACGGGACGAGGTTTTACTTCCACCACTTGATACACAGACGTTACTTGATGCGCCACGTTGCATTGAAGCATGTCGTTTGCCCACGTTTGAAACGCACGATTCAATTATCGAGGGGTTGTCGGAATGGATCGAGTCGCCCGATGACATTATTCATTTCGAATTGCTCCTCGGATCAATGGTGACGCTTTGTGGCGAAAAGCCCGAAGATTTCCGACAGAAGAAAATGCCTCTAGTCAAGCGAACCAAGGTGAAGATGAAAGAGGATCGCTGGGTAACATCGCTGGAGCTTTCGTGCATCATCGCATGGACATCGGAAACATCGCCAACGTCGCACGATGCGAAGATGATTGCGAAATTCGATCGGATTCCGGAGGACGAAAAACCGCTTACCATAAGGACATTCCCATTTTTTCGACATCATCTAGATTCAATCATCAAGCGAATCCGAACACGTCGACCATTCATATTACTATCCACGCCAACGCATCAAGGTGGCTGGGTCGACCCGACGGTACTTGTCGATCGATGGCTCCAATTTCGCAATACGGAAGAGAAAGATCCGATCGAAACCGATGCGATTCTCGCCCTGCTTCGATTACCACATGACAGCCGCGAGGAGGCACTCGACAAGCTTCGAAATGAACCAGCCCGAAAACCAACAGAATTTGAACTCGCCCTCCGCTACGCACTCGGCGACGATCAGGTCAAGATCGGAAAAGATATCCGCCTGTGGGCAGCCGCGGCTCGAGCGAGAGCACCAATGGAAGACGATCAACGTATTGACCAAGCAAGTAAACAGTTTGACAACGATTGTGCAAGACGCGTCGAATGCTGTTTGAAAACATATTCGGGCACGAATCCCTATGAGAGTTATTCCCGTGAAGCTAGGCGAATATGGATCAGTGGCCTTAATGATGACGAGTATTTCTCAGAGCATTACGATGCCGAACAGGAATTTCCGCTCGGCCAACATTACTGTTGGCCGCACCAATTGATAGATCTCTCTTATTGGTCACCAACGCCAAGACGATCATACGCTCAGTGGCCAGCAGGAACAGAATCGTATTCGCTTTCTGCTTTCAGGTCAATGCTAACAAACATTGATTGGCAAGAGACATTTCATGACAATTGGCAACACTTGGTACAGCTGCTCGATCCCGATTTCCCACTTGGTCAAATCGCATCACTGCTGCTAGCAACAGGGCTTGGCTGCAAGCACACGACGGAACACAGTATGGCAACCGATGTCGCCATCGCCGCGATCGACGATGGACGGCTGACGGACGAGAATTTGGGCGATGCGCTTCGGGTTCTTTTCGCTTCTAGACTTGTCCCACCGGGGCGATGGCAGAAAACGCTGGGTGATGTCGCCCGCGCGTCAACCCTTCACGCGTACCTCGTTCAGCGTGCGATCTGCCAGTCGCTTCAGGGCAACAAGGATGACGCACCGAAGAATCCGGCACCCTATCTCGAGCTACTCGTCGAACTGACACTCTCACTGGGCACATCGATCGAAGACGAAGAAGCACGTAATTTCCTCGCGCAGTTTAAAGGCTCGAGCAAAGCGGCCAAGGCGGCGAAGACGTTGCTTGCACAGGATGGGAAACTATCGGCAGGTAAGACAAGCGAAATCATGCAACTCGCCATTGAAGGTCGCATCGCGAGAGCGCAGCGGTGGGCGGGATAAATATCAACGTGGCAAGCTTCTTGCTTATTAACATCTATATCGAAAACAACATCACTACTTATCTGGAATAAGATCATGATCGACATCGAAGCTGTAAAAAAGGCGATTTCTGAATCGGACGGCGAAGCGGTTGTCAAGATTTTCGAAGGGGCGACCGAGGCCGAGCGACGGGAGGTGGCAAAAGAGGTCAAAAAGCTTTATCGAGATGAACCGTTTCTCATCGAAGGCGACGATGGCCATACCTTCTACGGGAACAATAACTTGCAGATCGCGGGCATCGCGCTCTTAGCTTGCGCGACGGTTTCCGATCTGCCCGCGTATATCGATTCGTTCGAGACGGAGCTGCTCGCGACGGTTGCTAGGCAGCGACCGCAAAAGTGGATCGACGCCTATGTCCAGAAGGAATTGACAAAAGGGGAATCTTGTCGCTGGGCAATCCTTCGAGAACTCATGCGACACGGACTGTGCAATCCGGTCGAAGATAACAACTTCATTCTTGGAATGATCAACCGTTTGTCACAAGCCAACTGGCGACAAGAGGAGTCGTTGCTCGCGGACATTCGTGCGAACGACGATCTGCTCGACGTGGCGTTTTGGCGAATCTTCGAAGTCGAACAAACGGAAAGTCGCGGGATCGCAAATTTCGATCGGTGGAGTAAAAACGACACGTGGCAAGACGCGATTCTTACGCTATCGGCCGAGGGTAGGCTCGATCGCGGACGGCTGTTGGATTCAGCGGTCGAGGCGCTCAACCGCGGATTCAATAAAGTCGAAGCGCGTTGGTTTACCGGATTATTCGATCGTCTCGAGCCGACCGACGAAGAGATCGCGGAACGGCTCGACAAGCTTTGCCCGCTGCTACGGAGCAGTAACAGCCAAACCATTCAGTGGTCGTTCAAACTGCTCAAAGCACGCGAGAAACGAGGGATCACTCTGGCGCCAGAGAAATATATCGATGCGTTGCCCGACATGTTTACCGTGCAATCGAAGGCTTTCGTCAAGCAGGTACTGAAGCTTGCCCAGCGATTGATCGCGGACCTACCGAAACGTCAAGATGAAATCGCGCGATCCATCGCCGATCTACTGATTCGCGACGCGGCCGACATTCAGGGAATGGCGATCGATTTTCTCGAGGCAAATTTCTCACCGCCCGACCAGGTGCTCGCCGAGACGCTTGTCACCTATCGCGATTACGTCGTCACGTCGGTCCGTACGCGTTTCGACAAATATCTCGGCGGAGTCGCGAAAGCGTCGCCCACGGAACTGGGCACGACCGAAGAACCTTCGACCTGTGATCTCGAATCGCTTCGCGCAGCTACGGCCGAGCTGAAGCCGAAAATCGCTAAAAACGCCGGTCTGAAACCGATGTTGACCGCTGCCGGGAGTGGCAAGATTTTGCTTCCACCGCTCGTGATGGAAGTCCTACTCGATATTCCTCGCTGCACGGACGAAAACCTTCTCCCACTGATCCAAACACCGGAAGAGCTGATCGAAGGCTTGGCCGAGTGGATCGAATCGCCCGACGATTACGTCCGCTTAGAAACGCTAATGGCAGCGATGGGGCGACTTAGCGGCGAGTATGACGAAGATTTCCTTAAGTCGGCCGAGCCGCTCGCTGACCGGGCAAAAAAGAAACTTATCGGCGCATTCGATGAGCCGGTCTTGATTTACGCGTCGATTCTCGCATGGATCGACCCGGCGCTGCTTGGTAGTCCAAAGATCAAAGAAGTTCTTAAAAAGCATGTTAGCATTCCCAAGAAGGGGAATCTGCTTTCAATGCAGATCGAAACGATTCATAAGTCGCACAGTGCGTCGATCTTGTCGCAGCTTCGAACCACCCAGCCGTTCATCCTCCTTTCCGAGCCGACACATCACGAAGCGTGGGTCGCACCGCCGGTGCTTGTCGATCGCTGGCTCGCGATGCGCTCGTCCGATTGTCCGGAACCGATGCCGACCGATGCCCTGCTCGCGCTCTTGCGATTGGCACGCGACGACAGGCGCAGAGCTCTGACGCGACTAAAGAAAAAAGCGGCCAAGCGACCGTGCGAGTTCGAATCGGCATTGCGATTCGCGCTCGGTGACGACTCGATCAAGATTGGCAGCGATAACGCGCTCTGAGTGGCTGCCGATCGCGCACGATCGCCGCACCAGCCGGATGAACGAATCGCGGCGGCGATCAACGAGGATGCCGCCCAACCGTTCGAGTGCCGCATTCAGTCGATCCCGCTCGGCATACAATACGTTTGGCCACACCGATTCATCAAGCGGCGGGACGACGGTCCGAACCCGCGACGTCTTCACGCCTTCTGGCCAAGCGGAACCGAATCGTTCACGGCTGCGGGATTCAAGGAACTAATAGAGAACGTCGACTGGTGGGAAGCGGCGCACGAAAACCGTTTCTTCCTCCAGCCGCTTCTCGATGCGGATTTTCCGCTCGGTCCTGCAGCGTCGCTTATTCTTGCAACCGGACTTGGCTGCAAGAATGCAGGCGAGCACGGGTTGGCGGTCGATGTCGCAATAACAGCTATCGAAGACGGACGTCTAACCGACGCGAACCTCGGTCGCGCACTTGAAATTCTCTTCGCTTCGCGCGTCGTCTCACCCGGCCGATGGGCAAAAACACTCGCTGACGTTGCCCGCCCGTCGGCACTTCACACATACATCGTCCAACAAGCAATCTGCCAGTCTCTCCGTCGCAAAAAAGGCAAGCCGCCGAAAACATTGGCACCGTACCTGGAGCTCCTGGTCGAACTAACCCTGTCGCTCGACGCCCCGATCGACGACGACCAAACCCGCGACTTCCTCTCCCAAATAAAAGGAGGAGGCAAAGCGGCCAAAGCAGCAGAGACGCTACTCGCACAAACCGAACCGTTATCCCAGGCGAAGACACAAGAAATCATGCAACTCGCCATCGAGGGGCGCATCGCAAGGGCACAGCGGTGGGCGGGGTGGTAATGGTATCAAATCGTGTGAACTGAATTGATCGGCGGGAGCTCTAATATTCGGACTGCGGATGCCTGATGCTTGACGTTGGAGATAAAAACGGCGACAATCCAAGGTGGGTGGTGCGAATAATCCTGGTCTCTAATCCCTAACTCTACGACCATGAAATTCACCGATAAACAAGACCGAGCAATCTTTATCAGGCGGACAACCGTTGACGACTGTGGGGCGACGATTCCGTTTCGGCGGACGATGTTGGCCGAGAGGTTGCCCTATATCATGGCGGGCGAGGATCCGACGCCCGAGAGTCAGCGGGAGTTTATCGAGCGTCATCAGGGCGAGGGAAAGATTCTGCTCTCGGCCTGGGACAGCGACGCGATTGTCGGGCTCTGCGGCGCGACGAGGAAGGAGAACGAGCAGCAACGGCATATCGCGGTGCTGGGCATCTCGGTGGCGAAGTCGCATCGCGGGTCGGGGATCGGCACGCAGCTTTTACAAGCGCTCATCGATTGGGCACGCGAAACGGGCGTACGTCGATTGTCCCTAGAGATGATCGAAGGCAACCCGGCCGAGCGACTCTACGAGCGAATGGGATTCGAGCACGAAGGCATCCAACGCCAGGCACATTGCCACGAAGGTCGATATATGGATGTCGTAGTGATGGCGAGGCTTTTCTTGTAGCTTATGCCTGGTTTTAATAAATGCCCTGAATCTCGGCCTCCCGCCCCCACTGAGCTTGTCTCAGTGGAGCGACAGATTGAAAACTAAAACGGCAGAACCTCAAAAAAAACGCCGCTGACCGGGCTTTGCACGATCAGCGGCTACGTAGAAGATGGGAGTGTCGTTCGGTTAGTTGCCAATCTGTCGCTCGACCAAGACAAGCTCGGCCGGGGCGGGAGCAAGCATGACGCATCGTCGACTTGAATACTACAACAAGCTTTGAAAATCCATCGTACGGGTCTTTACCCTTCGATTCGATGATGGATCGGTTTCGTTGCCGGGTAGATCTCTTGATAGAGGTTGAAACCCTTTTCGTAGGCGGCGGCGTTTTCGTCGCGGGGGTAGTAGGTCTTGCCCGGTCGGCTGACGCGTTCGAATGCTGCAGCGACGTTGTCGTAAAGACCGACGCCGAGGCCGGCCAAGATCGCGCAACCTAGCGGGGTTGCCTCTTCCACGTCGGGCACCTCGACCGGTCGGCCGATGACGTCCGCTTTGATCTGTTGCCACAACTGGTTTCGCGTCACGCCGCCGACGGTGACGCAGCGATCGAGCCGCAGCTTCAGGCCCGACTCCAGCGCGGTGAGCATGTCGTTGTACTGATAGCAAAGCCCTTCGATGATCGCGCGGAGCACGTCGCCCGCTTCGGCGCGACCTGTCAGACCTAACAGCGCCCCGCGACTGCGATCGTCGATCATGGGGCAAGACGCGGCCGACATGTGCGGCAGGAACATGATACCGCGCGATCCGGCAGGTGCCGCCTTCGCTGCGTCGATCAGATGATCCCACTCGCTGCCACCTTCGTTATCGGCTCGGTATCGGGCTTCGTGACCGAACTGAGCGCGGAACCATTCGACCATGTCGGCCGACGGGTTGCCGCCCCAGATGGTCGACATTTCCGGCGCGACGTGCGACTGGACCGTCATGCCGATCGCCATCAGCTCGGGGTCCAACCTGGGCGTCGCCGTGGGCGTGAGGATCATTTCCCATGTGCCCGTTACGTTCAGCGCGACACCCTCACGGAACGCACCGACCGGCAGCGCACCGCAGAGATGGTCGTGTCCGCCCAAGATGACGGGCGTGCCCTCGTTGAGCCCGGTTCGCGCGGCCGCTTCGCGCGTTACTTCGCCCAGGGGCGTGCCACTCGGCAGCGGTTCGGGCAGCAGTCGACCGTCGATGCCCGACAGGTCGAGCAGTTCCTGCGACCAGCACTTGTTGACCTGGTCGAACAGCGCGACGCAGGACGCCATACTGTAGTCGGTCGCCTTTCGGCCGCAGAGCATGAAGTTGACGAAGTCTTCGATCAGGAGCCACTTCTCGGCCCGCTCGAGGATTTCCGGCTCGTTTTCCATCATCCAGCGAAGCCGCATCGCCGAGTTGATCGGCCAGACCGGGTTGCCGCCGATCGAGAATGTCTTTTCGCAGGTGACGTTTTCCTGCCACCATTTGAACTGCGGACCCGTTCGACCATCGTGCCAAGAGATGAGCGGATAGAGCCACTCGCCGTCCGGTCCGATCGGCAGACCGTCCATGCCCATGCCTGTGACGGCGACGCCACGAACGGAGCCCGGTCCGTCGGCGAGCTGGGCGACGGCGTCACGCACAGCGTCGGCAGCTCCGCCCCAGATATCTTCGGGCATCCAGACGGCCCAATCGGGATTCTCTTCCGGCCGCGTCAGCTTCGTCGGCCGAGATCCGGTCGCAACGGCTCGACCATCCAGGTCGTAAACGATCGCCTTGATACTGGTCGACCCCAAATCAATCCCCATCAGGTATTCCGCCATGACCGTCTCCTGCATATAAATGAAATCAATCGAAATTAGCGACGTTGAATGTGTGTTAGCGGCCGGGCTTGCCCGACGTGGGAATCAAGCTCGACGCCAAGCTGCAGGCCACACGTCGAGTAAACTCGACCGCTAACACTTCATCAAAATAAATTGGTAATTTTCAGATGCATCGATCAAATCTTCATCGGGTAAACACCGAACTCGCGGATCGTATCGCACATCGCTTTGTAGAGTTCGGGGTTGACGGCCGAGTGGATCGAGTTGCTCGACGAGCAGATGTAGCCACCGCCGGGCATCCCTTTTCGCAGCGCCTCTTTCGTCTCTTCGACGACTTGCTCGACGGTACCGAACGTCAGCGTCTCGGCACAATCGACGTTACCCTTGACCGCCACGCGATCGCCGTACTTGGCTTTCACTTCGGCGATGTCCATATTCGAAATCGGGTCGATCGGATCAAGACACGAAATGCCCGAGTCGATGATCATATCGAGGATCTTCCAGAGGTCGCCATCCGTATGCTTGACGAACGGTAGTCCCTGCGCGGCGAACGCGGCGGACACTTCACACAGGCCCGGATAGAAGAGCTCGCGGAACTGGTCGGGCGACATCAGCGGACCGCTCGTGTAGGCGTAATCATCGCCGGTCCAAACGAAATCGACACCCCGCTTGGCGACTTCCTTGACCATCTCGCAGTTCATGTCGATCGACAGCCGGACGAGCCCCGAAACGAGATCCGTATCGCAGGCGGTCGCCATCAGCAGGTTTTCCATGCCCATCAGGTAGCGAGGAATCGAAAAGACGTCGTTCAGATGGCAGCCGATCGCCTTCTTGCCTTTCCACTCGGCAACGGCTTTTTCGATCGAATCGTATCGGCCGGGTGCGTGCAGGTCGGGCGGCGTATAGCTCTGCAGATCATCCATCGTCGCGATCGGCGATTCGACCTCTACGCCATGTTCCTCGGCCCCGTATTCGACCGTGTATCCCCACTCGGTCAGGAATCGATCTTCGGCGACCTGTTCCTTCTTGAAGTCGGGGCTGACCAGAATCACGTCGTGATCCATTTTCGCAGCGAACTCGTTATGCGTCTTGCAGCCCGGGCATAGCGCCTCGCGAACGTTCCGCGATATGAGCCATTCGAAGTGAGGCACGCGATCGGGCTCTTCACGCCGCAAAACCGTCATCACGCGTTCGTAAGATGTCATTTCCGCCATGGGTATATATCCTTGAATACTCTTTTTCTATTATTGTATTACAATCGAGTGAAGGTAGTTTGAGTCATCGCATGCCTGACCTCCGAAGCTGTCGAAGATCGCCGCTACTTTTTCACTTCGAGTTTGAATTATATGCCAACTATATATCAAGCTTTTCTTTTCCATTCAAAGATAACTCAATATGAACTCCTTGAAGGTTTGCTGAAAGACCATCATCGCCCCTGCACATCTCTGGAAGGTTTGTCCTGATGGCCTGACACACGGTGTCATTTGCGAAGACCGTGAAGAGAATGAAATCTTTTTTCTGACGTTTACTGCACCAGTCGATAATCGCTTCTTTGGCAGCTTGTAGTTCTTTTTCTAACTCATCCACAGACTCCGGGCCCATAGAAATCCCTAGAGCGTATGAAAGATCTTTCTTTCCGAGCAAGCGAGCAAAAATACCTTGTGCAGGAACCGGTTTTGAGAATTCAGATATCTTCATTTCATCTACTCAAGTGCTTATAGAAAGTTTATTTCATGTTTGTGGTTGGAGAATGTGGCAGCGTGTTCCGCCCGAGTGCTTTTCCCACTGCCCACTGCCTGCTGACTACTGCCTGCTCTCTTAACGCATCAAAATACCGCCGGTCACGTCGACCGTCGCGCCGGTCATGTAATCCGAACCGTGCGAGCATAGGAAGATGACGACCTTCGCGATATCGTCCGGCTGGGCGATACGGTTCAGCGGAACGCGCGAAAGGAACTTCTCGGGGTCGGCGTCGATCGCGTCTTTGACCATTTCGGTGTAGATCAGGCCCGGTGCGACGGCGTTGACCGTCGTTCCGGTCGATGCCAATTCGCGAGCCAACGAAATCGTAAACGTCACGACGCCTGCCTTACTCGAGTCGTAAGGAGCCTTGCCGCTGTTCGAGGCCTTGAACGCTGCCTGCGAAACGATATTGACGATCTTGCCCTTTCGCTGATCTTCCCAAAGTCGCTGGGCCATCGAGCGACAGCAGAGGAACGTGCCCGTCAGGTTCGTCGCGATCGTCGAGCTCCACAGTTCGAGCGGCATCTCGCGAATCCAGCAGGTCGGCGCGACGGCCGCGTTGTTGACCAGGATGTCGGCCTTGCCAAGTGTCTCGTCGACGGCCGCGAACATGGCTGCAACTTCTTCTTCGCTGGAAACGTCGGCCGGGATCATCATCCCCTCGACGCCGTACTTTTCCTTCATCTCGTCGACAACCGACTGGGCCTGATCGCCCATATCGATCCCCTTCTCTTCGTTCTTATAATAGTTGACAGCCACTTTGCAGCCTTCGGCGGCGAGTTCCAAGCAGATTTCCTTACCGAGTCCGTGCGATCCGCCCGTGACGAGCGCGACTTTTCCTTGAAGCTGATAGTCCATGTTCTAGTTCCGGAATGATTCGAGTTAATTGAGTGAGAAATTGGTAAATTTCTATTGTCGCCACCGGCCGCGCGATGTCAACCCCCGCACGCCCTGATGGGGGGAAAGTAAAATGGATATCCATAAGTCGACGTCGCCGGTCGATTCCGCCGTACGAACGATTTTTGACGGGCAAAGCCGGAAAAATGTCAATCAAACTGAGCAAATTATCGATATATAATCGATCGGGCGCCAGCCGATGCACTGCTTTCGCCTGGAATTCGGCCAAGATCCCAAGATTTTCGTTGCGAAGAAAACTGCGGAATTGTTAAGATTGTTTATATGACCCTATTTTCTTTTTTGTGCCGATCCGGATAATTGAAAAATACCCCGCCGTCGCCTTCGTTTACAAAAGCCACTGCCGGCTTCGACCGCTTTCCCGCTGCACTTTCCTGAAGGAAGATCTCGAATGAAACGCTTTACCGGTACCCTTGGTCGAATTCTTCTGCTTGCTTTGGTCGCCTTTCTGATGGGGGCATTGCTGCCTGGCGCGCATGGGCAAGAAACAGAGATCGCCCTTCAAGAGCGGGATGCCAAGGCGATCGAAGCACGGATCGAGCAACTAAAGAAGGACGCGCCCGAGGGAGCGACGCTGGTCAGCTATCTCGATTGCGGTACGGAACTGAGCTCGTCGTTCGGAACGGCGAAGATTACGGTTTTAGGCGGCAAGACGTACACGTTCGCTCCCGCGCAGGATGCCGGTCCGCTGCCCGAGGGCACCTCGATCTTGCAACAGACGATCTTCTTCGCCGAATCGAACATCGACCTGAAGGTCAGCGGCGTCGACCGAACGAAGCGCTACCAGGTTCATCTGACATGGTGGGATTTCGACGCAGGCGGTCGAACACAATCGGTCATCTGCAAGCAGTCGCGCGGCTACATGCTCTCGGTCCCGGTCGCCGCCCAATCACTTCCGAACTTCGCCGTCTCGGGCGACGGCCCCGCCGAAAAGTCCTTCCGTCTGCCCGTCCATTTCGCCGACGCCGAGGGGAACATCGATCTTAAAATCCGCAAAGAATTCGGCCCCAACGCGGTCGTTAGCGAGCTGTGGATTTATGAGGTAAAGTAGGGCGGTGAATGAAGCTTTACCCCGAAGTGGATTAATGCCCCAGCCCAGAGGCGTAAAGTGCACCATGGGTTACCAGCTCTTACGCATTTTTTTGGCCAACGGCCAAATCCATCGTAGCCCAGGGTGAGCGAAGCGTAACCCCATACGCGTCAAGTTAAGGCTTACGAATTATGCGATCCGTACGATTTATGAACATTCAACAGAGAAGAAGAGGAACCACGAAAATCACAAAATATACGAAAGCATCGTACTTCGTCTTCTCCCAGGATTGAATCTTTCGTGTCTTTTCTACTTGAATTGAAAGGGATTGCTGGCAGAGAGCTCCTTTCTTGCAGAGAAAACATTCGGCAAACTTGCTCAGTTCGTATCGACGATTTGAAGAAAGGCAGCTCGATGACCCTGTCGGTGTTTGATTACTGCGCGTTATTATTTATGTCCGTCCCATTTCATTCGCCTCTTCATCACTAAGAAAACACGAAAGCCATCGTTGCCTGGTCGGTTTCTTCCTTCATTTTTCGTGTCTTCCGTGCCTTTCGTGGTTCCCTCTTTCCCCTTGATTTCAAGATGATGTCGTTATCCTTTTCCGATTCAAAGGTTGATCGTTGATGGCTTAACTTGGTGTCTATGGGGTTACGCTTCGCTCTCCCTGGGCTACGTTAAGGTTGACCTTCGGCCAACAAACTCGCAACATCTTACGACTCTTCCAATTTCCTTCGCGCGATCTCCAGTTTCTTTCGTTGGATCGACGAAAGGATCGACTCGTGGGGCGTGAGGCGTTCGATGAAGGTTGCGTAATCTTTGGTGGCGAAATAATCGTTGGCTTCGGCGATGATTTCTTCGGGTGTCGGTGGCGGCGGCTGGCCCAGTTGCTGTTGCTTTTGTATGTCGGCAGCTCGCAGAGCTTCGACCTGTTCGTCCGAAAGGTTCAGACGCTCGGCATCGTAGATGTAAGCGAACAACCACTTGAGATCGCCCTCGAGATATCGCCGAAACGGCTCGAACATATCCTCGGGGCGCGTTGGCGCGGGTGTGGCTACGTATTGAGTCACGTCGACCGATAGCATCATGCTCAGCCCGTCGACTGGATCCATACTACCCGACCCGTCGAGCCAATTATCTTCGTCGATTGTCAGCGTAACATTGGTGAAACGATTCCAGTCGACGGTCCGAACCACTCTCGCAACGTCGAGCATCTTCGGATTTTCAATCGTAAGAAACGGCTTCGGGTCTTCGAGGACGTAATACGCGGTGAGGATCATGGGACACCTTTCGAGCTATTTGTGCTTCTATATCGTCTCTTTATCTGCCAGCCTTTGCAACTGTTCCGCTGCCTGCCGAATCACCTCGTGCGTTTGAGGCTTACGGAAATCGACGTCATCTACTTCCAACTGCTTTAGCTTTTCCATGAAAGCGACCAACGCTTCGGGCGACACTCCTTCGGTCAGAAGCGATTCAACTTCGGGCACTGCATCAAGAAGCGGTTGCAGATCATCAATGCCGGAATTATCGACTCGGTCGCTCAGCGATTCCGTTAGATCTTCACAAACCTCAGCGGGCGTTAATTGCGAATAATCCAATGTTCCATCCGGTTTGGTCGGCGGATTCGTCCAGAGTCTGCTATCCATTACAAACTCCTAAATGGTTTCGTCCAGACAAAGCAACAATCATTCATACTCGCCCCAGGCTACTTTTTCTTCAAGATAACGCCGGCCAAACTGTGTGGCGACGATCTCTTCGACCTCCATCACCGTTATAAAACCTCGCATGTCCAACGATTTGCGTTTGCCCGGATATTCATAATCGAACGGTTCCGTCTCTGCGAGCTTCGCGAGATGGTCGGCCCAATCGCCATCATGAATCTCAGCCAATCGTTTGGACCAAAGCTCCAGGTATTCCATCGCATCTTCTTCGTCATCGAATCCGCCGGAAGCGAAATCGAGACACGTCCGATAGAACCAGGCTGCGAAATTGGGCGCATAAACATCAGCCAATTCCTCGTCATGATAGCAGAACATAACTTCATATTCGGCTTCGCTTGTGACGACCGATGTATTCCAACACCAGTTATCCCCTGCCCCTGAAAAGGCGAACGGAATTAAACCGGGAATGATATTCACTCGCCATAGATCGCGAGACGGAATCTCTTCGGGAGGAATCCATTCAGCCTCGAATGCCCACAAATATTGGCCGTCCCCTTTTTGATAGTCGGTGTACCCCTTTCGCGACCAGTCTTGATAGCCGGCCGGAAACGGCACTCCGTAATGTGCTGACAGCTTTTCAAAAACATCCATTTTGACTCTCCGATATTTAATTCACCCGACCCTTTTTCAAAAGATCATTATACGCGGGCCAGCCGTAGTAGCCTTCCATTTCTTCGATGCCCATGATGCAAGGATCGGCGAGGGGGAGCTTGGCCAGCACGCCGTTGTCACGGGCAGCGATCAGGGCAGCGCGGAGCATTTCGCCGAAAAAGCCGGCGATCTCTTCCATGTCGCAATCCGGGTCGATCGTTCGCTCCGTCCCGTCATGCAGGATTAACGTTACTGGAACCTCTTCTTCAACCATTCGATCCAAGTATTCCAACCAATGCGGGAATTTGAGCATGTTTTCCTCGATGTACGAGTTCCACTCGCCGTCCGGTCGGGCACCGGGCCGTGTGTCGAAAACCAGCGCGATCCAACCATCGACCTGCTCATAATAGAAACCGAGCTCGATCATCGAAACTGGATCCTCGTCCTCACCCGGCCCTTGATTGACGTACTTGGGATAATCGTTGACTCGCTCGACGATATGCTT
>Ga0180430_10002684_pt1 | contig 15870 bp, 13 predicted proteins | sample SS_ome_9_FD_132999 | JGI IMG/M metagenome (GOLD analysis project Ga0180430, IMG submission 132999) | Hypersaline lake sediment archaeal communities from the Salton Sea, California, USA - SS_1_S_2 metaG | ecosystem: Environmental > Aquatic > Non-marine Saline and Alkaline > Hypersaline >... | reverse complement strand
TGCCGTCTTCGCGCGATACAACCACGATGTCCTGATCGTCGCCGCCGACTTCACTCCAGTTGGTGATTTCGCCGAGGTAGATCTTCGTCAGGTCTGCCATTGCGAGGCCTTCAACCGCTGCGTTGTCCGGATGCGCGATCACCGCGATACCGTCGTAAGCAAGGACGACTTCCGTCATGCCATACTCTTTTTCAGAATCCTTGATGTTTCTCGAAGCACAACCGAACATCGTAACGCTTTCGTTCGCGTTCGTTACGCCGCCGGAAGAGCCGATGCCCTGGTAAGAGTAAGTCACGTCCGGATACATTGCCATGAACTCGTCGCCGAGTGCGATCGCGACCGGTTCAACCGATGTGGAGCCCGAGCCCGTCAGTTCGCCGGCCAGGCCAGCCGGAGCTTCTTCCGCCGCGTCTTCCGCCGGCGCATCCGCCGCCGCGTCCGCCGCCGCGTCTTCTGCCGGCGCATCCGCTGCCGGCGCGCAGCCCACAAAGGCCACGAGCAATGCGATAACGAGTACCGCAATCAAAGAAAGTTTCTTCATAGTTTCCTCCTGTTTAATAAAAAATCTAGATTGAATATATCGGAGGTATGTAAACCATGCATAAACGCCGCGTTAAGGTCATGTTAAAATTGGCATATGGCGCAAGTACGTTCGCATATCATTATATTGCACGCTTATGTGCTTTTCGACAAGAAAAAAGGCCCCCGGTTCGAGGCCTTTCGATTTTGATTACAATGATGTTCGTTCTACGCGTACAACGGGCGTTTTTCGCACAGCGCCAGCACCTGCTGCTTCACGTCCGCCACGGCGTCTTCGCCTTCCTTGATAATCCTCGCCAGCATCTCGCCGATCAGCTTCATATCCGCTTCGTCCATGCCGCGCGATGTTACCGCCGGCGTGCCGATACGGATACCGCTCGTGACAAACGGGCTGCGCGTCTCATTCGGGATCGTGTTCTTATTGACAGTGACGTTCGCATCGCCCAGCGTTGCTTCGAGCTCCTTGCCCGTGATGCCGTATTCCGTCAGGTCGATCAGCATCAGGTGGTTGTCCGTTCCGCCCGAAACCAGGCGGATATCGTTCTCGGTCAGGCTGGCTGCAAGCGCCCCCGCGTTTTTCACGATCTGTGCCTGATACGCCTTGAATTCGTCCGTCATCGCTTCTTTGAAGCTGACGGCTTTGGACGCGATCACGTGCATCAGCGGGCCGCCCTGTGTTCCGGGGAAGATCGCTTTGTTGACCGCTTTGGCGTACTCCTCTTTGTTGGTGAGGATCAGCCCGCCGCGCGGCCCGCGCAGCGTCTTGTGCGTCGTCGATGTCACAAAATCGGCATACGGCATCGGGCTTTCGTGCTCGCCCGCGGCCACGAGGCCTGCGATATGTGCCATGTCCACCATGAACAGCGCGCCCACTTCGTCCGCAACCGCTTTGAACTTCTTAAAGTCGATCGCCCGCGGGTATGCGCTCGCACCCGCCACGATCATCTTCGGTTTATGCTCGATCGCCAGCTCGCGCAGCGCGTCATAGTCAATCCGCTCGGTGTCTTTGCTTACGCCGTATGGCACGATGTTAAAATATTTACCGGAGATGTTGACCGGGCTGCCGTGCGTTAAATGCCCGCCGTGCGCCAAACTCATGCCGAGGATGGTGTCGCCCGGCTCAAGCATCGCGAAATAGACCGCCGTGTTGGCCTGCGCGCCGCTGTGCGCCTGTACGTTGGCAAATGCCGCGCCAAACAGCTCCTTCGCGCGCTCGATCGCCAGTGTTTCGGCCACGTCCACGAATTCACAGCCACCGTAATACCGTTTTCCGGGATACCCTTCGGCGTATTTGTTGGTCAGATGCGAGCCCATCGCATCCATCACGGCTTCGGAAACGAAGTTCTCCGATGCGATCAGCTCGATATGCTGCTGCTGCCGCTTAAGCTCGTCCATCATCGCCTGATAGACTTCTTCATCCACCGCTTTAACTTTTGAAAAATCCAGCATGTATATACCTCTCCTTGTGCTGCCGGTTACCCGCCGGCTCCCCTAATGATTATCCCGCTGCGAAGGCCGCGGGTTCTATTCATCTGTATTGTCTTGCGCCGCTTGCAAAAATGCGTCCTGCGCCGCCCTTTGCTCGGCGATTTTTTTAGACCGGCCGCTGCCGGCGGAAACTTCCCGCCCGTCCACAAAAAGCTTCACATGGAATGTCTTATTGTGCGGCGGCCCTTCTTCTTTATATACCGTATAAATGATATCGCTTGTGCCCTGTTTGTGGTAATGCTCCTGCAGCCGCGTTTTATAGTCCTTCAGCCCGCCGCCCTGTAGCACCTGCGCCACCGATGGCTGCAGCAGGCGGTGGATCATCGACTGCGCCGCTTCAAAGCCGCCGTCGATATAGACCGCGCCGATCAGCGCTTCCACCACGTCCGATAAAATCGAGGGCTTATCGGCCCCGCCGGAGTTTTGTTCGCCCCGCCCAAGCATAATATAATCGCTCAGCCCCAGGCCGCGCGCCACCGCCGCCAGCGACGTTTCATTCACCACCGCGGCGCGCGCTTTGGTCATCTCGCCTTCGCTGAAACCCGGCCGGTTTACAAATATGTATTCGCTGATGACAAGCTCGAGCACGGCGTCGCCCAAAAATTCAAGGCGTTCATAGTTTTCGCCGACATCGGCCGACGAATGGATGAACGCCCTTTGACGCAGCGCGATATCGGCAAATGTGTAGCCGATACGCGCTTCAAGCTCCGTAAAATTATTCCCTGCCATAAACCATCCTGACGCGCCCGCAGGCACGCCGCGGCATTAAAAACCGCCGACGTTTTTTTCGATGTACGTAACGACGTCTTTGACTGTGACGACCTTGGGAAGCTCCTCGTCCGGAATATCGAGGTCAAACTCCTGCTCAAGGTCCATAATCAGCTCCACAATCGCAAGCGAATCGGCTTTCAAGTCCTCAACCAGATCGGATTCCATCGTGATGCTTTCTTCGTCGACCTCCAGCTGATCGGACAAAATCTTCCTTACCTTTTCAAATACCATTGCCTTGCCTCCTAAATGTTTTGTTAATCATCCAGTGATATTCTGGATATCTCTTTCTTTATCATACCCACAACATCGCCGCCGATAAACTCGGCCGCCTGCCGCAGTGTACTTCTGATTGCTTTGGCGTTGCTTGATCCATGCGCCTTGACCACGCCGCCGTTTACGCCGAGCAGCAGCGCGCCGCCGTATTCGGTATAGTCCATGCTCTTTTTAAAGTTTTTAAACGCAGGCATTGCGAGCGCGGCGCCGATCTTGGTGCGCAGCGAGCTTTTCAGCTCCTTTTTCAGCATGTGCATCAGCGTGCCTGCCAGCCCTTCGGTGTGTTTTAGAATCACGTTTCCGGTAAACCCGTCGGTCACGATCACGTCGAACTCGCCGGAAACGATATCCCGGCCTTCCGCGTTGCCGCAGAAGTTGACCGGCATTTTCTCGATCAGCTTATACGCCTGCTTCGTTAAGTCGGTACCCTTTTCGGCCTCCGTGCCGTTGTTGACCAAACCGACGCGCGGGTTTTTTATACCCTCCACCTTTTCCATATAGATGCTGCCCATCAGCGCGAACTGCGCGAGGAACGACGCGCGCACTTCGGCGTTCGCGCCGCAGTCGATCAACAGCGCCCTGCCTGTTCTCGTTGGCAGCATCGGCGCCAGCGCCGGGCGTTTCACGTTTTTCAGCCGCCGCACAATCAGCGTCGCGCCGGATATCGCCGCACCGGTGCTGCCGGCGGTGATGAACACGCTGCCTTCGCCCTGCTTTAAAAGGTTCAGCCCGACCACCATCGACGAATCCTTCTTCTTGCGGATCGCCTCGACGGCCGGTTCGGCCATGTCTATAACTTCTGTTGTGTTGACAACATTTATACGCGAAGCGTCATGGTCGTATCCGGCCAGTTCGGCGCGGATAACCTCTTCGCTTCCGGTAAGCGTGATATGCATATCGGGATGGTCCTTCAGCCCGAGTACGCACCCTTCAATTATTGCGCCGGGCGCATTATCCCCGCCCATGGCGTCTACAATGACTTTCAAACTCGACCTCTCTGCACTCATATATATGGGTAGTATATAAAAAAACCATATCCATTGCAACTCTTTTTAGCACAGGCACAGCCCGATGATCTTCGTGCAGAAACGTGTACGTAATCCAGGCGATATCGTCCGCGCCCTGCGGCGGCTTTAAACCGGCAGCGCTCCGGCGGCGTTTGCGTCCACCAAAAAACGCACCGAAACGGTGCGCTTCGGGCACGCAAAGCGCGCCGGTATTTCGTGATGTTTAGCCGATAGACCGCGCCTAAAACGCCGGCCGCCCGAAACTGAAGCAGCGTTATTCCGCTTTTGCCTTTTCCGTCTCGACCACCTGTCTGCCGTTGTAATATCCGCATGTTCCGCAAATTCTGTGCGAAAGCTTCATGCTGTGGCACTGCGGGCATTCGGTCATCCCCGGCATATTCAGCTTCCAATTGGCGCTGCGCCGCTTGTTTCTGCGCTGCCTGCTCGCTCTTCTCTTAGGTACTGCCATTTTTCCCTACACCTCCTCGTCCTGGTTGAGTTTCGATAACCCGTAGAACGGATTTGATTCGTCGATTTCGTCTTTACATTCGCACTGCCCGGTATTGAGGTCTACCCCGCACCTTGCGCACAGCCCTTTGCAGTCTTCGCTGCACAGGTGCCGCTGCGGCAGGCTCAAAACGATGTTGTCTTCCAGCATGCCTGTCAGGTCTATCGTTTCGCCGGTAAATGCGTATTCGCCTTCTTCCGGATGCTTGCGATACGTCTCGGTAAATGCGGTTTCGATGCAATACTGAAGCGGCTTTAAGCACCGCGCGCAATGCACCTGCGCCTCCGCCTGCAGACTGCCGGTAACGACGATGCCTTCACCGTCGAAAAAGTAATCTGCCCGAACCGCCGCGCCTTCATTAAACGCGTACGTTTCGCCGAGGTATTCCACGCTTTTGACCGGCCCCGTGTATTCGCCCTGAAACACTTCGCCTTCATTCTTCACAGCCTCTGCGATATTGATCTTCATATGCTTCTCCCATCGGCCGCAGCGCGGATTCGCCGCATTCGTCAACGAGTAGAATTATACTTTCACCGCACCGCGTTGTCAACGTTTTTTTCGGGCACAGCCCGTTTCTTTACGCGAAGCTGCCGCGAATGTTCGCCCGCCGTATTGTCCGCGCACCAGCTGCAATATGCCTTCGCCCTGCCGTTGGCACAGCGGATTCTCTGCGCGATGCTGCCTTGTATATTCCCAGTCGTATAGCGCGCGCGCACACTACATCCCGTTTTGTCACGTATCACTCGCTTTACTCAGCGGTGCTAAACAGCCCTTGTTTACGCAGCCGCATCTCATCAAGGCGCGATATGTAATCGCGCAGGTCCTTCACATTCGCCGCGCGCTCGATGCGGTTTTCGCCCGGGTAAACCGCTTTGGATATCGCGCCCGCGCCAAACGCCGCAACGCTGCACGCCTCTTCCATGTTGTCGATGTTATACAAACATTCGCTGCCCGGCAGCGCATACCCCGCGTTTTCCACGCTGCCCTTCATGTATTTCTGCCGATACATGTAGTATGCGCGGTAGCCATTCGTTTCAAGCATTTTCCGCGCGGTATCCGCCATCCCGGCCGTTTCGCTGTTTGTGGGAAATGCGCCCATGTTGTCCTTTGCGAACGCCGACGCCCGTTTGACGGCCAGCGTGTGCACCGTCACATTCTGCGGCCCAAGGCCGATGATCTGACTTAGCGTGTGCCGCACATCATCTATGCTTTCGCCCGGCAATCCGGCGATCACGTCCACGTTGATTGCGTCAAAACCCATGCCGTTCGCCAGCGCAAACGCGTCCAGAAACGCCGACGCCGTATGGCAACGCCCGATGCGCTGCAGCGTGTCGTCGCGCATGGTCTGGGTGTTGACGCTGATGCGCCGCGCGCCCGCGTCCCGTATCACCTGCAGCTTCTCCGGCGTAATGGTGTCCGGCCTTCCGGCTTCCACCGTAAACTCCTTTGCGCCCCTGCCGATCCCGGCCGCCCGCGCCAATATTCTTTCAAGGTTCTTTTCTCCGATAGCGGTGGGCGTGCCGCCGCCGACGTAGACCGCGCGCACGTTTCGCCCGGCGAGCACTTCTTCCGCCGTTTCCAGCTCGCGCATCAGCGCATCCACATACATATCTTCCGCACCTGCAAATACGTCCGGCGTATTCGACGCGAACGAGCAGTACGCGCACCGCGTCACGCAGAACGGTATGCCGATGTACACGTCAATGTCCTTCCCGCCGGCCGGCAGCAGCGGCCGCTGCACATCCACAATCGCCTTGGCGAAATCGTACTTGCCGCGCGACACATCGAATTCATTGATGAAAAGTTTCTCCGCACCGTCGCCGCCGTGGCGCGATATGCTGTCGCGCAGCAGCTTGGTCGGCCGGATGCCGGTCAAACTGCCCCACGGCATCTGTTTATTGAAGCAGCCGCTCAGTGCGCGGTATGCGCTGATTTTCGCGGCACGCTTGGCGGCGCGTTTGCTTGCCAGCGCGCCCTTCTCCGCCGCGCAGGTATACGTGTATTCGTCCGCCCGTTCGCCGTCGCGATACAGCGCCGCGCGGCTCTCCATGCGTCCGGCGGTTTCATGCTGCGAATGCACGAGCGCAAAGCCTTCACCCGGAACAGTCTCCGCTTTTTCGATTTTTCGGGTGTCGATAAAAAGCCGCATCTCTTCGCAGATATCGCTGAAGAATTGCGGCGTGTTGGTTTGCAGATACGTCATCATGGGTTCAGCGCCGTTTCGGCAAAAAGTGTGGTCTTGATGCCGTGGCCGGTATAGACGGTGTAGTCTTTCTTGAGCGACGGCAGCACGACGCTCAGCGTATGCGCGTATTCGCGCGCGTCGCTACCCGGAAAATCGGTGCGCCCGCGAAACTTATAGAAAAGCGTATCACCCGAAAACATGACATCGCCCGCCGTATAGCATACGCTGCCGCCCGAATGGCCGGGCGTGTGCAATACATCCACTTTGATGCCCGCCGCTTCGATCGTCTCGCCGCCCGCAAGCACGATATCCGCCTCGCACGGCGCGTATTCACCAATGCCGTACATCGCGAGGCTGGCCGAACGGCTTTTCAGCATCGGCAGGTCGCGCTCGTGTACGCATACTTTTGCGTCGGTCGCTTCGCGCAGCCTGGCCGCCGCGCCCATGTGGTCATAATGCCCGTGCGTCAGCAGAATATGCGTCACCTCATCGATGCCGTTGTGCTGCAAGTTCGCCATGATTTTATCGAAATCGGCGCCGGGGTCGACCACGAACGCCTGCTTGCTCGTCTCGCGAAACGCGAGAAACGCGTTGGCCTGTATGTCGCCCACGGCGATTTGTACCACTTTGATCATATGTAGTCTAAAACCTCTTCTTCGAATCGAGTAATATCGTCACCGGCCCGTCGCCCACGCTCACTACGTCCATATACGCACCGAAGCGGCCGGTCTGCGTGTCGATGCCCATCTCACGGAACGCTTCCACGCACTTCTCATACATGTCTTCGGCTTCGGCCGCACCCGCAGCCGCCGCGAAATCCGGCCTTCTGCCCTTGCGCACGTCGCCCAGCAGCGTAAACTGCGACACGACGAGCACGCCGCCGCCTGTGTCCAAAACGCTGCGCGCCATCTTGCCGTCTTCCGGAAAGATGCGCAGCCCGGCGGTTTTGGATGTGATGTAGTTAAGGTCATCCTCGGTATCGCCCTTTTGCACGCCGAGCAGCCCGAGCAGCCCATTCTTGATGCGCCCCGTTTCCTCGCCGTCCACTGTCACGTGCGCGGATTTCACGCGCGAAACCACCGCGATCATTGGCCGATGCGGAACACGTCGCGCACGCCGTCCACCTTGTTTAAACCTTTGATGATATCACCCAGCTGCGAGATGTCGCTGATCTCCAACCCGATCTCGATGATGGCGGTGGTGTGTTTGCCCATCCGCGCGTTGACGGATGTGATGGGAAAGCCCATATCGTAGATGGTGTTGGAAACATTCGCAATCAGACCGTTGCGGTCGTACGCGGTCACCTGTATCTCCACGTTGTAAGCGTTTTTCTCATCCTTGCTCCACGCCACTTCGATGATCCTTCCCTCTTCAAAATCCACCATGTTGATATTCGAGCAATCGCGCCGGTGGACGGACACGCCCCGCCCGCGCGTGATGTAGCCGACGATGTTGTCGCCCGGCACCGGGTTGCAGCACTTGGCAAACCGCACCAGCATGTCGTCGTAGCCCTTGACCGTAACGCCGCTGGCGTCGGTCGTTTTTCGCACGCGTCCGGTCGGCAGATGCCGTTCCGGCTCCACCTTGTGTTCCTTCTTGTATTGGTCGATTAGCCGCATCAGTATCTGGCCGGTCGTGATGCCGCCGTAGCCCACCGCGGCAAACATATCCTCCGTCGATTGCAGCGTAAAGCGCTTGAATACGCCCTTGACCCATTCGGGTTTGAACAGCTCGGAAAAATCGTACCCCTTGCGCCGCGCCTCTTTTTCGAGCATGTCTTTGCCCTTGGCGATGTTCTCTTCTTTGAGCTCCTTGCGGAACCAGTTGCGTATCTTGCTCTTGGCCTGCGATGTTTTGACGGTCGACAGCCAGTCGCGCGAGGGGCCCTTGGATGACGACGACGTGATGATCTCCACAATATCGCCCGATTTGAGCTCGTACCCCAGCGGTACGATCTTGCCGTTGATCTTGGCGCCCACGCACTTGTTGCCGATCTCGGAGTGGATGCTGTACGCGAAATCGAGCGGCGTTGCGCCTTGTATGAACTCCTTCACGTCGCCCTTGGGCGTAAACACATACACCTTGTCGCTGAAAAAGTCGATCTTGACGGTTTCCATGAACTCCTTGGAGTCCTTCGCGTCCGTCTGCCACTCGAGCAGTTCGCGCAGCCACACCAGCTTTTGGTCCATATCGGCGTCCGCCGCGCCGCCTTCTTTATAGTGCCAGTGCGCCGCGATGCCGTATTCCGCCGTCGAGTGCATGTCGCCCGTGCGAATCTGCACTTCAAACGGCCGCCCGTCGCTGCCCAGCACCGTCGTGTGGATCGATTGATACATGTTCTGCTTCGGGACGGCGATGTAGTCTTTGAACCTTCCGGGTATCGGCTTCCACACCGTGTGCACCGTGCCGAGCACGGCATAGCAGTCGCGCACCGAACCCACGATAATGCGCACCGCAATCAGGTCATACACCTCTTCAAAATCCTTGTGCTGTTTGTGGATCTTGTTGTAAATGCTGTAGATATGCTTCGGGCGCCCTTCGATCTCCGCCACCACCTTCACCTTTTTGAGGTGCTTTTGGATGTTGTCGATCACGCCCTGTATGTATTCCTTGCGCTCGGCGCGCGTCTGCGTCAGCTTGCCCGCAATTGCGTAATAACCCTCCGGGTCGGAGTATTTAAGCGCGAGGTCTTCCAGCTCCCATTTGATGGTGTTGATACCCAGCCGGTGCGCAAGCGGCGCGTAGATCTCCAGCGTCTCCTTGGCCTTTTCGAGCTGCTTCTCGCGGCTCTGGTATTTGAGCGTACGCATGTTGTGCAGCCGATCGGCCAGCTTCACGAGAATGACCCGGATGTCGCTGGCCATCGCGAGCAGCATCTTTCTTAGGTTTTCGGCCTGGTGGTCTTCCTTGCTGAGGAAATCCACACGGCTGACCTTCGTTACGCCCTCCACCAGGTGCGCAATCTCGCTGCCGAACAGTTTGGTGACCTGCTCATTCGTTACATCAGTGTCTTCCACGATGTCGTGAAACAGCCCGGCGATCACGGTCGACATATCCAGCCCCAGGCCGATCAATATGTCTGCGACTTCATACGGGTGACGGAAAAACGGCTCGCCCGAAAGACGCATCTGCCCTTCGTGCGCTTTTTCCGCGAAAAGATACGCTTGCGTAAACACCTCGACGTCTTCACTGCTGTAATGCTGTTTTACTTTTTCGGTCAGCGCCTTCAATTCCGTCTCCTCATTCGTGCCCGAGCGCTTTGCAAAAGCTTTGGTAGCATGCGCTCTGCATCAGTTCCTTCTTTTCACCCGTGTTTTTTATAGCAAGTATTCTACCACTTTTGTCTTTTTCAATCAAATCGAGCTCGCTGAACACGCGCAGCGCAAACGCCGCCTGCCCGGCCGGCAGGTTCATCTGTTTCGCGAGCGCATCCGCCGTTTGCGCGCCCGCCGCCGCCCGTTTCAGTTTGGCGTACGCGCTAAGCAGCGCCGGCCGCCCCAGAAACATCTGCTCGGCGTGCGCCGCATACGCTTCGCGCAGCTGCCCGCCGCCCAGTGCGCCAAGGCCCACCGTCATCACCCGTTCGTGGCCTGCTGCGCGCGCTGCGGCGATGCAATTGTCCGCGCTGTACGCCCGTTCGTCGAAAAACTTCAGCCTTCCGCTGCGCAGCGCTTCGTCCACCGGAGAAAGGCGCAGCAGCCAAGACAACGCGGGCTCAGTCGGCGCAACGATACACAGCCCGAACCGGCTTTGCCCGATTTCTTCCACCAGCGTCTGCTCGATATCAGCCGTGTCTGCCGCCGCTTCGTTGTCACCAAACGCGGCCATTTCGTCGAGAAACGCGCGCGTCATCCTGCGCCGGTTGGCTTTGATAAAGCTATCGACCAGCCGTGTATCAAAGCGCGAGGCGATTTTGCGCACGATCATCTGCGGTTTGCCCGTATAGTCGTTGATCTCCGCTTCGCACAAGAAGTCACACGAGCGCGATACGAACGAATGCGCCTCTTTGAAATAGAAATACACCGCCGCGGCCGACGCGCCGTTTTGCTTCATCGCAAACCGCAGGTGCGGCGCCCCGTTCTTGCCCACAAACGACGTGTCCGATATGTCCGCACCGAACACCGCGCACACCGGTTTGTCGTTGCCGTGGCCAAACGGTTCCAGCCGCGCGATATCACGCACCAGCCCGGCCGTGACGTCGCCCACCTTCAGCTGCATGTCGTATTCGAGGCGCGCGGCAAACGCCGTCTCGTCGTACGATTCGTTGATATACGCGCACACGTCGCGGCGCAGGTCACTGAGAATTTCCGGCCGAATGGTCAGCCCCGCGGCCTGCGCGTGTCCGCCGAATTTTTCGTACCGATCGCTGAACTGCGCCAATACCTCGTGCATGTTGATGGCCGGTACGCTGCGCGCCGACCCGACGAGCAGCCCCTCCGCGCCGCCGAACAGCACGCACGGGCGCGTATACTTATCCGCGATTTTGGCGGCGGCAATGCCGATCACACCGGCGTTCCAGCCTGCGTCCGCCAGCAGTATCGCGCTGTCCTTCATGTACTCATTTTCGCGCACCATGTCATCGGCCGCCTGTACGATGTCCGTGACTTCCTGCTTGCGCTTATCGTTCAACGCGCACAGCGCCCGCGCCTTTTCATCCAGCTCCTTTGAAGACCGCTGCGCACCGAGGATATCGAGCGCGATCTGCGCGGTGTCCATCCGGCCCGCGGCGTTGATGCGCGGCCCGAGGCCAAAGCTGACGCCGAACGATGTGATTTTCTCCAGCGCGATGTTCGCCGCGCCCGCCAGCGCCGCTATCCCCGCGCACGGGTTCTCGCGCATTTTGCGTATGCCCAGCGCCGCGATCGCACGGTTTTCGCCGGTCAGCGGAACGATATCGGTGATCGTACCCAGCGCGGCGAGGTCCACGTATTCCAGCGCCGTTTCGAGCGATGACAGCGCGTGGATCAGCTTGAGCGCCACACCGCAGCCCGCGATATACCCGCACGGGTATTCACTATCCGGCCGTTTGGGGTTGATGATATACGGCGTGTCCGGCAGAATCTCGCCGCATTCGTGGTGGTCGGTGACGATCACGTCGATCCCCAGCGTGGCCGCGCGTGCGATCTCGTCGATATTCGTGATGCCGCAGTCCACCGTCACGATCAGCGTCGAGTCGTTTTGGTCGATCTGGTCCACCGCTGCCACGCTGAGGCCGTAGCCTTCCTTGTGGCGGTTGGGCGTCATGATCGCTGCATCTGCGCCCGCCGAAAGCAAATAGCGCAATAGCGCGCACCCGCCGCTCGTGCCGTCCGCGTCATAATCGCAAAACACCGTGATGCGCTCGCCCTCGCGCAGCGCGGCTTGGATGCGCGCCACGCTTTCCTTCATGTCCGGCAGCTTTAGCGGGTCGTGCAGCTGCGAAGCGTCCGGATTCAAGAATTCCTTCGCCTTTTCCGGCGTGTCGACGCCGTGCTCGCAAAGCACTTGCGCAACGGCCGGCTGCAGCCCGGTTTCCCGCGATACCGCGCCCACCTGCTCTTCGCTGCAGTCTATGGCGTTTTCTCTTTTTTCAAACTTCAGCAATGCGCTGCCCTTTCCTTCCGGAATACGTCAAAAGCCTCTCCGCGTGGGAAAGGCTTTTGCGTAGATTTCGTCAATGTTTATTTGGCTTTTTTGCCCGCCGTCTTGCTTTTGTGAATCCTGTGCTTGCGTTCCATCAGGCGTACCCATACCGGGCTCGCGATAAAGATGGACGAATACGTACCGCTGATCAGGCCGATAATCAATGGCAGCGCGAATTCTCTGATCGCACTGACACCGAAGACATACAGCGCAAGAATGGTCACCAGCGTCGTTACCGACGTGTTGATCGTTCTGCTCAGCGTTTCGCGGATCGAAATGTCCGCCACTTCGGAACGCGATTTGCTGCTGATGTGGTACTTCTTGTTGTTTTCACGGATACGGTCGAACAGCACGATGGTATCATTGATCGAATAACCAACGATGGTCAGACACGCTGCGATATAACTTGAATTGATCTGCACGCGCGCGATGCATACCACCGCCGTCATGATCAATACGTCGTGCACCAGCGCTGTCAGTGCCGCGAGGCCGGAGAACAGCTCGAAACGAATCCAGATGTAGATCAGCATCAGCGCCGCCGCAATCACGATCGAGAGGAATGCATTGAGCACGATCTCGCCCGTGGTCACGCCGCCCACGCTTTCGACTTCGCCGCCTTGTGCCGCCGGATATTTCTCCGCCAGCGAAGCGATGATGCCTTCGCGCACCGTCGCGTCGTCCATATCCTCGCCCATCTCCTGCATACGGATGACCGCCTGCGTATCCTGCGCGGTGACGATCTGCGTGGTGCTTGGGTCGATGCCGTTCTCACTCAGCGCCGCCTCCACGTCCGTCTGCTCAAACGATTCGCCGAGCTCGATGGTGAGGATGCTGCCGCCGGTAAAGTCGATACCGAGGTTGAGGCCGCCAAAAACGAGGCCGATAATCAGGCCGACGAGTATGACCAGCCCGGAAAACATCATGAAGTATTTTGATTTATTCATAAACTGCAGCTGCATCCTACTCACCTCCTTTGGCGGATTCGGCTTTCATTCGCCGGGATGTATATAGCTTCTTGTTTTTAATGTTGATGGCGATGATCAAACGCAGCAGCGAGCGCGTGACGATCAGTGCGGTGAACATCGATACCACGATGCTGATGATCAGCGTGTAACCAAAGCCCTTGACCGTGCCCACGCCGAACACCGCGATAACAATCGCCGCGATGACGGTCGTGATGTTAGAGTCGATAATCGTACGCAGCGCTTTGGCAAAACCGGAGTTCAGCGCGCTTCGCAGCGTCTTGCCCACCGCGAGCGCTTCCTTGAAGCGCTCGAAGATGATGACATTGGAGTCGACCGCCATGCCGATACCGAGGATGATACCCGCGATACCCGGCAGTGTCAGCTGGATGTCCGGAATCGCCGCGAGCAGCAGGATGATGATGAACATATAGAACGCCAACGCGATACACGCCACAAGCCCTGGCAGCCTGTAGTATATGATCATGAACGCGAACAGCACCGCGATGCCAACGAGGCCGGCAAAGATGCTCTTAGAAAGCGCGGCCTCACCCAGCGATGCGCTTATCGAGCGCACTTCGATTTCGTCAAGCTTTAATGGCAGCGCACCCGTTTCGATCTGGATCGCGAGGTTGCTTGCCTGCTCCGGCGTCATGTCGCCGGTGATGTAGCCGGTGCCGCCGTAGATCGGCGCTTCGGGTACCGGAGACGACAATTCCACGCCGTCCAGCAATATCGGGATCGGCGCGCGCGGGCTGGCGTCATACGCTTCCTTGGTAATCTGCCCGAAGATTTCGGCGCCTTCGCTGTTAAACTGCAGCTCGACCGCGTTTTCCTTCTTGCCGAAGTCGTCCGTAAACGTCACGTACGCCGCGTGTTCGACCATCGCACCGGTAATCGCCGTCTCCCCGTTCATATCAATGAACTCGAGGAACGCCGGTTCGCCGATAAACTTCAGGATCGAACTCGGGTCGCTCATGTCGCTCGTTTCGTTGATGGGCACCTCTACGCGGACGCGGTCGCTGCCCTGCATGACCACCGTCGCTTCGGTAAAGCCCTTTTTGTCTAATCGGTTTCGGAGCGCGCCCATGGTCGCGTCCAGCTTGGCCGCGTACTCGCCCGCCTCCATTTCGCCCTGGTCGGCCTCATACACCGCGTATACGCCGCCTGTTAAATCGAGCCCCAGGTTTACCTGCTCGGGCAGCGGTTCCACCTTCGAAAGCCCGATTTCAAAACCGGTCATCCCAAAGGCCACGACAACGCAGACCAGCGCTATAATAATCACCAATATGATGATGCTGCGCACTTTCATCTCTTTGCCTTTTCCTCCTTCAATTCGCATTCCCTGCGTAAAAACTCATTTGTACATTATAACCGCGGGGTTCGTGTTCGTCAACAAAACCCTTCCGGGCACAGCCTGATTCTTTTCGCAAAGTCAGTACGTATGTCTCCACACGTTCCTGCCCGCGCAAATTCTACAGTAGGTTTCACCATGCTTGCACCCCGCGCAATACATCTTCCGATGCTGCCTACAGGTCGAAAAGGCTCAGCTGGTTGCTCTTGGCCAGCCCCTTCAGGCAGCCGTTCTGCTGCAGCTTTTCGATCACGGCGCTCGATATCCCGGCGCGCGTTTTTAAGTCCTCCACCGATATGAATTCGCCCGCGTCGCGCGCGTCGACGATACCCTGCGCGGCCGCGTGGCCGGTGCCCCCGAGCGCGGTAAACGGCAGGCGGATGCCGCCCGGCTCGATCACGCAGCGCTCCGCCTGCGATTGGTACAAATCACACGGCAGAAAATCAATGCCGCGCTCCATCATCTCGAGCGCGATTTCGAGGATGGTCAGCTGCGACTGTTCGATCGCGGACGCGTCCTTGCCCATCGCCTCAATCTCGTTGATCCGTGCGCGGACCGTTTTCTGCGAATGCAGGTATGCGGCGTCGAGGTGGTCGGCGCGGACGCTGAAATACGTGGCGTAGAACGCGCGCGGGTGGTGCACCTTGAAATACGCGATGCGCAGCGCCATCGTCACATATGCCACCGCGTGCGCTTTGGGGAACATATACTTGATCTTCTTGCACGAGCCGATGAACCACGCAGGCACGCCCGCCGCCTTCATCTTCTTCTCCTGGTCGCTCTTTAAACCCTTGCCCTTTCGCACCGATTCCATGATGTAAAACGCCTCGGTGGCGTCCATGCCCTTGTGCACAAGGTAGTTCATGATGTCGTCACGCGTACATATCGCCTGCCGCAGCGTAGCCTTGCCGCTTTTGATCAGGTCCTGCGCGTTCCCGAGCCACACGTCGGTGCCGTGCGAGAGGCCGCTGATGCGGATCAGCTCGCCCATCGTTGTCGGCCGCGTATCGAGCAGCATCTGGCGCACGAACTTGGTGCCGAACTCCGGTATGCCGAGGCTGCCCACCCTGCACCCGCCGAGCTGCTCCGGCTCGAGGTGCAGGCTCTCCAGCGACGAAAACAGCGCCATCGTGTCCGGGTCGCCCAGAGGTATCGTCTTG
>Ga0180430_10002683_pt1 | contig 15872 bp, 17 predicted proteins | sample SS_ome_9_FD_132999 | JGI IMG/M metagenome (GOLD analysis project Ga0180430, IMG submission 132999) | Hypersaline lake sediment archaeal communities from the Salton Sea, California, USA - SS_1_S_2 metaG | ecosystem: Environmental > Aquatic > Non-marine Saline and Alkaline > Hypersaline >... | reverse complement strand
GTCATCAAGGGTTTGTGCGAGATGATCGCTCTACGCTCGCAGCTTCATTTCACGCGCTCCGAGGTCGTCGAAGGCGATCCAATCCCGTGGGACAGCGACGAGATTCCGGCCAACCTGCGCAAGGTCGTGAACCACCTGATCGCTCGAGGAGCCTACAAGCCCTTCCAAGGCAAGACGGTCGGGCACTTCGCCACGCGCGGCCCTCGAAAGGGGATTATCTACACGAGCCGTCGCAAGACGGACTTCAACAGGCTCCCCGAGGAGGGGCTTCTTCGCATCGACGCGATCGGTGAAGACCGGGTCATCGCCCACGGAGCCAAGCCGAGCGTCGGTGGTCAGAGCCAGCGCATCATCTTCGATCAGCACCCCGACGTGGACTGCATCGTTCACGCCCACGTACCTCTCCGAGCGGGTCAAGAAGCCGTTCCTGTCCGGGAGCAGCGACCCTACGAGTGTGGTTCGCACGAATGTGGGCGCAACACCTCCGAGGGGCTCCAGATGGTCCTACGTTCGGCCGACAAGAAGAGCCCGGACGGCATCAAGGCCGTGATGCTCGACCAGCACGGTCCCAACATCTGCTTCTCGAAAACGATGGACCCCGATGTCGTGATCGAGTTCATCGAGCGCCACTGGGATCTCGAAGGCAAGACCGGAGGCCCGGTCAGTTTGGAGGACGCACGATGAGCAACAAGAAAGGACACCTCCCTTGGGCTGCGCTCGGCAAGCCATTCATCGAGATGAGTCCCGCCGAGTGTGAGATGGCTTTGGAGGACATCGGAGACGATCTCAACCAGAACATCCTGGCCCAAGCCCGCGACGGTAGGGGAGTGGGATCTACTCTCGTGTGTGCCGTTCTCACTCAAAACTCGGGAGAGCGGAAGGTGGTCTATGACGGGGTCGACTACGGTGACGGTGACGGTCGGGAAGGCGTGGAGGCTTTCGTAGACCAGGTCAAAAGACGTGGTCTGCTTCGTGAAGGTGAGAGCCTTGAGATCCACGAGACGGAGATCACCACCGTCCTACTGGGTCTCGGGTAACCCATGCTGAACCAATGGAAAGAGGGGCACTGAGCTCCGCTGGAATAGCTTCGCTCTGGCTCCGGTTGACGTGAGAAACATGCTCCGACGTTTCGTCAAGAATGGCACCCACCTTGTTGCTGTAGACCGCGTCGATTGGGCGGACTACTCGCGCATCGAGGAGCTCGTTTTGATCGTCGGGTTCGAAGATCAGGTCATCCAGATTGAAGGCATCGACGCGCTCGAGTCAGCGATGGCTCTGCGCCCTTCAGCACTGGAGGGCAAGAAGCTGCGGTGGGCCAAGAACAAGTGGCTGGTGCACAACGTGGTCGGGCACCCGTTGATGCAGCTTTTTGCGTTGTTTGGGTGGTACAACGAAGCGTTTTGGGTGCATGACCGGACGGTGCCCATGCCCGAGGGTCCCAAGTAGCTTTCCACGAAGAGGATCGCAGTAGATCGCCTATAGCCCTCCCCTTTCACAGGAGGACTCCCACATGGCAACTCGATCCACAACGTCCCAGTTTCAGCCCATCCCGCCCAACTATTCGACGGCGGCGGGCACGTACCGCAACATCGGCCGTTACCGGGCCATCAACTCGGCGACCCAGGGGCCGGCTCGTGCCAACATGAGCACCGCGCCCACCACGGCGAACAACACGCAGTATTTCTATGTGCCGCGTCTGAACGGTTAGGGGTTCAAAACCCTCCGTTTTTGGAGAGTCCCTCGTGCGTATAGTAAGCACGAGGGACTTTTTGTGTCCGTAGCCTCCCCAAAAACCTCCTCATCCGGGTTTCTAAGGGACTTTCACTTCTCTACGATGGCGAATGTCGCCCTCGACGAGCTCTTCGGTGAAGTGAAGCCTCCTTTGTGGATGAAATTCACGGTCGGGCATCATCTCGATCCGACGCACCATAACTTCATCTTCACGATCGACGCGACCTTTGACCCCTCCCTTGTCACGAAGGTCGAGGGTGTCGGTTTTCGGAACGTGCCTCGCAAACGGAAGCAATTTCAGTTTCGGTTCGACCTTGCACAGACCATTGTGCAGGAGATGCGGGACGAAGTTCCGAAGCTCTTCGTCAAGTGGGTGAAGAAGACGCTGTTCGAGAACGCCTACCGGATGTACGAGTTTGACCCGAGGATGGGCTGGAAATGGGAAGGCGACGCCTACCTTCCAGAGTGTCCTTTGTTCGATCCGCCTGAACATTTCTCAAGGACCGGGTTGCTCACCGAAGACGAGGAGGGCGAGCTCTTCTTTCCAACATGTCCTTTTTGTGGAGAGGAGCACACCTTTCTGGACCCTCCTGTTTGGGCCGGGGCCAACATGATGTGGGTTCACGAGGCGTGTTGGAGGAAGCCAACGTGAAAAGCTCCATCCTCGAACATGGGAGGGTAGAAACCTGGAAGGCTGAGAACCCAAGGGAGTGGTGGGCATACCAACAACTCGACGAGGACGACAAGCTGCGAGACAGGGTTCTCGCGGCGGTTCTCAACGGTCGCGAAGACGACGAAGCGATCGACGACCTGATTCGTTTCACGGAAGCGCTGGAAGCTCACCGCCGAGTATCCAAGATGGGTACGGTGCGTCTACCTCCTGCGGTTGGAGAGCGTCGCTCGTTCTCCATCCTCATCAACAGGATGACGCGGATGACTGGTAGTTCTGGCCTCTTTTTTCGTGTGGATTTCTCGTCGCCTGATGGGTGGGGCGGGTTCTTCGACACGACCAATCCAAGCGTGGTGGAGAAGATCGCGAAGGTGCGCAACCACGCCAAACCCTTGAACGTGGTGGCTGAAGTCTCGAGGCGTGTGTACGAGTTCTTCGTCGAACTAACCCACGTCAAGATCATGTGAGGAATCTATGCCGAAGGCCAAACCCTACTCGGGACCCGTAGAAGAAAGCGTCGCACGACAGCTCCTGAACAGCACTGGTCATGCCGTGGACATCAACGGAGAGTCCCTGCTACTTGGTGACGCCCTGCTGGCTGCTGCCAAACAACTCGCCGAGCTCGTATCGGAGGCAAACACGCAGCTCGACAACAACGACTTCGCCAAGATCGTCGCCGACCACCTGGCGGCGGATCTGAACCGACGAGGGAAAGCCGAGATTGCCGTTCATGACAATGGCAGCGTGCAACTTCACATCAACTACCAGGGCAACCCGCGCAACCAGAAGCAGAAGCAGAAGCGCAAGCGCAACATCCCGTTGATGGAGGAGCTCAAGGCTCGAGCGGAGAAGCTCGGGGTTGAGATCCCAGAGGAGTTTGGCATCAAGCGCTCCAAGATCTTCGCGTGGCTCAACGAATACGAAGCGGGCGGAGTTCCCAAGGAAGCCGCTTCGAAGCCCAAGAAGGCAGCACGCAAGAGGCTCGAGGTGGCTGAAGACCCTCCTGAAACTGACCTTGGTCCGATGTCGGCAGGTCCTGATGAGACCAAGGTGTCGGCACCTCTCGATGAGGCAAAACTTCCGAAAAAACGTGGTTTCGTGAAAACCTCTGAAGCCCTCTCCGGCCCAGTGTTTGTTGGCGCCGATGCCGTGGGGGAGCCGAAACCGGCCCCAGAGGCAGAGTCGAACAGGGCCAAAAAACCCGCTGAAGACGCTCCAAAAGCCAAGGGACGTTCGATGCGGCAGCTCGTGGAAGAGAGCAAAGAGGTGGACATCTCCAACCTCTTGGCCTCCGAGCCGCCCAAATAGCGCGAATCCTTCTATGGGCGTCTCAGGGGTAGATGTCCTTCAATCACTGCAAGGTCTGCGCACAGTGCAAGCAGCACCCCTGCACGTGCATCGACAATTTCTGGATCCTGCCCGAATCAGGGCGAAACTTGCTCAAGGGTTGCGAGTGCGATCCTGAAAACCCGATCCGCTTGCAGGACTGTTTTGTCCTGCACGCGATCCAGCACTCGACGAAGGCTCGCAAGGATTTTTGCGATCTCTACCCCTCCTTGTTCCCCTGTGAAAAGGAGCGGTTCGACATTCTATTCGGGGACAACCCGCTACTGACGAACCTCGTCGTCTGCTCGATGAACTACGAGGACACGTTCCAGCGGCGGATGAACAACATCCCCGTCTACACCAGTGGGCTCAACGGTGCGAAACGACTGCCGGTTGGGCACGTCTCGCAGGTCGTGAATCTGCCCCCGCACCTTGCTCCCAAACAACAACCCCCAGGATGTAAGTGATGGCTGAAGAGAACCCTGCTCAGAGTGAACACGAGAAGAGTCACCTCGCGTCGAAGAAGTTCGTCGCTTTTCTCGTCACGGAAGTCGGTCTCTTCGCTTTGCTGGGGATCATGATCTTCCTCGGTGAGCTCGACACGCTCGGCGAGAACGTGGCGTTCATGGTCCTCGCAGTGACGGCTGGTTTCGTTGCGGTCGGCTACATCCTCGGTCAGTCAAGTCTCGATCGGTACGTGCGTGTCGCGATGATCACGGCTGGTAGAGAAGTCCCCGAAGAGAAGAAAACGGAGGAGTAAACAGATGTCGAAGTGGATCAAGAAACTAGCACTCGGTGCTGCGTTGGCTGGGATGCTCGGGACGACCGCGTGTAAGCGCGTGGTTATCCGTGACCCGGAGACGTACAAGAACGAGATCTACCTGTTGGAGATGACGATCCAGCAGGACACCGAGCTACTCAAGGCCCACATCGCGGATGGGTCGTGCTCCTGTGACGAGGACGGCAACTGGAACAACGAGGTCTGCGAGACCTCGGCCCTCAACGTCGTCGTGATGGAGGCTCGGCTCGAGTGGCACGTCGCGATGATGATGTTCCTCGGTGGCTTGTCCGAAGTAGACCCCGGCGTCGAGCCGGAGGTGTCGATGGACGATGTCGTGAACCTCTGCCCCGACAACGGGTAACGTGAAAAGAGGATACGGGCATGAGTTACAAGAAGAAGATCTCTGGCCTCGCCTCGAAGGTAGGTGAGGAAGGCGTCGAGAAGCTCTCCAGTTTCCTGGACGACGAAGCCGCCAAGGCCGATGAGCCGTGGAAGCGCACGCTCCTGGACTTGCTCGCGGATGGTGCCCGTCGTCACGGCCCCGAGGGTTTCCAGATGGCCCAGGAAGCCGCTGAGCGGCTCTTGGATGGTGACGACACCGACATCCGCAAAGTGACCAAGAATCTGCTGATTGCCAGCAACATGGTCGCTCAGCTTCAACGCGCCGAAGCTGAACGCAAAGAACGAGCTCGAAAGTGGCTCAAAGCGGTTGGCCAAACGCTCGGTACGATCCTCAAGGCGGTACTCGGGACAGTTCTCTAGGCCGCCGGGAAACCCCGGATTTGCGCTGTGGGAAAACTCGTCCGCAAGAAGATGCGGGTTCTCAAGTACCTGCCCAAGAAGCTGTTCGGCTTCGTCGTTGACGACGCGGGGCAACAGGTGTTTTTCCACATACGCGCATTTAAGTGGGGCGAGTTTCCAACAACCCCACCACCAGTCATCGGCGAAGAAGTCGAGGTGGAGTACGACCCAGGCGGTTCGAGCAACGGCAAAGCGCCGAAGGCACGAACCGTCACACGCCTTCATGAGCCTCGAGCTTCTTTTGGCATCGTCGAGGATTTCAACGAGCAACGTGGGTACGGTTTCATCAAGACCGAGGACGGCCGATCTCACTACCTCCATCGGACAGAGATGACCGACGGGCGACTACCGATGCCCGGGATGGAGGTCAACTTCTTTGAGGGGTTTCGACAAGGTAGGACTCGAGCTTGCTACGTGTCCTTGACGGGAGAGAAGAACGGATGAACGACCAGCGCAACCCCTTTGGCGGCAAGAACCCCCACGGCATGTACGTGCCGATGACCGACGAGGAGATCGAAGTTCTCTACCGGCTCGCTGAGGCGGGTGAGTTCAAGATCCTCATCAAGGGTGAGGGGACCAACGGTCAGTCCGTCGAGTGGGGCTACGTCACCGGTTTCAAGGTTGGCAAGTACCACGGACCCGAGAACTACTTCGGTCAGTCGATCGTCACCATCGGCGACAAGCGCATCACCTTCGTCTTCCGCATGAACTTCAATGCGCCCGCGCTGCCTCAGCCGAACTACTTCTTCGACATGGAAGTGTGGGCGATGGGGCACCTGTTCTTCTCGCAACGGTTCCCCACTGTAAACCCGATGGGCAAGCCCATTCAGGTGGTCGCCGGCATGTATCACGACTTCGCCCTGGACGTGGCCGTCGATCAGATCGACCCCAAGATCGTCAAGGAGATCAAGCCGTCTGCTCTCGGCTTGACGACCCGACATGGGAACATGCACCTGGACACGCATCATCAGCGGCTGCTGGCCAAGACCCAGGCTGGAGAGCGTGCAATTCGGGATTTGACGAACCATGAAGCCGTCAAGGCGACCAAGAAGATGAAGAAGGCCACGGGTCAATGACTTGCCTATAGCCCTCTCGTTTGTAGGATGCGCACCCCCAAGGCCAAAAAGCCCAAGAGGATCGTGAGCGCAGGGCGTAAACCCTCCCGGATCGTGGTGCCTCCAATGAACCCGAACCAGCCGTACAAGCTGCGCACGACAAAGCCGGCCCCGGGAGGAGTGGGATGTCTACGTTTGACTCTTCAGGGGCGCTGATCCTCAAGCGGCATTTCGTCCGTAAAGCGATGGAGCTCGAGGTCGAGCTCGACATCACACCTGAAGAGCTTGCGCAGCTCTGGGCCGCTCACCAGGAGCTCGGCATCTCAAAGTTCGAGATGGGTGGAGAGGCGGTGGCCTCCGATGCAGACATGGTCGTTGACGGGGTGTCGATGCCCACCGATTGGACGGAGCCGCCGACGGACTGGATGACGGCCAAGCAGGCAGCGGTCCGCAACGTGATGGCTTGCCTGGTCAATGATGCCCAGAGCCTCCCGCAGATCGGTCGGCGCGTGGACAGGATCGTTCGGCAGGTTGGCAAGGTGGACATCTACTTCGACGATGGCTCGTTCGTCTCGGCGACGGTGAGTGATCCACAGCCGAGCACGAATGACGAAGCTGAGGTCATCGAGCGCGTCTACGGGGTGCCGACCAAGGCCAAGTCCTGCGGGTGCAAGACAGCCGCCACCACAGTCGATATGGTCGCTGCTGTGAGGCGCGGAGAGTTGCTGGGGGCCATGGACGCCCGGAAGCGTGGAGCCTCTGACGTTCGCTTCTGGGGCTTCCAGGTGGATGGTCCGTTCGAGCTCTACCGGCTCGAGGATGTGCCCATGGAGATGGCACGTCCGCTCAACGATTTTCCGCGCTCTTCACGCTTCCGCAACGGGAAACAGGCGTGGCAGATGGCGAAAAAGCACGCTGGGCGCCCGTTCAAACGGAAAAACTGAGTCTCGTTCTCGGTGTAAATTTTTCCATCGCTGCGTACAAGCAGTAGATGGCACGTACCAGGGTAGCGATCAGCCGTGGGAAGTTTGAGGACTGGCTCTTCGAGCTTTGTCCTGTCTTCGAGTTCCGGGCCCACTGGGGTGAGAGTGCCTTTGTTTGTCCTCTCTCCAACCATGTTGCGATCGTGCTGAACATGCGGGGCCACATGAAGCTTGCGTCTCGGAAAACGGGGCGGCTGCTTCGTTTGGATTCAGGAGAAGCAACGCGGCGCTACAACCACGCTACGAAGAACTGGGAGGAGAACTGGGCCTACTCGTTCAACGTTCTTCTGGAGAGGCACCGGGACAATCGGAACGAGCTCAACAGGAGGGCCAAGCGTCTGGACAACCTCCCTGCTCGCACGAAGAAGACGAAGCTCAACCCTCGAACGCAGCAGGCTCTGATCAATGCTCTCGACAAACTCGAGGTGGCAGCGACGAACGCCGGGGACAAAAAGACTTCGACCACGGCAGGAGGGGCGATCCGACGCCGAGTTCAGGAAGGGAGACCTCCAACGACGAGGCAGGCGAACTGGCTTCGCGAAAAGTTGGAGAGGTACAAAATTTACGTTCCATCAGCGGTTGCGGCGTAACCTCGTCTCCACAAAACTCGAGAGCGCGGCTCACACTGAAACGGTGTGGGCCGCGCTTTTTTGATGCTTGTGGGTGATTAGGCGCTTCAGGTCCTGCGCTTCGGTTTTCGGTTGATAGCGGGCCCTCTACCAGAGAGGCAGCCCGTGGCAACATTTACGAACTTCCAGGCCCTTCTTCAATTGGGCGGTGGCGGCGGCGGCGGAACGCTGGCGACCATTCTTGCGTCTGGTAACGCCACGGGTGGCTCGGACATCCTTTTCTCGGCAAGTACCGGCGACGGCATCGACACCGAAAACAACGCGGCGGGTGCGGGCTTCAGTCTCGACATCGAAGGAAGCGATGCGGGTGGTGGAGTCTTTGCCGGCGGCGACATCAACCTGACCCCAGGGTCCGGCTCCGGAGGCGGCCCCGATGGCGTGGTCAACATTGCCGGCGATCTGATCGTTACCGGAACCGTTTCGCTGTCGAACCTCATCGTGGGCGCCGGAACTCCCGAGGGTTCTGTCGCGGCTACGGTTTCGACAATTTTCCAACGCACCGACGGCGGTGCGGGCAACTCGGTCTACTTCAAACAGTCGGGTGCGGCTGCCACGGGCTGGGTCCCGGCAGGTCCTCCGGTGTTTGAAACCTTCGTCGCGGTGGGGGTCCCCACTTTTGTGACGAGTCGTGCGGTCTTCGACGACACCCTGGCGCTTGGGGTCGAGAACATCGCCGTCTTTTGGAATGGCGTCCTCCAACGCGAAGGCGGTCTCGACGACTACACGGTGGTCTTCGGTGGCGCAAGCGCGACGGTGACGCTCACCTCCACGCCCCCTCCGGGTGACTTCATCACAATTCGATACCTCCCGGCCTAGGCCCAGCTCCTGACCGTCCCAGCAAGACTCCCGCAGAGAAACGAAAATTCACATGGCTACCGCTGCACCGACTAGTCTCAACCCTGACGAGCAAGTCAAAAATGTCCTCACGTACGACGACACGCTTCCGGCCGGTTCGGGCCTTGAGGTTACCGGTAGTGCGATCGAGGACAACATCCACGCGATTCTTTCGCAGCTCAACCGCATCATCAACTCGACGACTGCGGGCAACGACTGGTTCCAAGGGTTGGTTGCACCCAGCGCTCTCGACCCCGGTACCGTGCGTGGCGTCAACGATATCAACGACGACCTTCACAGTATCGAGCGCAAGCGCATCCTCAAGCGCTTGGTCATGGTGGGGGTTGACGTAACCATTGCTGCCGCAGGCAACCAGTTCGTCATTCTCGATGCGGCCGACATTCCGTCGACCACGACGGCAGCCGTGGGCGCCGTCACCACTACCGGTACGGTCGTGGCAGACGCGAGTGGTTCGTTCGGGACTGCGCAGCTCACTGAGGTGGCCGGGGCCAACGACCTGCAACCCAAGAACCTTTGTGTTCTGACAGACAACTCCACGGGTGACGTGGTCACTCGTTCTTCGGATGGTCGGCAGATCTACGGGCTGCTTCAGTCCGAGAACGCCACGGACGGGTTCACCATCTCGGGGACTACTCCAAACCGTGTCCAGATCAGTTTCGTGGTCCACAACTCGACCAACGATGACCTCGAGCTCGTCGCGGCCGGCGACATGGACGGCATCACGTTCGACTATGCCTACGTTCGCCGCGATGCTTTTGCGGATTGTCCCGAGGAAGCGTGGTTGGGAGACGGCTTCGCGGACACGGGTGTGACCGCAGCGACTCGTCAAGCCGGATACGACAACCAGGGCACGGGCGCGGTGCTCACCACGTCCAACGCCACTTTGGACGTGGGCGCGGGGTTCTCCTGGGAGCTCGGTGACGCTGCAAGTGCGGCTCTCTTCACGATCACCGAAGACTCGGGGGGTGGAGCCACCGACCTGGCCATCGGTGCGGATGTCGATACGTACAACAACAACGCCATCGACGTGAACTTCGACAACGGCCTCACTGCCGACAACGGATCGAACGCCATCAACATCGGCGTTACGGCCGACCAGATCGACTTCACCGGCAACGGTACTCTGACCGCCTCGAGCGCCAGCACGGTGACCGTGACGGCGGACTCGGCCAGCGTCAGCATGACCACCACCACCTCGGGTAACGTGGTCATTAACTCGGCAGGCAGCGTCTCCTCGACGGCTGTGGGCGCCACGGACATCGACGGTGCAGGTGCGGTGTCCATCAACTCCACGGGTGGCGCAATCAACATCGGTAACGACGCGGATGCTCAGGCGATCAACGTCGGTACGGGTGCGGCTGCTCGAACCATCACGGTTGGTAACGCCACTGGCGCTACCGCTGTGAACATGGACGCGGGTACTGGAGCCTTCTCCCTCGACTCGACAGTCGGCGGAAGCGCTGCTCTCATGACCCTGACCACCACGGGCGCTGATGGCGATTCCGTTGAGGTGTTCGTCAGTGACCTGGATCCCTCGGCTGGAGCCGGCATCCCGGCTCCAGTGGGTTCGACCCTTCATCGTGACTCGGGTGGTACGGGCACTACGGGTGAGATGTGGCTCAAGACGGGCGCAGCGGACACTGCTTGGGAGATCATTATCGTCGGCACTGCTGGCCAAGAGACGCTTCAAGAAGCATACGAGTTCGGAAACACGATCACCACGAGCGCCCCTGAGGGTCCCTTTGACGTCTCCGGAACCGAGGCCATCAGCCTCGATGCTCAGACCGCATCGAACTTCACGGTCGACGGCGCAAACCTCTTGCTGAGCACAACCACTTCTGGTGCTCTTCAGTTGTCTTCGGACGCCAACATCGTCCAGAGCGCTTCTACCTCTTGGGCCGCTTCTACGGTTACGGGAGCTGCCACCATTACGTCTGGATTGACCGCAACGGTTCAGTCGACCGGCGATGCAACCTTCCGCTCAACCGGCCAAGGCGGAAACGTGGTGGTTACGACGGCTAACACGGGAGCAGGCGCTGTTGGTGACATCAGCCTCACCGGTGGTGACTACACGGGTGTGGGATCGGAAACGGGTGGCGGCATCAGTCTCACCGGTGGATCGGCCACTTCCGGTACAGGAAGTGACGGTGGTGAGCTTACGTTCACTGCGGGTGACGGATTCGGCGCTTTCTCGGGCGGTGCTGTGACAACTACCGCCGGTGCTGGTGGCGCAACAGGAGACGGTGGTGCAATCCTCATCACCAGTGGCGCAGGTGGCATTACAAGCGGAGCCAGCGGCAATGTTACGATCTCAAGTGGCGACGTGCCGGTTGGCAACTCAGATGCCAGCGGTAACATTTCGGTGGGCTCTGCGACGCCCACTGGAACAGGCAACTCAGGCGATGTTGATATCACCACCGGCGACTCCGATAGCGCCGCTGGTGCCCTCTCGATTACTACGGGGCTGGGCGACACCGCTGGCAACTCCGGCGACATCACCGTTCAAGCTGGAAATAACGTCAATGCTGCTGGCGTCGCTGGCGGTATTGAGATTCTCGCAGGCATCGCAACCACAGCAGGTGGTGCCGGTGGCGGGCTTACCCTCCGAGGCGGTGGAAACGTCTCTGCTGGTGGCGTTGGCGTCACTCGGCTGATCGGCTCAGTCGGACTCAGTCCCGGCGCAGACTCCGGGACCGTTTACATCATCGGATCTAACGCCTCGGCGGCGGGCGGAGATGTGACCATCACGAGCGGTGCAGGCGCAACGGCCACAGACACTGGAGTTGTGACGATCGGTTGCGGTGGCTCAAACGCGAACATTCCGTTCGACTCCTCAAGCCTAGTAACCACCGAAGCTCAGCCTGTCGTGAACTTTGCCAACAATGGCACCGGTGCCGGTCTTGGCGCCGGGGGTTTCATCAACCTCTTTGTCAGTGATCCTGACGATGGTGGTAGCGCAAGCCCGAACACGGTGGTCACAGGCCGCTCTGGTTCACTGTTCTTCAAGAACGCTAGCGGAGCCGGATCCGGTGAGCTTTGGCTCAACACTTCGACGGGCGCTTCGGGCACGGCTTGGGAACAGGTCGTCACAGGCACTTCCCCGGTTACCCTGGAAGAGGCTATTGAGAACACGGGCACTTCCCCGGCGGTCCTCGGTGGTGTGTCGGGCTCGACGAGCTTTGAGGTGGAGATCCAAGACGGCTCAAACTGGATCTTCTCTGAGAGCGTCGGTGGCCTTAACCTCTTGACGGTTGGAGCCAACTCCGCAACGAACGCTTCGACGGTGGCTGCCATCGCTGACTCCATCACCCTGACGGGTCAAACCAACACGGGTGCTGCGGGCGGTACCGTAACGGTCTCTGGCGGAGGTTCGGACACCGCCCCGGGTGCGGTCACGGTCTCAGCCGGCGACCACACCGGAACAGGTGCAGGTGCAGACCTGACGCTCAACGCTGGCGATGGTGGAACCACTTCCGGCGCTGGCGGCAACGTTGTCGTGAATGCTGGTACCCCCACCGATGGTGACGGTGGTACCGTGACCCTCACTGGTTCGGCCGGTGTGGGCACCAACCGCGACGGGGGTAACATCACCCTCGTTCCGGGAGCCAACACCGGCACTGGTGTGGCTGGTGTTGTCGGTGTCGACTCGGCGCTGGGTATCAACGAGCCGGTGTTCCGGCTCGACCGTGCCGACGGCACCTCAGGCGTGACCATCGACATGTTCAACGGTTCGGTGGATCCCGAAAACAATGTCACCGGCGACGAGGGCGACGTCTACTTCCGCGACGGTGCCGAGAACGCCATCTACATCAAGGAGACGGGAGACGCCAACAACACCGGATGGGAGCGTGTCACCACGGCGAGCTCGGCGGTCACACGCCAGTTCTACCAGACCACGATGGCGAGCACTGTGACAGGGCCTGGTGCGATCCAGAACGCCGATTTGAACGGAGGACTTCCCACCAAACCCACGTCGAATTTCAACTTCGATACCGACGCGGAAATTTACCTCAACGGTATCCTGCTTTGGAATGGTTCCAGTGGTGAAGTCGAAGACGGCACCGGTGACGAGATCAACCTCGTTGGGTCAGCTCCGACGTTTACAGCCAATGACGTAGTTACGATCATCTACTACACCAACTCCAACTAGGGGTAAAATAGAAAGCCCCGGGTCATAATGACCCGGGGCTTTCTTCGGGCTGTGCAACACAAATGGAGAAAAACAAAATGCAGGACGTGGATCGTATGCGTGAGCAGGTCGCTGATATGACTTTGAATGCGGAAACCAACGCTCGACTGGCCAACGAATACAAAGAGCTCGTGGCAGAGCACCGCAAACGCTCTGAACGTGAAATTCAGAAACTCAAACTGATGTTCGAAGTTTTCTCGATGGGGGAAAGGCTGCTTCTTGAAAAAAAAGAGAGCCTCCAAAAAGAGGAAACTGAGGTCGAAGAGTACGTGTTTGGCGCGATTGACGACGCCATCTCAAACATGGCCGCCCTTTCAAAACAGGCCCAGGAGCAGGTTGTCCGGAACGAGGGAGCCCTGGGTGCTTTTCAGGGGATTGAGGAAGTTTTGACGACTAGGGCGCAAAAAGCGACCGCTAGAGCTCGTGGGATGGACATTCAAGGGGCCCGAGCCGTCGGTGTGGCCGAGCGCCGTGGGCCGGCTCCGGAGCTACAGGAGGCCCCTCAGAGCGCTCCTCAGGCCCCTGTGATGGCCTCTTCACAGGGGCCTCTGGTCTCTGGGTTTCTCGACACGAAACCTTCAGGCTCCTGATTCCGCGAATGGGCCTATGGGCTGCCCTCTACAGAGAGGCAGCCCATAGGCGGCTGTCTCATTCGCAGACGGAGCCTTTGAAGCTATGGCCAACCCTCCCGCCAATCGACGCCCAGGTGTAGACGCCGACATTTTCCAAGGACAGTGGGTCCGGGGATTCGACGTTCCGGCGGGCAACGACGACCCTGCTGCCGACCCCTGCGATCTGATTGTCTCGAACGGCAAAAGTCAGATCGACCAGACGGTCTCGAACCTCATCTTCGCCAGCCGCAAAGACGACATCGGCCAACCGATCTTCGTCATGGCTCAGGGCGAGACGGCGACCGCTCCCATCGGCACCATCAACTTCCACATCGGTCGTGAGGCGGACCCCAACGGTTTGATCTCCGGTGTGGGCGGCGGCGCTCTTTACGCGAGCTACGGAACTCCGGGCTTGTGGCAGCTTCAGGCGGACAACACGACCTGGCAGAAGATCTCGGACGACCTCGGCGGGGAGGACCTCCAACAGACGCTTGCTCTGGGCAACTTCTCGGGCGGCTTCAACATCGTGATGACCAGCGGCGACAGCATCGTCGGCGCTGACAATGCCTTGGGGAGCGACGGAGCTCCGGTTCAGTTGCAAGGTGGTGCGGCAACCGGTGCGGCGGGCAACGGTGGTCAGATCATCGCTCGAGGTGGCGACTCTGCCAACGGTGTCACTGGCAACGTCGAGGTCAGTACGCTCGCGACCACGAGTGGTGCGCAGTCGGGCACTGGTCGCGTTAACATCTTCACGGGCGATTCTCGTTTCGGAGGTAACTCGGGCGCCATCCGTATCGAGACCGGTAGTGCGGGCGACCCGGCCATCGCAGGCACTGCGGGCACTCTCCAACTCATCGGTGGCCGCAACTTCAACACTGGTGGGTTCGGCGGCGGCGGTCGCATGGACATGATCGCGGGTCAGGCGACCCAAGACGGCCAGGGCGGCTATGTCCGGATCTTCTCGGGTAACGCGACGACCACGACTCAGACCATCCCGCTTCCGTTCTTCGTCCAGGGACGTGCTGGTGACGTTCAGATCGGGGCTGGCACTTCGTCGGGCACGAACGAGGGTGGTTTCATTCAGCTCACGGCTGGCGTCGGTGGTAGCGGTGGCGGCCCTGGCGGCAACATCCTTTTGAACGTCGGTCCTGGTGGTGGCGGTGCGGATGATGGCCAGGTCATCTCCAACGGTGTCCTGTCGTCCGACAACATCAAGCGTGGCACCCAAGATCCCAATAGCATCAACCTGGCCGGCAACGAAGGTGACGTGTACCAGCGTACGGCTGGAGGTCTTGGCCAGGTTTGGGTCAATACCAATGGCTCGCCTACGGGGTGGCAGCAGCTCGCCTTTGCTGGGGACTTCGTCGAAGCATTCCAGCAGATGGAGATGGGCTACGTGTCTCCGTCGATGCAGGAGTTCGGCGGTCCCGATACGCAGAAGTACAGCGACATTGGTTTGTACAAGGGCCTGCGTACCGTCATCAACGGTATCGCTACGGTGACGCAAGGCCGGACGGGTACGGGTCCCGCTCTGGCGATGTTGGTCAACGAGACGATGAACAACGAGCAAGCCTCGTTGGACATGCAGACTTCTGGTTTGAGCGGTCAGGGTGTCGTTCTACGAAACCGGTTCTTTGCCACGTTCGCTTTGCAAACCGCTTCGACGGATGAAGACTCGACACGTTTCTTTGTCGGGCTCTCGGACAACGACATCACGACCCAGCTTTCCTCGGATCTGCCTGGTGGTCGCTATTTGGGCTTCATGCGAAGCGCCATCAACGGCAACTGGGTGGTCGTTCACCGTGGCGGCGGTGGTGCGAACTTTGTCAACACCGGCGTCTCAAGAAGTACGACGGATGGCGGCGCTTCCGATGATGTCTACTATTTCGTGATCGATGCGACCGACGGGCTTCTGCCTGTGGTCAGGTTTTTCATCCTCGATCCCGATCTTCAGGTCATCGCGAACATCACAGTTCCGAGCAACCTTCCCGGGCCCGGAGAACAGATGTGGCCCGCATTTGGCGTTCGTACCGTCAATGCCGCAGCGGGTTTCGTCAGCGCTCTTCGCGTCACCAATGCGTCGATCACAACGAAGGCCGCAACCGTTGCTCAAGGCGGAGGTACCGGAACGGGCGGTCTTTCCCTGGCCCAGGTGTTGGTCAACGGCAACGAGACGGGCCTCAACCCCATCCTCATCAACCAAGGCAGTAGCATCCTCGGTGTCACCGACGACAACGCGGG
>Ga0180430_10002681_pt1 | contig 15878 bp, 14 predicted proteins | sample SS_ome_9_FD_132999 | JGI IMG/M metagenome (GOLD analysis project Ga0180430, IMG submission 132999) | Hypersaline lake sediment archaeal communities from the Salton Sea, California, USA - SS_1_S_2 metaG | ecosystem: Environmental > Aquatic > Non-marine Saline and Alkaline > Hypersaline >... | reverse complement strand
TCCGCTATGTAGAATGTTAAACGTCCCACCAATACATACCTTCATAGGCATCAAACAATACATTCATTTTTTTTAAAAATATCTATTATTTAGTGTTTGATTTGATTAATCCAATATTAGATGGAAATAAAAAGGAGAAAAAATCTTAGAGAAAATATGAATTTATTCTTCTTCAGTAAGTAATAGAGTATCCTCAAGATATGATTTTGTTGCATCTATAAGATGTAATCGAGCAGTTTTACTGGTTTTTCCCTCGGATATAATTCCTATCTCAGGACATTTTGCATAATATATTTCTTGTTCTCTCCATATTTTTGCGGTATATACCTCTCCATCAATAATGAAATTTTGTATCATTAACACCTACCTCAGTAAAAAAATATTCATTAGATGGATTTATACTTTACTATTGATTCAAAAATAATCCACTTAGAACTAAAATGTATTTTTTTTGTATACGTATACTTCTAAATAAAATCTATTAAAAAATTTTAAAATTAAACGTAATTAACTATATGAATTTACAAATAAATTTAATAAAATTTTAAACTAATTTTAAGGTATTGTTTAATAGATAAATTAGAGTAATACCACTATCATAAATTGGATAGAGGATTGGATGGGAATACGAAGCAATCCGTATTTGGAAAAGCCCTTTAGAGATATGTAACGTGATTTGGAGAAGAATCCAAATAAAAATTATAATTGTCCACTTGATATATCTCTATGTTACTCAAAAAATCTAGAGTAATATGGGAAATCAAAAATCTAATCCTTTAGGAGAGTACTGGGATGCAGATGGATGAAAATTTAACGAAAAGTGGTCGAAAGTACTCGATTTTTACAGTTAAATTTCAAAAATATTTGAGAAAAAAATTCTTAATGATATTTGGAGGAATGAATTATAAAAATTAAAATTAGAAAAAAAAATCCTAATCAAGAAATGCCAGATCATAAAGAGGAAGAGGAGAAACAATCTCATATACAAAAAAAACCGGAAACAACCACTAATGAGGATACACCTTCAGAACCTGTAAGAACAATAATCAAACTAAACCCTAGCGATAAGGAATCTAATGCCGATACTTTAAAAGAAAAACAAAATATGAAAAATACTGATGATACACCACAAACAAATAATGATGAAAAAACCTTAAAAAAGAATCTTGAACAAAAAAAAGACTATTTAAAAAATATCAAGGAATTTAGTTTTCGAATCAATGAAAACAAAGAACAAATTCAACAACTTACAGATAAAGTGAATACGATTGTTGGTGATCTTGATGACCTAGTAAGTCTTTATGAAATTGTATCAGAACAAATGAATCCTTTTGTTGGGCTCTCACGAGTAACAAAAAAAAGGATTGAAGCGTTAGAGCATTTTTCTGATGACATAGAAGATTTAAAAACAAAGATGATGCAATTAGAATCCGATTTTGATACTATTTCAAATACCAAAGAACTACCAACAAAAATCACAAAGAATATTCCGCTTCTTAAAGAAAACAAAGAGAAAGAGGATCAACTCTTAGTAAAAATACCGCATCATACTCAAACAAATGATATATCTGAAGCTGAGATTGATTTGATTCTTGAGGAGACGTTGAATACTATTACAATGTCTCACTCAATTGAAGATGAGATTACACATTTTTTAGATAAATTATAATGCAGAAAGGATGGGATAGTGAAATGACAAAAAAAGAAGAAGCAAAACTCACTAATGCATTGTTGGAGCAAGAACTAGCGGAACTCATAGAAAAGAAAGTCATAACTGAGAAAATTGCGGGTAAGATCAAGGAAAAAATAAAAGAAAAAAAGATTCAACTTTCAAAAGATGAATTAATAAATCTTGTTCATACAATTCAACAAGTATCAAAAGAGGGTGTAAAAAAATCAAAAGACGAACATGAAAAGAAATTATCTTTTAAGAACAAAAATAAAGAGAGGGATGAGGAAAAGATGCAATCGTTTGAAATATTAAAAAAGGAAGTTGATAGAATAGATGGTAAACTGCAATCATTTGAAGAAAATCAAAAACAATATAATAATTATGCAATTCCATCAAACGCGACAATTTTCTCAGAAAACGCAACAAAGAAAAACGGGTGGTGTGACTGTAAGGAACTCCATCCATTACATGAAATTAGTAATGATCCGGAGACAATTATTGTCTTTATGAGATGGCTTCAATATTTAATTGATAAAATAGGTCAAGACCAATTACCTGAAGTCCTTGATTATTATGTAAATATTGATTGGATTACTGAAGATTTTCGATTAGAGATGATTAAATATGCAAAGGGAATCAGAATTGAAAATGATCAAAAGGGTTCCAAGACATCCCCGTCTGGATTCACTTTAAGCGATCATCTCCATTCCCTTATGTTTATACAAAAGTTAAAAGGTACAACTTTACAAGATGATTTTCTAATAAAATTAACGGATAAACTGGATAAAATGGAAAAGACGATAACAACAAAGGTATCTGTTTGAAAGTGTAGAAATAGTCTGTATTTGGTCTAATTTAAACGACGAAGAAGGAAAAAAAATGGGATTTTCACTTGCTGCATCTTATACGATTATTGGTATTTCACTGTTAATTACCCTTGAGATATTCTCTATAAATGTACTTCCTATCATAACAGATGTACACGAATCCTATCAGAATATGATGCAACGATCATATCAATATATACAGACAGATATTGATATACAAAATGTAACAACTATAGATAATGGATCAAATTATGATTTAACAATTGCATTAGAAAATACTGGAGAAACAACAATTACGCTCAAATATTGTCAGCTCTTAATTAATGGATCGCCAATTGATTTTTCCTATACTACTGAGTATCTTTTCTCAGATGAATTGATGATGCTGTATGTGGATAATGTATCCTATACTGGTAGTGTTCGAATGAAATTTATCTCAGAGAATCGTGTGTCCGATATGTACACATTTGAAATTTAAGTGAGGTATCAATATGGGGTTTAGTTTAACGGGATCACATGTTATTTTCTTTGTCGCTGCGGTAATCGTTTCCGGTGCAGTGTCTGGTGTTTTTCTTGTTGTTACAACAAATATCAGTGGCTCATTTTCTGAGAAAGGTAAACGAATTGAAGAACAATTAGATACCGATTTTACTTTTATCAATGATCCTCAGATTATACCGCTTGCCAATAATAATTATCTTTTTTATGTAAAAAATATTGGAGCTGTTTATATTCCCACGTCTACTGAAACGTTTCAAGTTTTCATCGATGGTATGATTCTTTCTGATTCAAATTTCTCTTTTACAAACGATTCGATTTATTCTTCAGAATATACAATCCTACAGGTAAATGAGGCCCAGATTGATGCAGGGTATCACACAATTCGTCTGGTTGGGCCACAGGCAGTTGATGATAGCTTTACGTTTAAGATATAATGGTGAGAAAATATGATCGGAAATGCAAAATCATTGATTTTAGAGAGAAAAGGGGAAAAAGATGGTTTTGCAGAAAGATTTGGAAAAAGTATACCGAATGGTTCATTGATTTTTCTTGAAGGTCCTGAAGGAACTGGAAAAAGTATTTTTTGTCAACGATTCTGCTTCAGTCTTTTGGAAAATGGGACAAGATGCTCATATATTTCAACCCAATATACAATTAAACGCTTCCTGCGTCAGACGGCCTCAGTTGGATATAATGTTAGAAAAAAATTAATATCTGGAGAATTCTTTTTTATTTCAACAGAGGTTACGCTTGCGGAGACCTTTTCAAGGGATTCTTTTCTGAAACGTTTATTAACCTGCCGAGAACTCTTTGAAAATGAAGTAATCTTTATTGATTCAATATCAACACTTTTAAACAAGAGCCTCTCAGAGGAAAATTTGGATGATCTTACGAATTTTCTCAATAGATTAACTGGGTCGGGTAAAATCATTTTTATCACTGCAAATCAAAATGAATGGAGCGAAGAGATTCACCGGACTTTTAAGATGCTTACTGATGTACATTTTAGATTAACAAAAGAACGCATGCCTGGGGTAGGTACGGTTCATAATATTTATCTGGAAAAATATAATGGTGCTATTCATAGATATGAACCAATGACGACTTTTTCAGTAAAACCAGGTGTTGGATTAACGATTGAATCTAGTGGAGTAGCCTTTTAATGAGTGGATAGTAATGAACGGCATGTCTCAAGAGGAGGAAAAAAAACTCATTCAAGATAATCCTCACCTTGAGTCCTATCTCAACCAGCTAAAGGAAAAAATGAATCATCCAATTTTTTATAATGAATTATCCAGAGATCTAAAAGAAGAAAAAAACCCTAATCTTATTTATCCAACAAAGGGCGTTGTCTTTATTCATATTTATAAAAAACAAGGGTCAGATTTTATACATTATCAATCCATTGAACCAGAGTTATCTGATGAGGAACAAAAAAAATATGATAGAATTATTGAACGCATTTACACACTTGTTCCTTTCAGAAAAGAGGTAAAAACCAATGAAGAGATTCAACAAGAGGTTTCTATTCTTCTTGATCAAATAACTGGTGTAGGAAAACAAAAATCATCTTCATTTCTCATGAAAAAAATTCCAATCACACAAAATGAACGAGTGAAAATGGAATACGCGATTCTCAAAGATATTGTTGGGGGTGGCCCATTAGAATGTTTTATGCGTGATCCATACCTTGAAGATATTCATATTATAACGGGTCAACATGTTCATCTGATCCATAAAATTTTTGATATGGTTGAGACCAACATCAATATTGATGAGGCATGGGCGTCTGATTTTTCTAGGGATTTCAGTGAAAAAATCGGTAGCCCTGTCAGTGAAGGGCAACCAATTGCAGATGGCACACTGCCTGATGGTAGCCGGGTTAATATTATTCATAGCAAAGATGTGAGTCTAAAAGGACCGACGATGACTGTTCGAAAATTTAGTGAAACGCCTATAAGTGTTACGCAGTTGATAAACTGGGGTACTTTCGATTCCTCTGTTGGAGCATATCTTTGGTTGAGTTTACAATATGGACGAAGTCTTTTTGTTTGTGGAGAGACTGCTTCAGGAAAAACCACGACATCTAATGCAGTAATACCTTTCATTCCTCCTGAGAAAAAAATTTACTCTGTTGAAAATACTCCCGAAGTTATTGCGCCTCATGAGGTGTGGCAGCAATTACTTACGAAATCAACAGGGCCAAAAGAATCTCATATTGACATGAGTGATTTGCTCTTTGCTGGGTTGCGTTCACGACCGGATTATATAATACCCGGTGAAACTCGAGGGATTGAGGGAAGAGTAGTCTTTCAAGCAATGCAAACAGGTCATCCTGTCATTACAACGTTTCATGCGGGATCTGTTACCAAAGTTATCCAACGCTTCACCGGTCATCCTATAAACGTTCCTAAGACGTTCATGGATAATCTTGATATTGTTCTTATTCAAATGGCTGTTGAACGGAAGGGAAAACGGATTCGTCGTGTGTTGTCTGTTGATGAAGTTGAGGGGTATAATAAAGAAGCTGATGGTATCATTTCTAGAAAAGCATTTGAGTGGAATGCAGCAGATGATACGCATTCATTCAAAGCTAATAGAAATAGCTATATTTTGGAGCAGCGAATTGCGAAAACGGCAGGGTATACTGATTTAATGAAAATCTATGAGGAATTTGATAAGCGAAAATTGATTTTACAAGAGATGGTTGCTCAAAAGATTTTTGATTACAACAAGGTACTCGAGGTCATATGGTCATATTATCGGGATGGAGAAAGAGGCCTTCCCTTTTCAATATAAGTTCTGGTGCTTATGACTAAGTTAAATGCTGATGAAATCCAGAAGATGCTTGGGAAAAACCCGCATGTTAGAGCATATCTAGGTTCATTGTCTGAATCAAATACACCAGATTTTTATTCAGCATTAGATGGTTCTTTAAAACAACAACAAGAGATAAATATTCTTTATCCAACTCGAGGATTTATTTTTGTTCACATCTTACATTCAGATGAAAATGATGAATTAGCCTATCATGTCATTGAACCCGAGCTTACCTCTGAGGAAAAAGAAAAACGATCTATTCTTTTACAATTAATTTTAAAAAAAATACCTGAAAAACCCTATGCATTATCAGATGAGGACTTACGGAAAATTCTCGGAGAATTGATCGAGGAGCTTATTATTGTAAAAAAAGGATTACATTCAGAACCAAAACTAAAAAAAAAGAAAAAACGAGTTGTAGAAGCAACGAAAATCAGAGCATCAGAAGATCAAAAAAAGAAAATTCAATATTTCGTGTATAAGGAGTTGTTAGGTGGTTCTCTTATAGAATGTTTCATGCGAGATCCCTATATTGAAGATATTCATGTGATTGCTGGTGAGAATGTTCATTTAATTCACAAGATTTTTGGCATGATTAAAACAAATGTTATCGTTTCACTAGAGGAAGCTCCTGAGTTTATTAAAACATTAAGTGAACGGATGGGTACACCAGTTAGTGAAGGAAGACCAATTGTTGATGGAGTTCTACCAGATGGAAGTCGTGGGAATATCATCTATAGTCAAGCGGTAAGCATTAAAGGTCCAAGCATGACAATACGCCGATTTACAGAGAATCCTATTAGCGTCACACAATTGATCCAATGGGGGACGTTAAATGCAGGGATTGCAGCATATCTCTGGTTATGTCTTCAATATGGTCGGAGTTTTTTTCTCTGTGGGGGAACTGCTTGTGGAAAAACAACGACGATGAATGCAATTGTACCATTTATTCCACCTGAAAAAAAGATTTATACTGCGGAGGGAACCCCTGAATTACAGGTTCCTCATACCGTGTGGCAGCGCTTATTAACCAAAACAAGTGGTCCAGCGGAGGGACAAGTTGATCTTTTTGACTTATTAAAAGCGGCGCTGCGGTCAAGACCTGATTATATTATCCCTGGTGAAGTACGAGGGGCTGAGGGAAATATTGTCTTTCAAGCAATGCAAACCGGTCATCCTGTTATGACTACGTTTCATGCTGGAAATGTTACTAAAGTTATTCAACGTTTCACTGGAGATCCTATTAATGTTCCAAAAACATTCATGGATAATTTGGATTTTGTGTTGATTCAACTTGCTATTGAACGGGATGGAAAGTTAATCAGAAGATGTGTGTCAATTGATGAGATTGAGGGATATAACCGTGTGGTTGATGGGATAATGGCACGAAGGGCTTTTGATTGGAAACCAGAAGCAGATTCCTATGTGTTTACAGCTAATAAAAATAGTTTCATTTTGGAGGAGAAAATTGCTCGAAATGCTGGTTATGCTGATACTGGTGAGATCTATGAAGAATATGACTTACGAAAAAATATTCTTCAGCGGATGGTTGAGGAAGAAATATTTGATTATTATGATGTCGTTCAATGTATTTGGGGGTATTATCGTGATGGTGCGGAGGGATTACCATTTTCATTAGTCTAAAATCTAAAGATAAATTGAAGAAGAAAGAAACATCTGAAAAAAAAGATACTTCTGATTTGCTTCATGAGTTTCGTATCGCGTTTTCATATCTTCCGGATCAAAAAAAATATATTCGACTCATCCTCGTTCCTATGTTCCTTATTGGTGTTATACTGTTTATAATGCCCTTGATAAATGCACAAGTTCGAATTTTACCATTGGATATTAATCCATTGATTTTTCAGATGGGCGGAGGAATTTGTATCATAATTGGTATATTATACCCATATATTTCTTGGAAAAACAATGAAGCAGATATCAATGGGAAAATACATTTTTTTATTACACATCTCCGTGTTTTAGTAATATCTGATTTATCTTTAAAAGAAATTATTCATATCATTGGTGGGAATAAAGCGTATGGAAGTCTTGGAGAAGAAATGCGCAAGATTAGTGTTCTTTCTGATCAATGGCACGTACCATTATCAAAAAGTTTTTTATTTACTTCAAAAAGGACCCCAAGTAAAATACTCAAAGATTTTCTTGATAGATTTTCTCAAAGTATGAATAGTGGTGTTGATCCAAGAGAATTTATTGAAACTGAGCAAGATGCGGTTTTAGAAGAATATAAAACGATGTATGAGACCTCAAATGACAATATTACGATACTTAATGAAGTCTATGTAAGTCTATTAATCTCCATTATTTTTGTGATGTCTCTGGGAATCGTACTTCCGATTGTTATTGGTAGTAATGATATGAACACATTTGTATACATATCTTCTTTTTTATTGATTATCTCTGAAGGATTATTGTTGTATTTACTCTATACGATGGTCCCCCCTGATCCAATCTGGCATGTGACTGGTGAGAAGAGTAAAAATGAGAAACAGATGGGATATTTGTTTTCACTCTCTATTATTATGGTAGTTGCATTGGGATCTTTTTTTTGTATATTGAATCTATTAAATATTACATTTATTCAAATGATTCCTTTTGAAATAATATGTGCTATTACTGCTACTCCACTGGCACTCCCGGGGTTAAAAACATATACACTTGAAAAAAAGATTTCAAGAAAAGAACGAAATTTTCTTTCATTTCTCCCATCTCTTGGTTCTATTTCGACCATGCGTGGAGGTAAAATTAACGAATCTGTATACTATCTAAGTAGCAAAGATTATGGTGTTCTTACAGGCCATATTAAGGATCTTTATAAACGATTGCGAACTAGAATTAATGATAATAGTTCTTGGGATTGGTTTGGAGTAGATACTGGAAGCAATTATATTCAGCGTTCAAGCGAAATGTTTCGACAAGCAACTGCTGCATCAGCTAATCCAAGGGATGCGGCGAGGATGATTTCAGAAAACATAAGAAAAATTCGTGATCTTAGGGTGAAGAAATTATCTGTAGTAAATACATCCGCAGCGTTGTTTATTGGAATTACGTTTGGTATTGCGTTTAGTGCATATACGTCTTTAGTCATTGCTGAACATCTTAATGGAATTTTACTTGAAGGGATGGGTGGTGATCCCTTTTCCGGTACAAATATTGATATAGGATCTATTTTAACATCAATGGCACCACAAGTGTTTACAAATATGTATATTATCATTTTTTTTGTATTATTAATTCATAGTGTGATGATGGCTTTAACCATTAGAACTCTTCGCGGAAGTCATATTATGATTTCGTTTCTATACGTTGTTCCTTTTATTTGGGTGGTTGCAGTTACTGCTGTGGGTATTACCGTATTTCTCGGTGGTTATTTAGGCATGTAATGAAAGAAAAAAGGAAAATATTCTTGTGTTATTATGGATATAATTCTATGATCCTATCGATCATGCTTATTGGGGTTGTAAAACGAATAATGCAAGGTATGCCATATTCTGAGGAAATTGAACCTCTTACTTCTGTTCTCGTTGGGATTCCCGAAAATGCTTTTGTGGTATTAATCAACAGACAAATTGTATCTTGAGCATTTATCACGGTCGTGTTTTCTTTGCAAGACAAATCCGAATCTCGAATAACGAGGACACCAAATTCATTTGCTTGTAAGGCACTTGCATTTATTGTTTCAAAAAGACTTGTTTGTATCGATGATTGATAGCAACTATGATTATATGAAAAAAATACTTGTTTACTCGTTTCGGTAAGTGTGAAGGATAATGTAGATAGATCAATTACATCCGATCCACTTATAGGTTCTATTAGAATTGCTATTTGATCGATGGTTCCTTCTCTAATATATCCACTTATTTGACCTACTCGGACGCCGGTTGAAACGTCTCCAATGGTTTCTCTTCCTGTTTTTGATGCTTGCCCTTGGAGATTATCCATTGTTTGTAGCATAACTGATGCGGCTATACCTGCAACAAGAATCATTGCAATAAAGAGAATCATACTTCCAATTCCTATTGCAGCTACATCATTATCTGTACGTGTATCTGCAGAAAACATTTTTCTGCAACCCATCCAATTTAGGTATGTATTGATAGGTTAAAAATCTAATGTTTCAAGAATATTTAAAAAATATTTTAAATGTTTGGTAAAATAATGAAATAATTTTTAATCATTTAATTGTGTATATAGATGTGGATAGAAGCCAATAACGCGGCTTCCTTTCCTCTTTTGTGAGAAGCCCCTTCTCACTTTGATCCCAATTTTCCTTTTATGGAGAGATCACAAATCCGTTTTTGTAATATCATACAAGCACTCCTACAGTACGAAACAAAGAACGGGGTAATCGCATCCACATCCATCCTCTATTACCTTAAGGTGAATCTAGCTACACGATTTGAAATATTAATAGATACCTCTAATATTATTTTAAAACAATTGCAAAATACATTAAATAATCTAATTAAAATGTGAATATGATATAATATTCAATTTGGGTTTAATTACTACATTTTTTCAACAAGTGGATGTTATTTTGCCATAGTAGTTTTAAATATATGTATTGACAAACAGTAACATGATGAGTGAGAAATTGTTTTCAAATCAACCGGGTAAAGATATACATTTTTCAGCAGGGTTTTTTAGGATTGTTAACCCTCAGTCATTGATATCCTTCTCAATTCTTGCTATACTCTTATTCTTATTGATTTTCATAATACAATTAGTATTTCCTTTAGTTATTGAGGTTCTGATTATCTTTTTCCTATACACAATTAGTAAGATATCTCATCTATTCAATTCGAAGAAATACTATTACTAATCTATAAAACATCTCGTTTTGCTAACAGAGTTTTTCCTTTTTCAGTTAAATGAACAACTCTTGTTTTACCATATTTTTTTGTAAATACCAATCCTTCATCAAATAGGTTTTTAATCCGTTTTGATGCTGTATAATATACAATATCAAAGTGGGACATTATTTTTGAAAAAGAAACTAGAGTATTTTTCATATTTTCATTATGAATATATTTTAAGATATCAAAAAGCTCTTCTTTGATTTCTATATGATCAATTTTTTTACTGGGCATTGTTTCAAATTCATTTTTCATAATTGCAATTTCATTCTGAGAAAACATTATTGGATCTGCATATAACAATAATAATGCTTGTGAATTTGAAATAATATCATTTATTTGATACAGACAATTCATTACTTCAGTGAATGAATATCTTGTTAAAAAATAATGAATACCATCAATATAAATGACAATTCGATTGTTTTTTGCAAAATCTCTAATACAAGATACTAAATCTGTTAACGTTGAAATAGTCATCTGTTCTTCTTGAGAAGATTCTTGTCTTAAAAGAATGGTAGTTGTATTTTCATGGGGAATTTTACTATTTACTTGTTTAGGATGACATCGAGTTATATAAACACCATTATATTTGTTAAGCAATAGGTTTGTGAAAAGATGCAGTGAACTATTCAGCTCATTCCCTGTGAGAAGATAACTATAACTCGGTAGAAGCATATTGTGATCCTCCCAATTGTATGTGATATCATTTCCAACAAATACAAATCCAGAGGAATCTTGTTCAGTTATAAGCGGTGTACAGGTTATGTTCAATATTTTTTTTGAATAATTTTTTGTAATAATAACGACTTTTTCTTTAATGGTTTTTTTTAATACTGTAACTTTTTCTAATATTGTATTTATTTTCTCAGGATTATCTAGAAGTGGGAGTTTTAAAAGATATCTTCCATTGACTTGTTTTTTTTTATAACCCGTGATATTCTCAGCAGCGGTATTCCAATATTCAACTCTTTGATGGGCATCCAATGCAAAAATAATCTCTGAGGTACTATTTGTGATGTTTTCAATTGATTGTTTTGCATAATTTGCTTTTTCCTCTGCTTTTTCACGTTCCTTTATTTGAGATTGTAACTTTTTATTTGACACTTGAAGTTCTTGCGTTCGTTTTTCTACACGTCTTTCTAATTCTTTTGTAATTTTTTGAAAAATAGTATAAGCATCACTTTGCTCAGTTATATCCTGAAATATAATGACATAACCTTCTAAATCTCCCTTATAATTATATAATGGTGCAATACTCTGATATATGACTATTTTTGTACCTTGATTTGATTGAAGAATTAAATGAGATCTTACAGTTTTGATTTCCTTTGATTCTATTATTTGATTTTTATCTATTGATAGGGTAAAAGGTTCATATGTTACTGCATCAATAGTTTTTAAGATATTATTAATAGGTTTATTAACACAATCTGAAGATGGAATTCCAATAAAACGCTCAGCATTCTTATTTAAGAATGTTATTTGTTGATTTAGGTCAACTGTTATGATTGCATGGCCTAGGGTTTGAAGAGTTGTGAATAATCCTTTCTGTATCTGTTGCTTCTTCTTCATTTGCTTATTTATATTGATAGAATAGTTAATGGCATTTTCTAGTTCTTGCAATATTATTGGTTTTTTTAGATATTGAAACGGTTTTATCTCATTATTAATTACAGGAAGTTTTTCAAATTCTACATTTGATATAAAAATTATAGGCAATCCAGATTGTTCTTGAATTTCTTGGCTTACTTTTATATTTGGTTCCCCATCTATTGAGCTGTTAATTAAAATAAGATCAAATGAATCGTTTTTCAAACATTCAATAGCATCTTTCGCTGAATTTATTATATATGGCCTGTCAAATCCTAAATTAATTAATTGATGTTTTATTTGTTTTGCATCATCCACTTCATCTTCAATGACAAGTATTTTATTTTTCTCCTCAACCATTTACGTTTCCCTCAGATTATTTCATGATTTCATTTGAATTAAATAGATGAGTTTAGTGTAATATTTTGATTATTAACCATAATTTGTCAAGATTTTTTTCTTGAGAACCAATCTATATTCTTTTAATTGTTAGGTGTTTTAACGACGATCAAAAGTAAATTGACCTATCCCCAACCGTCCCAATTACAATGTTATATCATATGATTATTATTAAATTTTTTTTTATTGAAATTTCTAATAATTGGTTTTATTAAACATATTTCAATATATAGAAATAAAAAAAAGAGGGATTATAAGAGTGTTACAATCCTATGTGCAAAGACGGCAGGGGCTCTAACTTCAAATACGCCTGGGGCGCCAGTTTCCGGTAGAATCTCGCCAGAGATACTCGCTCGGGGTATTAACCCATTATTTTCTGGAATTACTGACGAGAGATTTACAATTATATATATTCTGTCTCCGCCATTCATACCATTTGTATTTGTAACTGAGTTATCTGGGTCATGTATAGCGATAATACCAAATTTGGTTTGAGTTGTGCCAGCGAGTATTGTTGCATCACTACCTGGTTCGACAGGTGTATTGAAAACACTTGTATTGTCAGTATTAACAATAGATATGAGGTCTTTATCAAGTGTAAGGAGTGAGAGATTATTATAAAGGATTGATACTGTACATCTGCTCAGATCAATATCTTTTGATCCTGCTCGAGGACGTACGGTTAAGGCAAGATGCGTGATTTCTGTTTTATTCGCGTTTGTTAAACCGGTAATATCCGAAATAACTAAACCCGCAGAGACTTCTCGAATTGTTTCTGTTGAAACAGATTGTGCTTTTTGTTGAAGGCTTTCACTTGCTTGGATAATTACACTTGCGGCAACTGCTGCAACTAGGATCATGGCAATAAAGACAATTAATGTGCCAATGCCAACCATCCCATCTGAATCCTCTTTGAATGGTTTTTTTACCGTCTCTAGTGGTTTAATAGCGACAATATTTTTTATTCGTACAATACCTGCACCTTGTTTTGAATCAATGAAGATAAATCCTTCTGAATAATCTACATCTTCAATAGATCCACTAATTACTTTTACTTTTTTTTCTCCTGGTTCTTTTGATATTATTTTACTTCGCTGACCAATCAGCTTTTCTAGGAATTTTTTTTCCATCTTTTTTCACCTTCCATTTCATTTCATTGCGTGCCATGAAATCATGACACATCAAATCACGTTATGATTTGTCAAGAAATGATATTTAAAGCATATCTGTCCAATTTTCAAAACATGAAAAATATCAAAATGTTAAATTGTCAAAATTAATAGATAATTGAATTAAAATAAATATAAAAATATTTATATTACGTAAATAACATAATGATGGATGAAACCTGGAAAATTACGATTAATAACTGGATTTTTTATTATTTTTATTCTTCTGATAAGTATTTTCTTTGTTTTTACTCCAAATGCAAATACAACACTATATGAAGGAGAAATAGATCTTACAGAACAAGAAGCCTTAGAGATGATTGAGGGCCTCTACACTGATATTACTACCTATACCTCAATTGATTCAATTCTTGGTTACTATCAACAATCACAAGAACAAAGAAGTATTCAACAAATTGCAATTCAATTTCATCCAAAATTTTCGACTGCATTTCAACTCTCTGAAACATTCATCGAAATCTCAGATGGCATAGAAAACCGAATATTGTATTTCAATAAAGATGTTGAAGAACTGACGCCATATGATTTATTTCATCATCCATTGTGGAATACAATAAAGAATGAATCGTATGGTATTCTAACTATATTAGATAATGATTTATCAATGATTGAATATAATATTCTTAATGAAAACACCGATAGAGCCTATCTAATATTTAATATACCACAGAGCATGATCTTAGAAAAAGGAGATGTCATTGATATATCTCTATATCCTTCTACAGGTATGAAAAAAACATTAGAAATTACTATTACATTTTCGATTCAACCTTTAGTGAAACTACTCTAATAAATATGAATAAACCAAATTACGTTTATTATTTTGTTAAAGAAATGCCAAGTAATATTATATCCTCTGATATTTTTTTCAAAACGTTAATGTATTCTACATCTATTCAATAGAGAACAAATATCAAAAAAAATCTAGTGAAACAATGGTAAAAAACAGCCAAATAATTTCTGAAATATTCAATACTCTTTTTAAAATTTCAAAAAGAAAAACAACTGAAGGATATGCTTATGCTCTTATCGAAACAACAAAAGAGGAGTTGCAACCGAAATATCCATTTTTTTCATCATTTAGCATAAAAGATACTCGATTTAGTGAAAATGAGAATTTTATCAATTATGATACTTCGATTGAATCTATTCCACAAAGCACATTATGTCATGGATTACAAGATTTTATCATTCAAATTAATCAATCATTAGGGAAAACAGCAGGGCCATTTTTCTATAAGGAGATTTATTCAACAATTAGCAATAACTCAAATGATACTATACAGACATATGGATTAGATCTCATGCTTATGCAATTGGAATATGAGATTAATCAGTTAGAAAAAAGGATTATTAAGACATTAGATCAACAAAAATAAGACATTTATTGTTTATTAATATCATATTAAAAAATTTTTTGAAAATAATGTGAATAGTATTTAGTAAGATGGATATGCACCTGCATATTTCATAACGTATACATCTACAAGCAAAGTATAATAACACGGGAGTATTTATTCATTCCAGCACTCTATAACCTCTATACAATAAAGCACTCCATATAGAAAAATGAACAAAACATAGGTGGGATGCACAAACATGAGACAACTATTTAGAGTGTCCAATGATAAAGATATTGGGGCTATTGGTATCGGTACAATGATAATTTTTATTGCCATGGTCCTTGTAGCAGGTATAGCCGCCTCAGTTCTTATCCAAACCAGTTCACGTCTTGAATCACAAGCGATGACCACTGGTGAAGAAACCACAGCTGAAGTCGCAACAGGATTATCAGTTGAGAGTGTTTCTGGATATGCTGACACAAGCGATGACATAAAATATTTAGCCGTCGAAATTCGACCGCGATCTGGTTCAGAGGAAATAGATTTATCTGAGGCTTTTTTGGAACTATCCAATTCTAGTATAAAACTTGTGATGGCGTACAATAGCAGTGTATTTACCGCAAAAGCAGATATTGATGGAAATCTGTTTACCT
>Ga0180430_10002680_pt1 | contig 15880 bp, 10 predicted proteins | sample SS_ome_9_FD_132999 | JGI IMG/M metagenome (GOLD analysis project Ga0180430, IMG submission 132999) | Hypersaline lake sediment archaeal communities from the Salton Sea, California, USA - SS_1_S_2 metaG | ecosystem: Environmental > Aquatic > Non-marine Saline and Alkaline > Hypersaline >... | reverse complement strand
TCGGGCGAGGTGGCGGTCGGCGACTCGTGGCAGGTCGAACTCGGAGCCAGCGGTCTCGTCGCCGCCGTCATGCCCTTCTTCGAGTGGGACGCGGCCGTGGACGCCGTCCTGCGCGAGGCGCGCTCGGACGCCGACACCGAGCCGGCACAGGCCGAACTCATGAACGACCTGTTCACCGCGCTCGAGGCGGGCCTCGAGGACACCGTCGCCACGCTCACCTACAAAGGCCGCCGCGCCGCGGACGACGGTGGCGCGACCGTCGCCGTCATGGACGTCGAGGTCGAGACGGCGATGGACATGGACCTCGGCGACCGCCTGCTCGAGATGATCGAGGAGGAGATGGAGGTCGAGGGCGCCGAGGGCGCCGTGCCGCAGCTCGAACTCGTCGTCGAGATCGAGCTGTCGGGCGAGGGCGAGCTGCTCTGGAACACCGACGGCAACCACCTGCACACGCTCGAGCTCCCGCTCGACCTCGAGATCCTCGTCGAAGGTCGCTTCGCGATCGAGCTGCCCGGCCTGGGCGAGCTCGAGTTCGTCGCCGGCGACGCGATCTGGGAGGGCGAGCTCGAGATCCTGCAGACGGCGACGCGCCGTTGAGCGCGGCGCGGGCCACGCGACGAGTCGACGCGCACGATCGACGCGCACGAGTGACCCGATCGAGCGATCGCACTCGGCCGACTCGGACGGACGACCCGAACTGCCCCCTTCCCGCACGTCGCACCATGAAGCTCGCACGGCTCGGCGGCGCCGCCCTCACCGCCCTCGCACTCGCCTCGGACGACGCGCTCGTCCACCACTCCGCCGAGGGCACGACGCTCGCGCGCACGGCGTCGATCACCATCGACCTCGACCTGGTCGACCTCGCGTTGTTCGAGGACGGCGAGGCGATCGATCCCTCGACCGTCGATCCGGCGTGGACGACCGCGGGCCTGAGCGTCGACGGCTCCGCGCGCTTCGAATGGAGCGATCACTACGAGCGCACGACCGCCGGCCGCGCGCTGGCGTTCACGCGCACGCTCGAGCAGGTCGTCGTGGACGGCCGAGCCCAGCGCGACGACGACGCGGGGCCGCTCACCGTCGCGTTCGGGTGGGACGCCGAAGGTGGCGCGTACCTGCGACGCGTCCGGTCGGGCGGTGAGGTCGCCGCCGCCGACGAGCGGCTCGCGGCGCTGATGCGCGTGGACGCGGACCACGCCGACCTGCTCGACGAGGGTCCGCCGCGGGCCGGCGACCGGTACGAGGTCGAGCTCGCCCCCGACGGCGTCGCCGCGCTCGTGCTCCCGCTCGTCGACGGGCAACGCTTCGCGCGCGCCGTCGCGCCTGGCTCGACCGACCTGCGCTCGACCGACCTGCGCTCGACGACGCTCGGCCCCGACGCCGAGTTCATCGGCCTGTCGGTCGAACGCCTGGCCGGCGCCTTCGACGAGGCCACGCTGACCCTGGTCCACGAGGGCGTGCGCACGGATCCCGACACCGGTCGCGACATCGCGAACGCGAAGGTGCTCGTCGACCTCACCGGTCGCGTCCGTGTCCGCGACCTCGTCCCCGACCACCTGACAGCCGGCGGGACTCCGTTCATCGGCAGCACCCTCGAGCTCACCGGCGAAGGCGAGTTCGCCTGGGACCTCGCGGGCCATCACCTCCACCACCTGCGCCTCCCGCTCGACGTGGCCCTGACCGTGTCCGTGCAGTCGGGCACCCCGATCGGCGACGAGGGCGCGTTCGTCATGAGCGACGTGGGCTCGGCCGCGTGGGAAGGCCGTCTCGAACTCGAACACGCCACGCGGCGGCGGTGAGGACGACGGGTCGACGCCCGAACCACTCCACCGGGACCTCGACCCGGCGCAGCGCGTCGAGCCGGTCGTCCTACTAGGCCGCCTCGGCCTGCGCGCCGAAGGCCGCCTCGGCGGCGTCGGCCACCTCGACCAGCGCCGCGTGCCGGGCCTCCGTCCACGCCGCGTCGAGGCCGAGCAGGCGCAGGACGCCGGGGTCCGCCGACCAGGTCACCGGGTGGTCGGCGAGGCCGTGCTCGGAGCCGGCGCCGCTGGCCTCGGCCACGAGGACGACACCCGCCAGCGCGTTGCCGGTCTCGACGATCGCCTGGGGATCGTGGTGGAGCGACAGCACTTCGAAGAGCCGCTCCGGCAGGCCCCAGCTCTCGCACAGGACCGCTCCGATCGCCAGGTGATCGGTGTCGAAGATGCGGCGCTCGGCCTGGGCCATCGCGCGGGAGCGGGCCAGCTCGGGCATCCGCTCGACGCGATCGATCACATTGGACAGGGCGACCGGTTCGAGCGCCGCTTCGGCGCACACGCCGACGTCGTGCAGGAGGCCGGCGACGAACGCGTCGTCCGGATCGCACGCGCCCGACTCCGACGCGACGAACGAGGCGGCGCCGGCGGTGCGGATCGAGTGGGTCCACAGCGAACGCTGCGAGTAGCTCTCGTGCACCTTCCGACGCCCGAACACGGATTGGACGCTGGCCGCCAGCGCGACGTTGCGCAGCCTCGTGCGCCCGAGGATGACCGCCGCCTGCTTCACGTTGGCGACCTCGGTGCGCGCGCCGTAGAAGGGCGAATTGGCGATCTTCAGGAGGCGCCCGCAGAGGGCGGGGTCCTGCGTGAGGATGTCGACGAGGTCGTCCGTCGTGCTGTCCGGATCCTCCGCAGCGCGGCCGGCGCGCCACGCGGCCTCGGGGAGCGACGGCAGCGCCTTGGTGCCTTGGCCGATGATCTCGCGCGCTCGCTCGAGGCGCGCCTCGCGCCCGTCGTCCGGGTTGGTCGTGCTGGTTCGCTCCATGTCGATCGAGTGGATCAGGCGGCCTCGGAGTTCGGACGCCACCCCTTCTCGATGAAGTCCGTGGCGTCGCGCGCGTCGAGCGGCTTCGAGAACAGGTAGCCCTGGACGCTCTCGCACCCCATGACTTCGAGTTGGACGAGCTGGCCGGGCGTCTCGACGCCCTCGGCCACGACCGTGAGGCCGAGGTGGTGCGCGAGCGAAACGATCGACTGCACCACGCCGGAGAACTGGCGGTTCTCCTCGAGGTTCTGGACGAAGCTCTTGTCGACCTTCAACACGTCGAGCGGGAAGCTGTGCAAACAGCTCAGCGACGAGTAGCCCGTCCCGAAGTCGTCCATCGCGAGCGGGAAGCCCAGCTCGCGGACGCGCTCCATGGTCGCCACCGCGTCGTCGCCCGACCCCACGACGGTCGTCTCGGTGATCTCCACCTTGAGCGTCCGCGCCGCGAAGTCGTACTCGCGCTGCACCTCCTCCAACAGGGGGAGGAACGACTCGTGCGTCAACTGTCGGCCCGACACGTTGACGTTGACGAAGAGCGTGTCGCGGCCGGGTCGAGCCGCTTGCCACTCGACCAGCTGCGCGGCGGCGGTGCGCAGCACCCACTCGCCCATGGGCACGATGAGCCCGGTCTCCTCCGCGATCGAGATGAACTGGTCGGGGCGCACCAGGCCGAGCTCGGGGCTCGCCCAGCGCACGAGGGCCTCGAAGCCCTCGATCTCACCCGTGCCGAGCGCGATGATCGGTTGGTACTGCAGGCGCAGCTCGCTGTCGAAGTCCGCCTGGCGCAGGCACTGTTCGATCCGCAGTTGATGGACGGCGGCCAGGTGCATCGACTCGTCGAACGCGCGGTACCGCGCCTTGCCCGCAGCCTTGGCCTGGTACATGGCCGCGTCCGCGTCGCGGATCAGGTCCTCGGACCGAACGCGCCCCGCGCGGTGGACGACGAAGCCGATGCTCGCCGTCGAGGAGACCTCGTTGCCGGCGACCTGGTAGGGCTCCGCCATGACGTCGAGGAAGCGCGTGCACGCGCGCTCGACCTCCTCGTCGTCGCTCGTGAAGCGCAGGAGCACCACGAACTCGTCGCCGCCGAAGCGGGCCGCGAGGTCGTTCGGACCCAGCGTCGCCTCGAAGCGCTCCGCGATCTGGAGGAGGACCGCATCGCCCGCGTCGTGACCGAGGCTGTCGTTGATGACCTTGAAGCGATCGAAGTCGAAGAAGAGGACGGCGAACCCGGGTCCGCCGCGCTCCGCGACGCGGTCGATCTCCTGCTCCAACGCCTCCGTGAAGAGGACGCGGTTGGCGAGTCCGGTCAGCCGGTCGTGGTGCGCCAGCGTGTGCAGCTCCTCGGTGATCCGCCGGACCTCCGTGGTGTCGGTCAGCGAACCCGAGACGCGCACGACGCGGCCCTCGTCGTCGCGCTGCGCCAACGCGCGACACAGCATCCAACGCTGCGAGCCGTCGGCGTGCCGCATGCGCACTTCGACGTCGAGGTGCTCGCTCGCGCCGTCGAGGTGGCGCTGGACCTCGGTCTCGAACAGCGCGCGGTCCGCGGGCTCGACGAGCGCGACCCAGTCCTCGAGCGCCGACCCCGACCAGTCCTCGAGCCCGAGCATCTCGCGCCAGCGCGGCGAGAAGTGGATCGCGTCCGACCGCTTGTCCCAGTCCCAGATGCCGTCGCGCGACCCCTCGACGGAGAGTTCGAAGCGCTCCTTGGTCTCACGCACGGTCACGAGCGCGCGCTCGAGCTGCTGGGTGCGCTCTTCGACGCGTTCGTCCAGGAGGTCGATCTGGTCCTTCAGGCGGTCGCGCATGGCGACCACGGCGCGCTCGAGCGTCCCGATCTCGTCGTCCCCCCGCGTGATCGCGATCGGGTGGTCGAGTTCGCCGTCGCCGACGCGTCGCGCCGCCTCGGCGCAGCGCCGGAGCGGGCGCCCGAAGCGCAGCCCGACGAGTCCCCCGAGGAGCGCGAGCACGAGCGACGAGAGGGCCATCGCGTGCACCGACGAGTCGCGCGCGGCGAAGACCGACGCGAGCGCCGCTTCGCGTTCGATCTCGATGCAGACGGTCCACGGGTAGACGTCCGACGGAAGGTAGCAGCCGAACACGCGCGTCCCGTCCGCGAGCTCGTACTCGCCGAAGACCTCCTCCTCGGACCGGATCGCCTCGGCCAGGCCGGGCGAGTCGAGCTCCCGCGGCTCCTCGTCCTTGAGGTGCACGACGCCCGTCCCGTCCGAGGTGGCCAGCGTGAAGCGACCGCCCGGGCCCACGTCGAAGCCCTCCGAGAGGAGCGCGATCACGCTGTCGATCGCGACCTCGACGGCTACGAAGCCGAGGGCGCGCCCGTCCTCCGCCTCGACCGGGTGCAGCACGAGCTGGTGGTAGTGGTCGCGCTCTTGGAAGCTCGAGAACGGCGTGATCGTCGGACCGGCGAGCGCCTCGTCGAAGAACGCGTGGTGCTCCATGCGATCGCCCAGGTGCGTCCCGAGCTGTGCGCGGAGCATGGCGCTGGACTCGTGCGGCGCGCGGCACGGGCGCTCGTAGTCGCCGTTCGGCGGGCTGAGAACGACCTCGCCCGACGCGTCGACGAGGAAGACATAGTGCGTGTCGCCCCAGGTCTGGGTCTGCGTCGTGTGGAAGAGGTCCTCGAGCGGTTCGCCGAGCGGTGAGTCCGACCGAGGCCGCGCCTCGAGGTCGGTCAGGAACGCGCGCGTCATCCGCGCCTCGGCGAGCGACGCCGCGGTCCCCTGCAAGCACCGCGTGTGGCGCGCCAACAGCTCGTTGCGCGCGCGGGCGAGCGAGGTGAAGTGGCTCTCGATCCGCTCGGTCGAGCCGACCGCGTTCCGATCGATCAGCAACGCGGTGGCCAGCGACGCCGGGACGGTCGCGGCCAGGAGGAAACCAAGTGCGAGCTTGGTCGTGATGGACAGGGACATGCCGTGGGCGGGGCGGGCGGCGCGGCGTTCGAGCCCTCGTGCGAGGTCGGGCTCACGAACCCTCCCCTCATCGAAGGCGCGACCCGCCCGCCCTTGAGCCCGGTCCGCGGATAGTCGTTCCGAGGATGGTCGCGGGCGGCGGGTGCGGGGTCCGCCGCGGCCACGCGGTCCGCCGAGTGCGTCCGGGCCGCGCGACGGTGCCGTGGGGCCCCGAACGGCCGCCCACTCCCGGCCGACTCCCGCCCTACTCCCCGCCCGCTTCGCGCCGCACCTTCGCACCCAGGCCGCGCAGGCGCTCGTCGATCCGCTCGTAGCCGCGATCGATGTGGTAGACGCGATGGATCTCGGTCGTGCCGTCGGCGACGAGGCCGGCGAGCACGAGCGCGGCCGACGCGCGCAGGTCGCTGGCCATCACCTGGGCGCCGGACAGGCGTTCGCGGCCCTCGACCACCGCCGTCGCCTCCTGGCGGCGGATGCGCGCGCCCATGCGCACGAGCTCGGGCAGGTGCATGTAGCGATCGGGGTAGATGCGCTCGGTCACGAGGCTCACGCCGTCGGCGCGGCACATGAGCGCCATCCACTGGGCCTGCAGGTCGGTCGGGAAGCCGGGGAAGGGCTGCGTGGTCACGTCGGTCGGCCGCGCGCGCTGCGCGAAGCCCTCGCCGAACACCTCCATCCAGTCCTCGCCGCGCTCGACGCCGAAGCCCGCCTCGCGCAGGCGCTCGGTCAACGCGGCCAGGTGTCCGGGCCGGCAGTCGTCCACGCGCACGCGGCCGCCGGTGATGGCGCCGGCCACCAGGTAGGTGCCCGCTTCGATGCGGTCGGCGAGCACGCGGTGCGTGGCGCCGTGCAGGCGCTCGACGCCGTGGATCTCGAGGCGCGGCGAACCGATGCCCTCGATGTTCGCACCCATCGCGACCAGGCACTCGCACAGGTCCGACACCTCGGGCTCGCAGGCGGCGCCGTGGATGACCGTGCGACCCTTCGCGAGCGTCGCGGCCATCGCCACGTTCATCGTGCCGGTCACGCTCGGTCCGAACGCGGTGCCGAGGAAGACCTCCGCGCCGACCAGCCCGCCGGGCGCCTCGGTCTTCACGTAGCCGCCCTCGATCGTGACCTTCGCGCCCAGGGCCTCGAGCCCGCGCAGGTGCACGTCGATCGGGCGCACGCCGAAGACGCAGCCGCCGGGCAGGCTGACCTCGGCGCGGTGGGCGCGCGCGGTGAGCGGGCCGAGCACGCAGACGCTCGCGCGCATCTTGCGCACCTGCTCCCAGGGCGCGACGACGCCCGGCTCGCCCTTGGTCTCGAGGACGAGCGCGCCCGGTCCGCCGTCGGCGCCCCCTCCCCCGTCGAGGCTGGGCTCCTCGCGCCGTCCCTCGCAGCCGAGCCCCTCGAGCACGGCCAGCATGGTCCGCACGTCGGACAGGTTCGGCGCGCGTTCCAGCCGCAGCGGACCGTCGGCCAGGAGCGCGGCGGCCATCATCGGCAGCACCGCGTTCTTCGCCCCGGCCGCCGTCACGCGACCCTCGAGGCGCACGCCTCCCTCCACCACGAACTTGTCCATCCGGCCGCTGCTCCCGCTCCTTGGGTTCGGGCCCCGGCGCGCGGGACCTCTCGGTCGTCGACGAGCGCCCTCGGGGCGGCCGACCGCGCGAGCGTATCGGTGGGCCCCGGGCCGCCGGAACGCTCGCGCGGTCGGCGGCCCGAGCCAGGCCCGGGATCGGGTCGCGCGGCCGCGGCGCGCCGGGTCGGGCCGGTTTGACCGGGGTGCGCCCCGCCGACTACCATCCGCGGTCCGCCGGCGCGCGTCGAAGTCCCGGGGAGGGGGCCGCACGGGACGAGTCCGCTCGCCCCGCCGCATCCGTTCCGCCGCCTCCGCGCGCCGCCATCCGCCCGCACCCACCGCGATCGCACCCACGCTCGATCCATGACCGAGGCCACCGCCACGGCCGACGAGGCCACCTTCGACCTCTTCGCCGACGAGAACCCCACCTTCGCGCTCCTGCAGAACGGTCGCACGATCGTCCTCTCCACCGCCAAGGAGCGCAGCTCCTTCACGAACCTCGTCAAGGGCAAGGGCGACACCGGCGAGGAGGGCCGCCGCAAGGGGCTCGGTTGCTGGGTGCTCGCCGACTACGAGACCTGCGTCAAGCTGCTCGCCGACCACCAGGGCGACGACGTGGCCGACTACACGCGGGCCAAGGCGCTCATGGCGCTCGGTCGTCCGGACGAAGCGCTGCCGCTGTTCAAGCGTCTGTCCGAGTCCTACCCCGACGTGGCGCGTCCGCGCGGCGGCATGCTCGAAGCGCAGCTCGAAGCCGCGCTCGCCAAGGACGCGGAACTCGACGTGGCCGCGCTCGTCGACGGCATGTTGAAGGACAGCCCGGCCGACTTCGCCGACAGCGCCGAAGGGCGCTACCTGCAAGGGCGCCGCGCCGAGTACCTCGACGACGACCAGTCCGCGCTGGAGCACTACCTCGCCGCGCGCGACCTCGACCCGACCCTGCGCGGCAACCTCTTCCGCGCCGCGTACCTCGCCGATCGCTGCGGCCTCGACGAGATCGCGCTCGAGAGCTACGAGATGGCCGTGCAGCTGAAGATCGCCGACCGGCCGATGATGCTGAACTTCGGCGTGCTGCTCGAGGACCACGGGCGCGACGACGAAGCGGCCGCGATCTACGACATGGTCACGCGGCTCGACCCCACCGATGAACAGGCCCGTCTGTACCTCGCCGACGCGCGCTCGGCGATGGACATGTTCTACGACGAGGACCTCGAGCGGAAGGAGGACAAGCTCAACCAGATCCTCCGCATCCCGATCACCGACTTCGAGCTGTCGGTGCGCGCGCGGAACTGCCTCAGCAAGATGCAGATCCACACGCTGGGCGACCTCGTGTGCCGCACCGAGCAGGAGCTGCTCTCCTACAAGAACTTCGGCGAGACGAGCCTCAACGAGATCAAGGAGATCCTGCGCTCCAAGGGCCTGCGCCTCGGCATGCCCCGCGAGGAGGCCGTCGCCTCCATCGAAGCGCGGTCGCGTCGCCCCACGGGCGAGGACGGCGATCCGAAGAACCGTTCGATCACGGAGCTGCAGCTGTCGATCCGCGCGCGCCGTACGGTGGAGTCGCTGGGCTGCCTGACGCTGGGCGACATCGTCAAGCACTCCGCCGACGAACTGCTCGGCATGCCGAACTTCGGCAACACCTCGCTGCAGGAGCTGCGCAGCAAGCTGGCCGAGCACGACCTCAAGCTCACCGGCGAGTGAGCGCGACGCTCACGAACCACTGATTCGTCCGAGCGGCGGACCCGGCACCCGTCGGGTCCGCCGCTCGTCGTTCCGCTCCGCCCCCCGCCGTTCCGCCTCCCCGATCGTTCCATGTACGAGTACCTGCGCGGCGTCGTCACCGAGACGCGCCCCACTTCGATCGTCGTCGAGTGTGCCGGCCTCGGCTTCGCGCTGATCGTCCCGGCGGGCACGCACTTCGAGCGCGGCAGCGAGCACCAAGTGTTCGTCCACCAGGTCGTGCGCGAGGACAGCCACACGCTGTACGGGTTCGGCGATCGCGCGGCGCGCGACCTGTTCCGCACGCTGCTGAAGGTGAAGCAGGTCGGGCCGGCGATGGCGATCGGGATCCTGTCGGGGATGGATCGCGAGGAGTTCGTGGCCTGCGTGCGGAACAAGGACGCGGCGCGGCTGACGAAGGTGAAGGGCGTGGGGAAGAAGACGGCGGAGCAGATCCTGCTCGACCTGGAGGATCGGTTCGGACCCGGCTCGGCCGCCGAGGAGGCCGCGGGAGCGAGCGCGAGCGGCCTGCCGCCGCTGGACGACGCGGTCGCGGCGCTGGTGTCGATCGGGTTCACCGAGAAGGAGGCGAAGAAGGCGGCCGAGAAGGCCGCGAAGGAGGTTGGTGCGGACGACCTGGATGCGCTGTTGCGAGCCGCGTTGCGGGGGTAGGAAGAGGGAAGAGGATCACAGAGGGCGCCCTTCGGGCGCCTGCACAGAGGCGGCCGCTTCGCGGCCTTCAGCACAGAGGACACAGAGGTGGAGCGCTTCGCGCTCCACGAAGAGCGGAGCCCTTCGGGCTCCGCGGAGGAGAAGCGATGCGATTCGTCGCGTCGTTGCGGATCGAAAAGACGCTGCGTTCGCCGGCGCGCGCGCAGCGCGCGCCTCTCCGGCGGCCGAAGGCCGCCCTCTGTGTCCTCTGTGCCCAAGGCCGCGAAGCGGCCGCCTCTGTGCAGGTGCGCGAAGCGCGCCCTCTGTGCTCCCCCCACGAGACCCAGCCCTCGCCTCCCGCCCTCCCTCGCGACACCACCCTCTTCCCCATCCCACCCACGCGAGCTTCACCTCGAAACCCAACGGCGCCCACCACCCCCAGCGCTACCCTCCTCGCGTCGAAGCTCCCCCACCCGTCCCCGCGCTTCGAACTCCCATTTCGGCCCCTCACGCGGCCTCCCCGGCCGACCGCGACCGTGAACGGCACCCCTCGCGTCCTCATCTGCGACGAGCTCGCCCCCTCCGCCGTCGAGATCCTCCAGGCCCGCGGCCTCGACGTGGAGACCCGCGTCGGCCTCGACGAAGCCGCGCTGCGCGAAGCGGTCGCCGACTTCGACGCCTGCGTCGTGCGTTCGGCGACCACGATCACGCGCCCCGTCCTCGAAGCCTCCGACCGGCTCAAGGCCGTCGGGCGCGCGGGCATCGGCGTCGACAACATCGACCGCGTCGCGGCCACCGAGCGCGGCGTCGTCGTCATGAACACGCCCGGCGGCAACACGCTGTCGACCGCCGAGCTCGCCCTCACGCTCTGCCTCGCCTCGGCGCGCAACATCCCGGCCGCCTCGCGCCGCGTGCGCGAGGGCTCGTGGAACAAGAAGGGCCTGATGGGCGCCGAGATGACCGGCAAGACGCTCGGCGTCGTCGGCCTCGGTCGCGTGGGCGGCCTGCTCGCCGAGCGCGCGCTCGGCATCGGCATGAAGGTCGTCGCGCACGACCCCTACCTCGCGTCGGCCGGCAAGGGCTCGCCCGTCGACGGCGTCGAACTCCTGTCGCTCGAGGATCTCCTGCCGCAGGTCGACTTCATCAGCCTGCACGTGCCGCTGCTCGACTCGACGCGCGGACTCATCGGTCGCGACGCGCTGCGCGCGATGAAGAACACGGCGTACGTCGTCAACACCTCGCGCGGCGGCGTGGTCGATGAGGCCGCGCTGCTCGAGGCGCTCGACGCCGGCGAGCTGGCCGGTGCCGCCCTCGACGTGCTCGAGGTCGAACCGCCGGCCGCCGACCACCCGCTCCTGCACCACGACAAGGTCATCGTCACGCCGCACCTCGGCGCCTCGTCGCACGAGGCCCAGGACCGCGTGGCGAACATGATCGCGGAACAGCTCGCCGACTTCCTGCTCGACGGCGTGGCGCGCAACGCGGTCAACATGCCGACCTTCGGCGCGAGCGACATGAAGCGCATCGCGCCCGCGCTCGACCTCGCCGAGCGCATGGGCTCGTTCGCGGTGCAGGGCCTCGACGGACCGCCGACCAAGATCGAAGTGACGGCCGGCGGCGCGCTCGCGGCCTTCGGGACCGAAGCGTTCGAGCTCGCCGCGCAGGTCGGCGCGCTGCGCCAGGTCGTCGGACGCGGCGTCAACTTCGTGAACGCGCCGTCGCTCGCCAAGGAGCGCGGCATCCACGTCCTCGCCAGCAAGGACGCCGAGTCGATCTACAACGACGGGCACCTGCTCGTGCGCGTCGAGTGCCGCGAAGGCGGCGTGCAGGTGCGCGGCGCCCTGTTCGGCAAGGAGCCGCACTTCACGCGCATCGAAGGCGTGCACGTGGACATCCACGCCGAGGGTCCGCTCCTGCTGACGCGCCACGACGACCAGCCCGGCGTCCTCGGTCGCATCGGCATGCTGCTCGGCGAGCACGGGATCAACATCCGCCGCGTCGACCTGGGGCTCTCGAGCCAGCGCCCCGACGGGCTCGCGTCGTCCTTCCTGAAGCTCGACCGGATGCCCGAACGGGCCGTGCTCGACGACCTGACGGCGATCGATCCGATCCGCTGGGTCCGCGCGATCGAGCTGTGAGCGCGTCCACGCCGTGAAGGACGCGCCGCCCCCCTACCGCACGATCGTCTTCGACTGCGACTCGACGCTCTCCACGATCGAGGGTATCGACGAGCTCGCCGGCGCGAAGCACCGCGACGCGCTCGCCGCGTTGACGGCGCGCGCGATGTCGGGCGAGATCCCGCTCGAGGAGGTCTACGGCCTGCGCCTCGAACGCGTGCAACCGTCGCGCGCCGAGGTGGAGCGCGTCGCCGGGCGCTACACCGAGACCCTCGTCGACGGCATGGAGCGGCTCGTGCGCGACCTGGTGCGCACGGGCAAGCGCGTGCTCGTCGTCTCGGGCGGCGTGCTGCCCGCCGTCGCGGCGCTCGCCGAACACCTCGGGCTCCCGCGCGAGGACGCGCACGCGGTCGACCTCGTGTTCGACGAGGACGGCGCCTACCGCGACTTCGACCGCGCCTCGCCGCTCGCGCGCTCGGGCGGCAAGCCCGACCTGATCGCACGCCTCGCGCGCGCGCACGACCTCGCGCCCCTCGCCCTCGTCGGCGACGGCGCCACCGACCTCGAAGCGGCGACCGTCGTCGACCGCTTCATCGCCTTCGGCGCCGTGGAGCGACGCGCGAGCGTGTTCGACCGCGCGCGCGCGCACGCCATGTCCGCGCCCGATCTCTACCCCCTCCTCCTCGCGCCCGACGAACTCGCGGCGCTCGACCGATGACCATCCTCTGGATCCCTGGCCCCGTCCAGGTGCGCGACGAGATCCTCGCCGTCCAGGCCGAACCGATGATCGGCCACCGCGCCCCGCAGATGGCGGAGCTCATCGAACGCATCGACCCGCACCTCGCGCACCTGTTCGGCTTCGATCCGGCGAACGGCGCCCGCGCGGGTGTGGCCTCGGGCAGCGCGACCAGCCTCATGGAGGCCGCGCTCGTCGGCGCCGGTGAGCGCGTGCTGTCGATCATCGGCGGCGCGTTCGCCAAGCGCTGGTACGACGTCGCGCGCACGCTCGGCAAGCACACGCACGCCCTCGAGGTCGAGTGGGGTCACGCGCCCGACACGGACCTGGTGATCGAGACGCTCGAGCGCGAAGGACCGTTCGACGCGATCACCGTCGTGGCGAACGAGACCTCGACCGGCGTGGTCACGCCGCTCGAGCCGCTGTCGCGAGCGCTGCGCGACCACAGCCCCGACACGCACCTGTTGGCCGACTGCGTGACGCTCGCCGCCGGTCAGCCGGTCGACCTCGACCGCGTCGGTATCGACTTCGCGTTGACGGGGAGCCAGAAGGCGCTCGCACTGCCGCCCGGCCTCGCGCTGTGCGCCGCGTCCGCGCGCTACGTCGAGCGCGCGCAGGGCCTCGAGCGCAGGAGCTGGTACCTCGACCCGCTGCGCGTGCTCGACGGCCAGCGGGACCGCAAGACGCCGACCACGCCCGCGATCAGCCTGTACCAGGCCCTCGCGCTGCAGCTCGAACAGATCTCGGCCGGTCACCTCGAGGGCGGCGCAAACTCCCCGGCCGAGGGCTGGGCCAAGCGCTTCGCGCGCCACGAACGCATGCAGGCGCGCACGCTCGAGTGGGCGGGCGAGCACGGCATGTGCGCGTTCCCTGCGAAGGCGGAGTGGAACAGCCGCACCGTGTCCTGCATCGCCGCCGGATCGCTCGACGTGGGCGCGTTCGCCGCGCACCTCGAGGCTGCCGGCTTCAAGATCAGCAACGGATACGGCGACCTCAAGGGCACGACCTTCCGCATCGGACACATGGGCGACCACACCGAGTCCGGACTCGAGGACCTGCTCACCGCCGCCAGCGCAGCCGTCGCCGCGCAGCGCTGAGCCCCGAACGACCGCGCCCACGCCGACGCGAACGCCGACGCGAACGCCCACGAACACGATCCCGACCATGACGCGCTCCATCACGCTCCTCCTCGCCGCCGTCGCGCTGACGCTCGTCGGCTGTGCGACGCCGCCGCCCGCGCCCTTCCCGCCGGCCGACGTGCCAGGGATGGCGCCGCCGCCCTACACGGCGGACGAGATCCGCGACCACCACCCGCACGGCGCGTTCATCGTGATGCACACGATCGACGCCGAGGGCAACACGGTGACCCGGCAACGCACGACCTTCCTCGAGCCCGACGCGACCGAGGTGACGATCGAGCTGCACAACGTCGACGCGGCGAACGAGCCCGTGGGCGACGCGGTCGGCGGCGGGCGCGGCGCGTGGGCCGACCTGCGCGCGCACGCGCACTTCCCCGCGGCCGATACGACCCTGTCGCACAGCGAGGTCACGACGCCCGCGGGAGACTTCCGCTGCTGGTGCTACACCGTCACGGGTCGCACGCCCGAAAGCGTCGTGCGCGAAACCGTGTTCCACTTCGCGGTCGGCGAGCCGGGTCCGCCGGTCCTGATGGTCGTGCGCGTGGACGGCGCGGAAGTGCAGCGGATGACCATGGTGGAGGACGGCCGCGGCTGAGCGCGCGGCTCCGAAGGGGCGTCGTCGCGCAGTGACGCTGCATCGTGACGCTGCACCGTGGCGTCGCGCGGTGATGAACCGCAGCGACCGGGCGCGCCCGCTACTCCCGCACCAGCCCCTCGCGGCGAGCCAGCGCCACGGCCAGCTCGCGCACCTCCTCGGGCCGGAGCCGGTGCACCTGGTGCAGCAGGTACGCGCCCCGATCCACCTCGGGCCACGCCTCGGGGTCGGCCTCGAGCCGCGCGTTCCACTCGCCGAGCAGGTCGCGCAGGATGCGCCGGTAGGCCTCCGCGTGCACGGTCTCGACGCGCGCGTCCACCGCGGCGGCGTCGAGCAGATCGACCAGCGCCAACCGCGGATCGGGGACGCACGCCAGCGCGATCAGCTGCGCGCGGTACTCGAGCCGCCGCTCGATCTCGATGGGTCGGAACAGCTCGCTCGCCGCCAGCGCCGCGATGCCGAGCGGATTCCGACCGAGCGGGAGGAAGCGCGTGCGATCGGTCAGGTGCCCTTCCTCGTGCGTCGCGACGACCTCGACGAGTTCGCCGAGCGCCACCAGGTCGCCACCGTCGCGCACCGAGCCGTCCTCGGAGCGCTCGAGCAGCACGGCGAGCTGCAGCACCTGCGCCGCGCCGAGCGACGGCGCCAGGCGCGCGCGCTCGAAACGCGGATCGCCGCCCGCGCCGAGGTCGAGCGCGAGGCGCGTCGCCGCGATCCGCTCGCGAGCCCAGTCGGCGCCGCGGCGTTCGAGTTCGCGCTGCCACGCCCGCCAGCGCTCGAGGCGCGCGCGCTCGGCCGCCGCGTCCACCCAGTAGCCCTCGTGCAGCGCTGCGCCGGAGATCGCCAGCCCGCTGCGACTGCGCGAGCTGATCGCCTCGACGCCGTCGCACAGGATCACCATCCCGCTCCACGGCACGCCCAGGTGCTCCCCGCTCGCCTCGTACGCCGCCAGTCGCCGCAGCACGGTGCCGTCGACGGGCGCGAACGGCGGCTGGCCGAACAGCGCCATGCGACCGAGCCGATCGAAGAGCACCGCGACGCCGGGCACGACCTCGCCCGCCGTTCCGACGCCGAGCTCCTCGTCGCGCGCGGCGAAGACCGGACCGGGCACCAGCACGACGCCGAACGGTCCGAAGCGCAGGGCCGGTGACGCGCGGATCGCGTCGGGTCCGGGCACGGCGTCCCACCCGAGCTCCGGCCCGCGGCGCTCGACGATCCGCGCCACCTGCTCGAGCAGCGCGTCGAGGTCGAGGTCGCGTCCGACGACGGCGACGGGCGCGTCGACGCCGAAGGGATCGTCGCCGTCGCCGGGCACGGCGAGCGGCGGGACCGGCTCGAACACCGGTTCGCCGCCGAGCGACGCGTCGAGGACCGCGCCGATCTCGTCGAGCACGACGCGCGCGGCCATGGCCCGCCGCTCGAGGTCGCGCGCGCGTGTTCCAGCGTCCGCGTCGACACCCGCATCCGCATCCGTCGGAGCCACCGCCGCGGACGCTCCCGCCCCGTCGGTCGCGCGCACGATCGCGAGCGCCGGCTCGATCCAGCCCGCCGCCAGACAGGCCTCGGCCAGGTCGAGCCGCGCGCCGGCGTCGGTCGCGTCGGTGGCGCGCGCGCGCACCACGAGCGC
>Ga0180430_10002676_pt1 | contig 15893 bp, 13 predicted proteins | sample SS_ome_9_FD_132999 | JGI IMG/M metagenome (GOLD analysis project Ga0180430, IMG submission 132999) | Hypersaline lake sediment archaeal communities from the Salton Sea, California, USA - SS_1_S_2 metaG | ecosystem: Environmental > Aquatic > Non-marine Saline and Alkaline > Hypersaline >... | reverse complement strand
TCCTCCTCCAGCGCCGCGACCTCGGGCAGCACCCGTTCGGCGAGGCGCAAGAGCCTCAGCCCCGCCGCCGACAGCCGCAGGGGCTTGGTGCGGCGGGCGAACAGTTCCACCCCCGCCTGGTCCTCCAGCCCCTTGATCTGGTGCGACAGCGCCGACTGGGTGATGTTCAGCGTCGCCGCCGCGCGGGCCAGCCCGCCGGTATCATGGATCGCCTTGATCGTGCGCAGGTGGCGAAATTCCAGATGCATTGCAAGTTTCACTCATGTTCATGATGAGAATTATGAGTTTGTCTCACATCATGCCGCGTGCGACAAGGGGTCAGCCAAGGAGAACCCCATGCCCGCGCCCCGCGTCTCGTTCGAATTCTTTCCGCCGAAATCGCTCGAAGCCTCGTTCCGGCTGTGGGACACGGTGCAGATGCTCGCCCCGTTCGAGCCGGGTTTCGTCTCGGTCACCTATGGCGCGGGCGGCGCCACGCGGGAACTGACGCACGAGGCCGTGACGACGCTGGGCAAGGCCACGGGCCTGACCGTGGCCGCGCATCTCACCTGTGTCGGTGCCAGCCGGGCCGAAACGCTGGAGATCGCCGGGCGCTATGCCGCCGCCGGCGTCACCGATATCGTTGCGCTGCGCGGCGACCCGCCGAAGGGCGCGGCCGGCTTCGCGCCGCATCCCGAGGGCTTCGCCTCGTCGGTGGAGCTGGTCGAGGCGCTGGCGGCGGACGGCCGCTACACGATCCGCGTCGGGGCCTATCCCGAACCGCATCCCGAGGCGGCCGATACCGCCGCCGATGTCGCGTGGCTGAAGCGCAAGATCGAGGCCGGGGCCAGCGCCGCGATCACCCAGTTCTTCTTCGAGGCGGACACCTTCTTCCGGTTCCGCGACGCCTGCGACAAGGCCGGCATCGACGCGCCGGTGATCCCCGGCATCCTGCCGATCCAGAACTGGGCCGGCACGGTCCGGATGGCGCGGGCCTGCGGCGCCACGATCCCGGCCTGGCTGGCCGAGGCCTTCGCCACCGCCGAACGCGACGGGCGCGAGGATCTGCTGGCCACCGCGCTCTGCGCCGAGCTTTGTGACGCGCTGACCGAGGGCGGGGTGGACGATCTGCATTTCTACACGCTCAACCGGCCCGATATCGTGCGCGACACCTGCCTCGCGCTGGGCCTGACGCCGCAGCCGCGGCTGGAACGGGTCGCCTGATCAGCGCCGCCGACGCACCAGCGGTACCGGCGAGCGGCCGTAACGGCTTTCGGGATGCGGCGGGGTGCCGTGGGTGCGGTTCCAGTAGTCGACCGCCCCGCGCCGCAGCCAGATCGGCACGGTGAACAGCAGCCCCGCGGCGAACCCCCCGGCATGCGCCCAGTAGGCCACGCCGCCGGACATCCCGTCATCCAGTGTGCCGTTGAACAGTTGCAGCGCGAACCACAGCCCCAGCATCAGGAAGGCCGGCACCGGGATCACCCGGAAGAAGATGCCGAGGATGAACAGCACGTCGACCCGCGCCTTGGGATACAGCAGCAGGTAGCCGCCCATCACCCCCGCGATCGCGCCCGAGGCGCCGACGGTCGGCACCGGGCTGTCGGGCGCCGCCATGACATGGATCACCGCCGCCGCGAGGCCCGCGGCGAGGTAGAAGCCCAAAAACCCCCCGTGCCCCATCTCTTCTTCCAGATTGTCGCCGAAAATCCATAAAAACAGCATGTTGCCGGCCAGGTGCAGGAAGCCGCCATGCAGGAACATCGAGGTGAAGAGCCCGCTCAGCGCCTCGCCCCGGCTGACGGCGGCGGGGATCAGCGCCCAGTCGGAAAAGAACCGCATCAACGTGCCCTGGTCGGCGAAATAGGGCAGCGAGACGAGGAACACGAGGATGTTCGCCGCCATCAGCCCGATCGTGACGACCGGGGTCTGTTGCGAAGGGTTGTGGTCGCGCAGCGGGAACATGCAGCGAAGCTGGGCGCTGCGCGCCGCCGCGTCAAGCCGCGCCGGCCGCCGCCAGCAATTCCGCGTTGCCGCCCGCGGCAGTGGTATCGACGCACAGGTGCCGCTCCACCAGCACGTCGGCGCGATCCGGCAGGCCGGTGACCAGCGGCAGGATCGGGCCGGGCCGGTCGGCGAGATCGGCGGCGAGGCGGCGCGCGGTGTCGTCGTCGCCCCACCACAGCGCGCCGGCAAGCGGCGCGAGCCGCGTCAGCGCGCCGGGGGGCAGCGGGCCGGGGCAGTCCACCGCCGCGCCGCCCAGCGCCCGCACCGCCTCGGCCTGCGCCGCCGCCTCGGCCCGGCCGGGGCCAAGGCACAGAACCGGCGCGCGGGGATGCAGCGACAGGCGGTTCGCCTCGCCGGTGGGGCCCGGCAGGTCGTGCCGGGACAGCGGCGCATCCGCCGGGGCCGCCGCGGCCAGCGCCCGCGCAAGCGCGGCCTCGTCACCCGCCGCCGCAGCCGGTTCGGGCCCGTCCGGCAGGGCCGGGGCCGGGGCGCGCGCGGTCAGCCGCGACAGGTAGTCCGGCCCGCCGGCCTTCGGCCCGGTGCCCGAAAGCCCCTCGCCGCCGAACGGCTGGCTGCCGACCACCGCGCCGATCTGGTTGCGGTTGACATAGACATTGCCGACCCGCAGCGCCTCGGTCACCTCCTGCACACGGTCGTCGATCCGGCTGTGCAGGCCGAAGGTCAGGCCGTAGTCGGTGCCGTTGATATCGGCGATCACCCGCGGCAGGTCGTCCGCCCGGAAGGTGGCGACATGCAGCACCGGGCCGAAGATCTCGCGCCCCAGATCGCCGATGCCGCCCACGCGGATGGCTGTGGGCGCTACGAAATGCCCGCCGACCGGCGCGGCGATCTCCTTGAGGATGCGGCCCTCGGCGCGCGCCGCCTCGACATGGGCGCGGATCGTGCCCGCCGCCTCGGCGTCGATCACCGGGCCGATATCGGTGGACAGGTGCCAGGGATCGCCGGGCGCCAGATCCTCCATCGCGCCGAACAGCATCTCCAGCAGCGTTTCGGCCACGTCCTGCTGCACGTAAAGGCAGCGCAGCGCCGAACAGCGCTGGCCCGCCGACTGGAAGGCGGAGGCGAGGATGTCGCGCACCGCCTGTTCCGGCAGCGCGGTGGAATCGACGATCATCGCGTTCAGCCCGCCGGTCTCGGCGATCAGCGGCGCGCCGGGGGCAAGGTGGCGCGCCATCGCGGCGCGGATCGCGCGGGCGGTCTCGGTCGATCCGGTGAACACCACGCCGTCGATCCGCGCGTCCGAGGTCAGCGCCGCGCCCACCGTCGCGCCGTCGCCGGGCAAGAGTTGCAGCGCCGTGCGCGGCACCCCGGCCCGGTGCAGAAGCGCGGCGGCGAAGGCCGCGATCAGCGGCGTCTGTTCGGCGGGCTTGGCCAGCACCGCGTTGCCGGCGGCCAGCGCCGCGGCGATCTGGCCGGTGAAGATCGCCAGCGGGAAGTTCCACGGGCTGATGCAGGCCACCCGGCCCAGCGGCGGCCGGCCAAGGCCGCGGGCCCCCGCGGCGTAGTAATGCAGGAAATCCACCGCCTCGCGCAGTTCCGCCACCGCGTCGGCCTGGGTCTTGCCGGCCTCGCGCGCGACGAGGGCGAAGATCTCGCCGAAGTGATCCTCGTAAAGCTGCGCCGCGGCCTCCAGCACCCGGGCGCGTTCCCCGGCCGGCGCGTCCCACGGCCGGGCGGCGGCAAGCGCGGTTTCCACATCGGCGGCGCTGGCGGCGGCGACGGTGCCGACAGGCGCGCCGGTCGCGGGGTTTGTCACCGGCTCTGCCGGCGCGGGCGCGGCGGGACCGGCGAGGATCGGCGCGGCGTCGAACATGGCCCTGGCATGCGGTGCGCGCGCCGCCTCGATCGCGGCCAGCGTCGGCCCGTCGGTCAGGTCGAAGCCGCGGGCATTGCCGCGGCCGGGCGCGAAGAGCTGCGGCCCGGTGCGCAGCTTCGGGTTCGCGGGCGTCGGCAGCGCGGCCTCGACGGGCGCGAAGGGGCAGGCGGCGACGGTTTCGGGCGGCACCGCGGTATCGACGATCTGGTGCACGAAGGAGGAATTCGCGCCGTTTTCCAGCAAGCGCCGGACAAGATAGGCCAGAAGGTCGCGATGCGCGCCGACGGGGGCGTAGATCCGGCAGCGGGTGCCGTGATCCTTCAGGACAAGGTCGTGCAGCCGCTCGCCCATCCCGTGCAGGCGCTGGAATTCGTAATCCCCGGCCCGGCCCCGCGCCATGTGCCCGATCGCGGCGACGGTATGGGCGTTGTGGGTGGCGAATTGCGGGTAGATCCGGTCGGTCATGCCCAGAAGCTTGCGGGCATTGGCGATGTAGGACACATCGGTCGCCTCCTTGCGGGTGAAGACCGGGAAATCCTCAAGCCCCAGCACCTGCGCGCGCTTGATCTCGGTATCCCAGTAGGCGCCCTTGACCAGCCGCACCATGATCCGCCGGTCCAGCCGCAGGGCCAGGTCATGCAGCCAGTCGAGCACCGGGCCGGCGCGCCGGCCATAGGCCTGCACCACCACGCCGAACCCGTCCCAGCCGGCAAGGTCCGGATCGGCCAGCACCGTCTCGATCACCTTCAGCGACAGCTCCAGCCTGTCGGCCTCTTCCGCGTCGATGTTGAAACCCATGCCGGCCCGCGCCGCCTGCCGCGCCAGGTCGCGCAGCACCGGCACCAGTTCGGCCATCACGCGGGCCTCCTGCGCGACCTCGTAGCGGGGATGCAGCGCCGACAGCTTGACCGAGATGCCGGGGTTTTCCCGCACGTCGTCCGACCCGCAGGCGGCGGCGATCGCCGCGATCGCGCCCGCGTAGCTTTCGGCGTAACGCCGGGCATCGGCCATCGTGCGCGCGGCCTCGCCCAGCATGTCGTAGGAATAGCTGTAACCCTTCGCCTCCTCTGCCGCGGCGCGGCGCATCGCGGCCCCGATCGTCTCGCCCAGAACGAACTGGCGGCCCATCTCGCGCATCGCGCGCGCCACGGCGGTGCGGATCACCGGCTCGCCCAGCCGCTTGATCGCGCCGCGCAGGTGGCCGGCGACGCCGGGCGGCCGATCCTCCAGCACCTTGCCGGTCAGCATCAAGGCCCAGGTCGAGGCATTGACGAGCGGCGAGGCGGAATGGCCGAGGTGGCGCGACCAGTCCGAGGGTGCGATCTTGTCCTCGATCAGGGCGTCCATCGTGGCCGCGTCGGGCACCCGCAGAAGCGCCTCGGCCAGGCACATCAGCGCGATGCCCTCGTCGGTCGACAGGCCGTATTCGGCCAGAAACACCTCCATCAGCCCCGGCCGGCTGTCGGCCCGGATCCGGGTGACGAGATCGGCGCCGGCGGCGGTGATCGCGGCGCGGTCTGCGGCCGAGAGCGCGGCCGCGTCGATCAGCCCGGCCAGCAGCGGGCCTTCGGGGGCAAGGGTTCCGGTCTCGATCGCGTGCCAGGGGTCGGACATGGGCTTCTCCTGCGTGATGCGCCATGATATCGCGAAACGGCAAGGCGAATGGCCTGAAAATGCATCCAAAGTGGCCGATCAGACCAAAACAGGGGGATCTGGAATGCCGAATGCTCCAACACCGCTGGACAGGATCGATTCCGCCATCCTGCGGGAACTGGCGCGCGACGGCCGCCTGCCGGTGGCCGAACTGGCCCGCCGCGTCGGCCTGTCGAAGACGCCGACGCAGGCGCGGGTGAAGCGGCTGGAACAGGCCGGGGTGATCCAGGGCTACCGCGCGGTGCTTTCGCCGATCCGGATGGGGCTGGCGCATGTCGCCTTCGTCGAGGTGCGGCTGACCGACACCCGCGAGGCGGCGTTGCAGGCCTTCAACCGCGCCGCCCGCGCCCTGCCGGAGGTCGAGGAATGCCACATGATCGCCGGCGGCTTCGACTATCTCCTGAAGGTGCGGACGGCCGATATCGCCGATTACCGGCGGGTGATGGCCGAACATATCTCGACCCTGCCGCATGTCGCCGCCACCTCTACCTATGTCGCGATGGAGGCGGTGAAGGAGGATGCCTTCGCCGGCTGAGCGCCGGGGTTACGGCACCAGCCGCGCCACCGGCCCCGCGGGGCCGATCAGAACCAGCGCGCCGTCGGGGTCGATATCGAAGCTGCGGGTCGCCTCCAGCGCCGCGAACAGGCCGCGTTCGGCCGCCATCAGCGCGCCGGGGCAGGCCATCATCGTCGCCGCGACCGGGCCGATGGTGAACATCTCGCCGCCCAGTTCGAACGCGCCGGTAAACCGGTTGCAGCCGCCCCGGCCCCAGACCGCGCGGCCCTCGAACCGAAGCCAGGCGTCGAGATCGGGCGGCAGCTCCAGCCCCGCGATGTCGGCCAGACGCCACTCAAGCCCCTCGATCAGCGCGCCGGGATCGCCGCCGGTGCCGGTGAACGCCCGCTCCGGCGTCTCGACGGTGACGGCGACCGGATAGGGCAGGCCGGCCATCGTGTCATGCGCCAGCCGGTCGGCCAGGGTGACGGTCAGCCCGGCCTCGGGGGCGGTGTAGCGCAGCCCGTCGGCCGTGCGTTCGGGCCGTTCGACAAGCGCGTCGATCCCCGGGCCGTCAAGCTGGCCGAAGACGAAGCGGCCGCCCCGCAGGTCCAGCCGCCAGCCCGGTTCATTGCCGCGGGCGGAAAACCCCGCCGCCAGCGGGCCGAGCGCCGGCAGGCAGTCCGCCGCCGCCCCTTGCCAGGAGATCGTCATCTGCCGGCCCTTCGACCAGGCGAAGGTGCCCGGATCGTCCGGCGCGGTGGCCTTCACGCCGGAGGCGCTGCGCTCCGCCGCAAGCTCGATCCAGCTGCCGCCCTTGCGCAGCCGCGCGCCCGTGTCGGTCCAGCCCAGCCAATAGACCGTCTCGTCGCAGCGCCAGGCATGGGCCGGGCCGATCATCGCGCTGCGCCGCGCCATCAGCAGGCCGGCATCGCCCGCACCGCCGTCCGGAACGACCGTCGCCTCGGTCAGCCAGGGCGCCGGGCCCGAAGATCGCGGCCCGCAGCGTCAGGCCCGCGCTGCCGTCCGGCGCCTCGATCCGCACCGGCAGCGGCACCTGCGCGCCCCCGGCCGGCACCGCCTGGTGCGCCACGAGCCGGCCCGCGCCGTCGCGCAGTTCCGTCACGACAAGCGCGTCGGAGGGCAGCGCGATTCGCTCGCGATAGGTCACCTCGGCGGTCACGGTGACCGGCTCGGCGAGGGCGGGGGCTGCGGCCAGCGCCGCGAGAAGCGTAAGGGCACGGATCATCGGTGCTTGGGCCTTTCCTGTGGTCCTGGCCGGCAGCCTAGCACGGCCCCCGCCCGGTTGCCGAGCCTGCCGGTGCGTCACCGGCTTGCCCCCGCCGCCGGGCCGCCTATTCTGCCCCGGTCGCGCCCAGGGCCCGCGTGGTGGAATGGTAGACACAGGGGACTTAAAATCCCCAGGCTTCGGCCGTGCGAGTTCGAGTCTCGCCGCGGGCACCAGCGCGACCACGCGGGAGATCGCCCTTGCATTATGCCGGGGCCGGTCCCATATACGCCGTGCGACGTACTTTCGACCGACCACTGTCCCCTCAACGGCTGCAGTTCTTCGATCGTCTTGACTGCGCCGGACCGCCGCACTTCCGCGGGCGGTATGATATGAAGGAGACATGCGCATGGCCACTGGCAGCGTGAAATGGTTCAACACCACCAAGGGTTACGGCTTCATCGCCCCGGACGGGGGCAAGAAGGACGTGTTCGTCCACATCTCCGCCGTGGAACGTGCGGGCATCCGCGAACTGCGCGACGGTCAGAAAGTGACCTTCGACATCGAGGCGGGCCGCGACGGCCGCGAGAGCGCGACGAACATCGAACTCGCCTGAGCCTTTCGGGAATTCGACGGATCGGGGCGTGCCGCAGGGCGCGCCCCGTTTCGCTTTTCAGCCGCGCACCCCGGCGAACCGCGCCTGCCACTCTTCCCGTTCCTCGTCGGCGATCTTGCGAAACAGAACGTCGGGCGTTGTGAAGGCGTGGCCCGGCGGCAGCGCGGCCAGCGCGGCGGGCACGTCCTCGGGCCATGACCTGTCGTCGGTGCCGAGCGCGGCCAGCATCGCGGCGGCGGCATCGGGAATGAAGGGTTCCGACAGGACCGCGTAGACGCGGATCAGGTTCAGCGCCAGCCGCACCATCGCCGCCGCCCGCTCCGGGTCTTCCTTGACGACGGACCACGGCGCGGCGGATTGCAGGTATTCGTTGCCCGCGACCCAGATCGCGCGCAGCTCGGTGGCCGCCTTGCGGACCTCCATCGCGTCCATGTGGCCCTCGTAGGCGCGGATGCGCGCCGTGAGTTCCCCGATCAGCGCCGCGGCGCGCTCGCCGGTCTGGCCGCCCTCGGGCACCGCCTCGCCGAATTTCGAGCGGCAGAATTTCGTCACGCGGGAAACGAAATTGCCCAGCACGTCGGCCAGGTCCTTGTTCACGCTGGCCTGGAAATTCTCCCAGGTGAATTCGCTGTCCGAGTTTTCCGGCGCATGCGACAGCAGCCACCAGCGCCAGTAATCCGCCGGCAGGATGCTGAGCGCCTGGTCCATGAACACCCCGCGGCCCTGCGAGGTGGAAAACTGGCCGCCGTCGTAGTTGAGGTAGTTGAACGACTTGATGTAGTCGACCAGCTTCCACGGCTCGCGCGAGCCCATGATCGTGGCGGGGAAGCTCAGCGTGTGGAAGGGCACGTTGTCCTTGCCCATGAACTGGATGTAGGTCACGTCATCCGCGCCTTCGTCGGTGCGCCACCAGCGCCGCCAGGCGGCCTCGTCCAGCCCCTGCGCATCGGCCCATTCGGCGGTGGCCGCGATGTATTCGATCGGCGCGTCGAACCAGACGTAGAAGACCTTGCCCTCCATCCCCGGCCAGTCCTCGTCGCCCTTCTTCACCGGCACGCCCCAGTCGAGGTCGCGGGTGATGCCGCGGTCCTGCAGCCCGTCGCCGTCGTTGAGCCATTTCTTCGCGATCGAGGTGGTCAGCACCGGCCAGTCGGTCTTTGACTCGATCCACGCCTCCAGCTCGTCCCTGAGCGCCGACTGGCGCAGGTAAAGGTGCTTGGTTTCCCGCACCTCCAGATCGGTGGAACCGGAGATCGCCGAGCGCGGGTCGATCAGGTCGGTCGGGTCAAGTTGCTTGGTGCAGTTCTCGCACTGGTCGCCGCGGGCCCGGTCATAGCCGCAGTTCGGGCAGGTGCCCTCGATGTAGCGGTCGGGCAGGAACCTGCCGTCCGCGGGCGAATAGACCTGGCGTTCGCTGACCTCGCGGATGAAGCCGTTTTCCGCAAGCCTGCCCGCGAAATGCTGGGTCAGCGCGCAGTTGCGCGCCGAGGAGGAGCGGCCGAAGTGGTCGAAGGACAGGCGGAACCCTTCGCCCAGTTCCTTCTGCACCTCGTACATCTCGGCGCAATACTCGGACACCGACTTGCCGGCCTTGGCGGCGGCCAGTTCCGCGGGTGTGCCGTGTTCGTCGGTGGCGCAGATGAACATCACCTCGTCGCCGCGGGCGCGGCGGTAGCGCGCGATCAGGTCGGCGGGCAGCTGGCTGCCGACGAGGTTGCCCAGATGCTTGATCCCGTTGATGTAGGGGATCGCGGAGGTGATCAGAATCCGTGCCATGGCCGACGTCCCGGTGCGGTTTTGGCGCCCTCCCTACACGGGCGCGGGGCCAAGGGCCAGAGCCTTGCCGCTAGCGCCGCTCGCGCAGCCGGGCCATCAGGTTGCCCAGCGTGAACGAGGTGCGCGGGGTGTAGACATAGGCGGTGCGGTCGGCCGGGGCGGGGCGCACCCGCATCCGCATCAGGCCGAAGACGACCAGCCCGACATGGGCCAGCGCGATCATCACGAACAGCGCCTCCGGCCCGTAGGCCGAGATCAGCGTCGAGGACACGACCGGCGAGGCGATCGCCCCGAGCGCGAAGAGAAACATCAGCGCCGCCGACAGTTCCACCCGTTCCCCGGCCTGCGCGAAGTCATGCGCATGCGCGGTGGAGACGGAATAGATCGGCAGCGTGGTGAAGCCGAAGACGACGATCGCGGCGAACACCGCCGTCGGCCCGGCGCCGGAAACCAGCACGGTCAGCCCGCAGGCCAGCGTCGCGGCGACCGAAAGCGCGATCAGCACCTTGCGGCGGTCGAACTTGTCGGCCAGCCAGCCCACCGGGAACTGCGCCACCGCCCCGCCGACGACGAAGGCGGCGAGAAACAGCGCGATCGCATCGGCGGCCAGCCCCACCTCGATCCCGTAGACCGGCCCGACCATGCGGAACGAGGCGCCGGTGACGCCGGCGACGATCACGCCCGCCGACCCCAGCGGCGACAGCCGCAGCGCAAGGCCCGGCCGCAGCCGCGGCGCGGCGCCGGTTTCGGGCTCCTGCGCCTTGGTCACGGTGATCGGCAGAAGCGCCGCGCAGCACAGGATCGCCAGCAGCGTGTACGAGAAATAGGCCGCCGGCGGCAGCACCGCGATGATCAGCTGCGCGCCGAGGTTGCCGCCGACATCCACCACCCGGTAGACCGCCATCGCCCGGCCGCGGGTCTCGTTGGTGACCTTGGCCTGCATCCAGGCCTCGATCACCGTGTAGCAGCCGGCCACGCACAGCCCCGGCAGGATCCGCAGCACCGCCCAGGCGATCGGGTCGGGCACCATCATGTGCGCCATGATCCCGATCGTGCCGGCGGCGGTGAAGGCGGCGAAGGCGCGGGAATGGCCGACCGCCCCCATCAGCCGCGGCGCCCACCAGCAGCCCAGGAAGAAGCCGAAGAAATGCGCCGAGCCGAGAAGCCCGATCTCGGCCGCGGTGAACCCCAGCGCCACGCCCGACAGCGCGTCGAGCGGCGCCACCCCGCCGGTGCCGAGCTGCAGCAGCACGACCGACAGGAAAAGCGCGGCGAAGGAAATCAGCATCCGCATGATAGCAGAAGGCTTAGGCCCGGCGCGCGGGCAAGGGAAGCGGGGTTTTGCCGTCGGCCGGCGTTTTCGCGGCCGGCGCGCTCAGGCGCGGGCGGCGGCGGGCTCGGCTGCCGGCCCGGCCGTGAACCCGCCGCCGGGCGCCGGGGCCAGGGTGAAGGCGGCGGGCGCGGCGGTGCGGGCGCGGCGGCGTTCGATCCGCCAGCGGCTTCGGCCGCCGGCATGGGCGGGCGCGGCATGCCAGCGCGTCTCGATCCCCGGCGCGCCGCCCGCGCCCGGCGTCAGGATCAGCCCGGTGGGCGCCACCGGCCCCTCCGCCGCGCCGGTTTCGGCGGCCAGGTGCAGCCGCCGCACCGGGGTCAGGGCCGGCGGTTCCGGCAGTTCCGCGACGATCAGCGCCGCGGCCTCGGCGCGCAACGCCTCTTCCATCGACCACAGCAGATCGGGCGCGCGGGCGGGATGGACGAAGATCAGCCGCCCCGGCTCGATCAGCCGCAGCACGCCGTCGGGATGCAGCCGTTCGGGCGCCCAGGCCGGCGCGATCCAGATCACCGGGCCTGCCGTGTCGCGCGCCGCGATCAGCGCCAGCGTGCGCCGCGCCGGGCCGCAGATCTCGTGCACCCGCGCCCGCGCGATTTCCAGCCCCGGCGCGAGGACGAGGCCGGGCAGCGCGCGGCGCGGTTGGCGGGTGAGCGGGGCGGCGGGGTGAGTCGTCATGCGGCAAGGTTAGAATGTTCCCTTAATGTTCTCAATATCCCCGGCTTGCCCCCGCCGCCCCGCCCGCTAGTCTCGCCCCGAACCCGACAGGAGGATTTTCATGCAGCGCGTGCCCCTCGGCCGCACCGGCCTTACCGTCTCCCGCCTGTGCCTTGGCACGATGACCTTCGGCACCCAGACCGCGCCCGCCGATGCCCATGCCCAGCTCGACCGGGCGCTGGAGGCCGGCATCAACTTCCTCGACACCGCCGAGATGTATCCGGTCAACCCGATCTCGGCCGAGACGACCGGGCGAACCGAGGAGATCATCGGCGACTGGATCGCCCGGACCGGCCGGCGTGACGACTGGATCATCGCGACGAAGATTTCCGGCGAGGGCAGCAAGGTCCGCGGCGGCGAGCCGATCACCGCCGCCGCGCTGCGCCGGGCGGTGGAGGGCTCGCTTACCCGGCTGCGGACCGACCGGATCGACCTTTACCAGTTCCACTGGCCCAATCGCGGCAGCTACCATTTCAGGCAGAACTGGGCCTACGACCCGTCGCGCCAGAATCGCGAGGAAACGCTGGCGCACATGGTCGAGGCGCTGGAGACGCTGGCGGCGCTGAAGGCCGAGGGCAAGATCGCCGAGTTTGGCCTGTCGAACGAAAGCGCCTGGGGGATGGCGCAGTGGCTGCGACTGGCCGAGGCCGGGCACGGCCCGCGCGCGGCGGCGATCCAGAACGAGTATTCGCTGCTCTGCCGGCCCTACGATACCGACCTCGCCGAACTGGCGGTCAACGAGGATGTCACGCTGCTGGCCTTCTCGCCGCTCGGCACCGGCCTGCTGACCGGGAAATACGCGGGCGACGTGATCCCCGAGGGATCGCGCCGAACGCTCAACCCGGCGCTGGGCGGGCGGGTCAGCCCGCGGGTGTGGGAGGCGGTTTCCGCCTATCTGCGGATCGCGAACGAGGCCGGGCTGGACCCGGCGCGCATGGCCCTGGCCTGGACGCTGACGCGGCCGTTCCCGGTGGTGCCGATCTTCGGCGCGACGACGCTGGCGCAGCTTGACCACCTGCTGCCGGCGGCCGAGATGGCGCTGTCCGACGACGTGCTGGCGGCGTTGGACGCGGCGCACCGGGCGCATCCGATGCCGTATTGATCCCGGCCGCCGCAATCCGCCCGCCGGGTGTCGCGGCGGGGGCTTGCCGGCGGGGCCGAAATCGCGGCACCTTCCCGGCAGACCGGCCAAGGGAGGACGCCATGCCGCTGACCATGAACCGCGAGGTCTTCATCACCTGCGCCGTGACCGGCTCGGGCGGTACGCAGGATCGCAGCCCGCATGTGCCGCGCAGCCCGCGGCAGATCGCCGACAGCGCGATCGCGGCGGCGAAGGCCGGCGCGGCGATCGTCCATTGCCATGTCCGCGACCCGGACACCGGCAAGCCGTCGCGCAGGCTCGACTACTACCGCGAGGTCACCGACCGGATCCGCGCGGCCGATGTCGACGTGGTGCTGAACCTGACCGCGGGGATGGGCGGCGACCTTGTGCTGGGCCGGCCCGACCGGCCGCTGCCGCCGGCCGAGGGCACCGACATGATCGGGGCGGAGGAACGGCTGGCCCATGTCCGCGACTGCCTGCCGGAAATCTGCACGCTCGACTGCGGCACGATGAACTTCGCCGAGGCCGATTACGTGATGGTCAACACGCCGGGCATGCTGACCGAGATGGGCGGCATGATGGAGGCCATGGGCGTCAAGCCCGAGATCGAGGCCTTCGACACCGGCCACCTGTGGTACGCGAAGGAACTGGTGCGGCAGGGCGTGCTGAAAGACCCCGCGCTGGTGCAGCTGTGCATGGGCGTGCCCTGGGGCGCGCCTGATGACCTCAACACCTTCATGGCGATGGTCAACAACGTCCCCGCGGGCTGGACCTTCTCGGCCTTCGCGCTGGGGCGGCACCAGATGGCCTATGCCGCTGCGGCGGTGCTGGCGGGCGGGCATGTCCGCGTCGGGCTGGAAGACAACCTGTGGCTCGACAAGGGCGTGCTGGCGACCAACGCGCAACTGGTCGAACGCGCCGTGGGCATCGTCGAGCGGATGGGCGCGCGGGTGATCGGCCCGGCCGAGGTGCGCGAGAAGCTGGGCCTGACGAAACGGGCCCCCGGCGCGGCATGATCCGCCCGGCGCTGTTCGTGCTGGCGGCGAGCCTCGCCTCCTGCCTCGGGCCGGAGGAACCGGCGCTGCCGCCGGTCGGCGCGGCCGCCGACGAGGCCGCGCGGCTGGCCTGCGAACGCCGCGGCGGCCGCTTCGCCCCCGGCGGCCAGAGCGGCGGGCTGACCTGTTTCATGACCCCGCCGGACGCCGGCAAACGCTGTACGCGGGCCTCCGACTGTTCGACCCAGTGCCTCGCCCGGTCGGGCACCTGCGCCCCCATCACGCCGCTGTTCGGCTGCAACGAGATCCTCACCGACACCGGTGCGCGGCTGACGCAATGCATCGACTGACGCCACATTCATCGGCCGGGCGCTGGCCCGCCGCAAACCACGGAGACGACAGATGACCGGAACGGCGGCGATCATCGGCGGCGGCGTGATCGGCGGCGGATGGGCCGCGCGGTTTCGCCTGATGGGCTGGAACGTGCGGGTGTTCGACCCCGATCCGGAGGCCGAGCGCAAGCTGGCCGAGGTGATGGCCAACGCCCGCCGCGCGTTGCCCGGCCTGCATGACGCGGCGCTGCCGCCCGAGGGCGCGATGACCCGCCACGCCACCGTGGCCGAGGCGGTGACAGGCGCCGACTGGGTGGTGGAAAGCGTGCCCGAACGGCTGGAGATCAAGCATCGCGTCTATGCCGAGATCCAGGCGGCGAACCCCGGCGTGATCGTCGGTTCCTCGACCTCCGGCTACAAGCCCTCGCAGTTGCAGGAGGGCGCGGCGGTACCGGGCAACATCCTCGTCACGCATCCGTTCAACCCGGTCTACCTGTTGCCGCTGGCCGAACTGGTGCCCTCGGCCGCGACCCCGCCCGAGGTGATCGACCGCGCCAAGGCGGTGCTGACCGGGATCGGGATGCACCCGCTGCATGTCCGCGCCGAGATCGACGCCCATATCGCCGACCGGTTCCTCGAAGCCGTCTGGCGCGAGGCGTTGTGGCTGATCCGCGACGGGGTGGCCACGACCGAGGAGATCGACGACTCGATCCGCTACGGGTTCGGGCTGCGCTGGGCGCAGATGGGCCTGTTCGAAACCTACCGGATCGCCGGGGGCGAGGCCGGGATGCGCCATTTCATCGCCCAGTTCGGCCCCTGTCTGGGCTGGCCCTGGACCAAGCTGATGGACGTGCCGGAGCTGACCGACGAGCTGATCGACACCATCGCCGGGCAGTCCGACGCGCAATCGGGCCACCACACGATCCGCGAGCTGGAGCGGATTCGCGACAACAACCTTGTCGCGATGATGCGCGCGCTCAAGGCGCAGGACTGGGGCGCGGGCGCGCTGCTGAACGCGCGCGACGCGGCGCTGCCGAGGCCCGAGCCCGACATCGCCGGCCCGATCCCGGTGATGGATCGCGCGGTGCCGCTGGACTGGACCGATTACAACGGCCACATGAACGAGGCGCGCTATCTTCAGGCCTTCAGCGAGGCGAGCGACCGGTTCATGGAGATCATCGGCGTGGATGCCGCCTGCATCGCCGCGGGCATGTCCTGCTTTACCGCCGAAACCCATCTGCGCCATCTGGGCGAGGTGCATGCCGGCGACGCGATCCGCGTCACCGCCCAGCTTCTGGAGACCAAGCCCAAGACCTATCGCCTGTGGCTTGAACTGTCGGTGGGCGGCGAGCTGGCCGCCACCTGCGAACAGACGCTGATCCACGTCAACCTCGAAACCCGGCGGGCCAGCGAACCGGTGCCGGCGGTGGCCGAACGGATCGCCGCGATCGCCGCCGCCCATGCCGATCTGCCCTGGCCCGAGGGCGCGGGCCGCGCGATCGGGCAGGGGCGGTAGCGCGCCCGGCTTGCGGCGGCCTCAGGCGATGCCGCGCGCCATCTCCCTCAGCAGCGCGGGAAACTCTCGCGCGCCGTGGCTTGCCTCGCGCACGAGGAAATCGAAATGCGCGGTGATCCCGGCCACCCGCTCGGTATCGCGGAAAACGAGGTAGTGCCGACCAAGGTAGATCACCGCCAGCAGCGGCCCGAACACCGTGACCGGCGAGGAATAAAGCCGCCGCGCGTCGTACAGGTAGATCCGCAGCGTCGGGTAGAGCTGTTCGCACAGGTCCACCAGCCAGTCGACCTGTTCGCGCCGCACCCGTGG
>Ga0180430_10002675_pt1 | contig 15906 bp, 20 predicted proteins | sample SS_ome_9_FD_132999 | JGI IMG/M metagenome (GOLD analysis project Ga0180430, IMG submission 132999) | Hypersaline lake sediment archaeal communities from the Salton Sea, California, USA - SS_1_S_2 metaG | ecosystem: Environmental > Aquatic > Non-marine Saline and Alkaline > Hypersaline >... | reverse complement strand
GATTTAGAAGACGTTTATGTATGGAGAGGAAGAGTCCGAAAAAGATTTGGATACTCCCTCATTGGATCCAATGATCTCAATTCTCGTTTACGTATTAATCTAGGAAACACGGATGGATCGGGAAATATCAGCACGACCGTTCCGGGAACAATTTTTAAAGTGGGACAGATGTTTTCTATTGGAAGCGAAGTGTTTACGGTCAACGTTACTGGAACCCCCGCTACTTTATTAGATACTGGAAGTGCTACAGTTGCCACTTATAATACCACTACGGGGGCGCTAGTTATTAATGGAGCTGCGGCCACAACTGCCTGTTTCTTTTATCCGGCTGAACCGGTAATGGGACTGCGTGTTAGAGAGGGCGCTTCCGTAAATACAGAAAATTTAATTGCTTTTGATACCCAGTTTGCTTATGAAAGGAGCGGCGCCGGATGGATTCGATTAGGAACAGCGGCATGGACGGGGGATGATGCCAACTTTTTTTGGAGTTCTAATTATAGAGGCGCCAATCCCTATGAAACCTTTTTTTACACGGTAAATTTTGTTGCCGCGGATAATATTAAATATATCCCGGATGGGTCTTCAACTTGGACAACTTTGCGTCCTCAACTAAATAGCGGAGGAACCAATCGCTTTTTAGAAACTTCTCGGATTATTCTTCCCTTTAAAGATCGATTGGTAGCTTTAAACACCATCGAAGATGAGGGAGGAACCGATCGGTCTTATCCCAATCGGTGTCGCTTTTCTCAAAATGGGGATCCTACTAATGCCACTACTTCCTGGATCGATGATACTGCGGGAAGGGGGGGGTTTATCGATGCTCCTACTCAAGAACAAATTATCACCGCTGATTATATCAAAGACCGCTTAATCGTTTATTTTGAACGATCTACCTGGGAACTGGTTTATACAGGTAATACTGCTCTCCCTTTTCGGTGGCAACAAATCAATAACGAATTGGGATGTGAAAGTTCTTTTTCGGTTGTGGGATTCGACAAAGCTGTCTTGGGAGTAGGGAATGTGGGGGTACATAGTTGTAATGGGGTTAATGTTACGAGAATTGATGAAAAAATACCTGATGAAGTTTTTAAGATTCATAATGGGAATGATGGTCCTGAGCGCGTTTATGGTATACGGGATTATTATAATGAAGTTGTATATTGGTCTTTTCCTGATGATACTGATAACCCAACGTATCCCACACGTATTTTTCTCTATAATTACCGCAATAATACATGGGCTTTCTTCAATGATTCCTTCACCTGTTTTGGGTATTATCAAAAAGATTCTGACCTTACTTGGGCTACGGTAGAAGATATCTATCCTACATGGGCCGAGTGGAACGATCCGTGGGGGTCCCCACTTTTTCAATCCGCTTTCCCCGATATTGTGGCGGGAAATCAAGAGGGGTTTGTTTTTGTGATTGATAGTGGACTCTCTTCTAATTCTCAATCTCTTTACATCACGGATATGAACTCTGGTACTTCGCGGTTGACGGTCGTCGATCATAATTTAAAAGAAGAAGATTATGTTTTAGTTGAAGATGCTCAAGGAATTACCTCTCTAAATGGAACTGTTTTTCAGGTCCAACAGGTAGTAGATAGCGATACCATTGTTTTAGATACCACTTTTACGGGGACGTATACGGGAGGAGGAAAGCTTTCTCGCATTAGCAATTTAAAAATCTTGAGCAAGCAATTCAATCCCGGCACCCCCATTGGACAACAGTTTAGAGTCCCATATATGGATTTCCTTCTTAATCGGACTACCAACGGAGAAATTTCTCTAAACTACTTAATCGATACCGCCTCCGGGGATGCCATACAAGATCAAGTTGACGCGGATGTATTACTAGGTAGTAATACTCTATATACAAAAGTTGAAGACACACAATCGTTCCAAGTTAATCAGCAACAAATTTGGCATAGATATTATATCCAGGCCCAAGCACAATTTCTTCAGCTCTTACTTTTCATGAATGATACCCAAATGAGAGACTTAGAAATTTCTCAGTCTGATTTTGAACTCCATGCCATGATTTTTTATGCAGAACCACAAGGTCGGATTATAGGATGAGCGCCTCTTTAAATGGAAACCCTAATAATTTTATTCCTGAAAGTTATATTTTTCCCGAAGATAACTTTGAAGAGTACGATGTTAAATTGCGGGAATATCTTAACAATATAGCTGCGGCAGTAAATACTAAAGACAGTGGACTTTATGACTCTGAAGAAGTGGTGACTGGGCAACAATTTCTTCCTACCTTTTCTACCACTACCGCGGGAAATTTAAATTATAGAAATGTGTTTAGGAAAGTCATAGATTTTGGCGCCCTCCCTAATGCCACTACTAAAAATGTCGCCCACGGAATTTCTACAACGCAAGATTTTTCTATTGTCCGACTCTATGCAACGGCTACCGATCCCGGGGCGTCTACCCTGCAAGCGGCTATTCCTATCCCTTACGTCAATGTGGCGGCTCCTGCAGATGGAGTTCAATTATCTATGGGAGCCACAAACGTTGCTATTACTACGACCACCGCTAATTACACTATTTATACCCGATGCTTCGTAGTTGTAGAATATATTAAAGTGGTGTAAAAGAAAATTTAGATCAGAGGTAAATATGGCATTCATGGATTTCTTATTTGGCAAAGGCTCCAAAACAAAAAATAAGCCTATTTATAATCCCCAACAGGAAAATCTTCTTAATCAGATTCTGGGATCCATTCAATCCCCCTTAGGGAGTGGAGTTCAAAATCTTCAAAATATTTTAGGGGGAGATGCCACAACTTTTGAGGCTTTTCAAAGACCGGCTCGAAGAGACTTTGAACAAAAAACCCTTCCCACCATAGCCGAAAGATTTACCGGAGAGTTTGGAGAAGGGTCCCAACGCTCTTCTGCTTTTGGACAGGCTCTTGGGACTGCGGGAAGAGAACTGGAGGAAAACCTTTTTTCTCAACGGATCGGAATGCAAGGAGATGCCCTTTCTCAACTCTTACAATTACTTGGGCCTGCATTAGCCCCACGGAGATATCAATACACACGACCTCGAGAGCCCGGGTTTATAGAAAACGTAGGAGTAGGAGCAGCTCAAGGATTGGCTCAAGCCCTACCCTTTTTACTTTAAGAGGTTAAAATGACTATTTATACAACTCCCGAATCTTTTGAAGATCCTACCCCTTCTGCGGGTCAACGTTTTGGAAGTGCAATTGGACAAGGTCTCAGTTCAGGTCTCCAACTTCTGGCCCAGGATAAACTTGAAAAAATGAAACATGAAAGGCTTGAGAATCTTCTCCGGGGCTTAGGAGGAGGAGGAACCGAAACAGCTGAAGGGATAGCTTCTCAGTCTGCTACTCCAGGAGGAGGGGTATCAGATGAAGCGATTTTAGCCGTAGGAATGCAAGATCCCAATCTCGCACGACTTCTTCAAGGACAAAAAGAATCTCAAATTAAACAAACGGAATCTAGGGCCAAAAGAGAATTTGAGAGAGCCAAACCTATTCTTGCTCGGGCCGATGAAAGAGCCGAGGGCATTACTCAAAAAGAAAGCGCTTTATCATTAATGGAAGATGCAGTCCAAGAAGGAAATTTAGGTTTCTTTTCTCCCGATAATGTAGCAGAAATAACCGGGATAGAAGGACTCCGAACTCCTAAAGGAGCTCAATTTATTTCTTCCGGAAAAGAATATTTTCTCGGTTCCTTAAAAAGAGCGGGAACGCGTCCTAATCAATGGATAGAACAGCAAATTCAAAAGATGCTTCCTAAAATAGGACGGTCCGAAGCAGCTAACCGTACCGTTATTGAAGCTTTAAAGAGCGAGCTTGCGATTGAAAAAGCTCAACTCGATATTATTGATAAATTAGCTCAAGAAGATGAAGAAAAATTTGGGTATATCAAAGGCAATATTGGTCAACGCACCCGTAAAGAGCTTAAAAAATTTGCAGATGCGGAACAAAAGGAATTAGAAGCACGTTTAAGAGAGATCCAATCCACTTCTACTCCTACCGAAGTAAAGGAAACTGAAGTCATTATGATTGATCCTCAAGGCCGTCGTAGAGCAGTAGAAAAAAAAGATGTAAAAGCGGCGCGTTCCGCAGGATATAAATTAAGTCGATGAGCACCAAAACATTTGGAAGACTCCTAGAAGAAGAGACAGTGGAATTTGGGAGAGTAATAGACGCTCCCTCTACCCCTTCTTCTACGGGTAAAGATATCGCTAAACAAGCTGCTATTGGCGGCGCTAAAGGGCTCTTTGGGACCTATGGGGATATTCTGGATCTGTTAAACCTGCAGTCCGAAGAAACACTTCCCGGAGAAGAATCTCAACGCCAAAGAGAGTTTGAGGCTTTGGAAAGAATGCATCAACCGGGGTATAAACCTTCTATCTATGATCTCATGGCTCTTACGGATGATGATGATATTGTCCCCCGATATTCTCGGCTGCCCTCTTCTAAAGAAGTAGAGGAGTTTGCCCAAATTTTAGGAGTAGAAACTTCACCGGAAACTACGCCTGGGAAATTTTCTAGGCGCATAGGAGAAGCGGTCGGAAGTGGAGCTTCTTTAGGAGCGGGAGGAAAAGCTTTAGCAGCTCTGGGAGCCGGGGCTGGGATCGGCGAAGGAGTAGAACAAGTTACGGATTCTCCTACGGCAGGAGTGATAGCTGAAATTCTTGCCACTCTAGGTTTGGGAGGGCTAGGAAAAAAATTAGCTCCGGCTTCTAAGAAAGGAAAAGAATTAGTCCAAAGAGGACGCCAGGTGGGGCTTACAGAAAAAGAACTTACTCCTCTGCTGCAAAGTGAAAAGAAATTAGCTACTTTTTCTAAGTTAGCTCGCAAAAGTGAAAAAACTGCGGAGTCTTTCAAAAAGATAAATGAAAAATTAGGGGGGGCTTATGATTTAGTGAGAGAAGAAGCTTCTCAACATGGACGATTAAGTGCTTCACAAAATGAAAAGCTTTTAAAAGATTTCGGAGAAATAAATAAAAAATTACGGACCACTCTCAAAGCTTCTCCTGAAAAAGAAGGAGCCATTAAGTTTATCGAAGACAGTATGGAAACCATTCGAAATCGAGGAGCTACTCCCGAAGAACTTATTGGATTCTGGGGAGATATTAATAATGCAGTAAACTGGAATGCGGTAAAAGGGGGCAAAAAATCTATTAACGCTCTTAAAACTCCTATTCGCGAAATTCTTCGAGATACTGATCCTCAATTGGCTAAAGATTTTGAGCTTACTAATGAACTTTATACCCGTTATAAAAAAGCGGCGAAAGCTTTAAAACCAGATATGATTGATAAATGGTTAAATAAAGGAGAAGGGGCAGCTATAGTCTCCAGTATTGCCACAGCCAATCCGATTCTTTTAAAAGGAGTAGCATCGGAAATGGCTATCCGTCTTCTTTCTAAAGAACTTTTAACCAATCCGCGCTTACAGAACGTTTCTAATAAAGCCCTTCAAGCTATTCGAAGTAATAAAGGTGCCGCAGGATCTCAAGCCTTAAAAGCTGCTAAAAAGATTTTGGAACAAAAACATCCCAATGAAGATTGGGAATTTTTAGATGTTGAAGTAGAATCCTAAGAATTAATCCAAAAATAAATTCCTACCCCTATTCCTAATACCCCTAAAATAAATGACATGCGTTATCCCTTTTTTTCTTTTACACTTTCCCGAAGGCTTTTTTCCATGAGCTGGATATATTTTTCTTCCAATCGGCATAACCGACCATGAAAATCCTTCATTTCGTTATAAGATTCCCGATGCATAAACCACACCGCTCCAATGGTAGATCCAGCGATAGTTAATACTTGCGTCCATTCCATTATTTTTTCCTTTCTACTTTAAGGTATGCGTCTTCACCTTTCTCAATCTTTTGGACTTTCTCAATCAATATTCGATTAACAAAGACACCAAGAGGAGTATTAGTCAAAGCCGAATATCCTTTAATTTTTGCTTTTAATTCTTCAGAAATATTTATCGTTAATCTTTTATTCTTAGGCCCATGCATCTCTGTATTCCTGCTTTTCTGTATAATACCATAGAAAATGCATTGGTTACAAGACTTAAATTAAATAGTTGTCGTAATAGTAAATCAAATGACAAACATTAATTTTAGGTTACCAAATGGCTAAACGTACTAAATCTTACGGACTCAACAACCCATTACAAGATGTATTCCCAGTCCCTGTGAGAGCTCAACGGGCTCCCACTTCTACCGATGCAAAATTTTATGAAGTAGGGCAAATCTGGGTCGATCAAACCACTTCTCAAATTTATGGTTTAGCCAATGTATCAGGTGGAAGCGCGACATGGTCCATATTAGGGCCAGGAAGCTCTGATGTAGATACTCTTACGGGAGATACGGGGGGAGCCCTTTCTCCTACTGCAGGAAATATTAACATCCTTGGAGGGGATGGGATTACTGTAGACGGTGCGGGTAGTACCCTTACTATTAATCGCGATGCGGAAGGTGGATTTCCTATCACCCCTTATGTCGTAGGACCGTCTGGAGAAGCTGGGTATACTACTATTCAAGCCGCTATCGACGCAGCAACCGCTGCTGGTGGAACCAATATGATTTGGGTTCAGCCCGGTACGTATACGGAAGATCTCAATATCACTTCTAGTATTACCTTTATGAGTATTGATGGAGCCGCAACTATTACGGGTCAACATACTCCTCCTACTTCGGGAGCAGTAACGTTTGATGGATTTGTATTGACAAGTGCGACTAACATATTAAACTCGGCGGCGGCAGGAAGCACCGTTTTCAATATCAATAATTCCTTCATTATCATCACTAATGGATATATTTTTAACCTTCCCAACTGGACAGGTGAAATCCTTATGGATAATTGTGGAGAAGCCAGTACCAATGATGGGGTTATTAATAATGTTACCGGATCTTCCGATATAAAGCTTATAAATGTAGAAATGGGTGCCGGAACGGGAAATACCATGCAATTAAATGGAGGAGGAGGATTCCTTCGGTTCGATACTTGTAATGTTAATTGTCCTGTAAATATGGTAGGAAGTGGAGAGGTATTATTCCAAAACGGAGTTAGATTTGGTGAAACAGTAACAATAGGCGGGTCTCTCCAGGGTTTCTCTTTAGAAACTTGTTGGATGGATACGGATGGTACGCCTCTTTCTACCGCAGCTTTAGTGTATAACTCTTCAGGAGATTTTATATTAACAGACGGCTCCATCTCAAGTACTAACACTCCCGCAATAGATGGCACAGGTTCAGGAACTATTACACTGGCAGGAATTTCCTTTACTCACGACGATACTTTTTCTTCATCTTTGACTTTGAGCGGAGGCACGGACACCTCTGGGTCCTTTGAGACCTTAGACCAAGCGGCAGGATTAACAATAAGTGGAAATGATATCGACGCAGATGGTTCCGATGCCAATATTTCCATTACAGTTTCTCCCAAAGGAACGGGAGATTTTGTAGTAGACGTAGGCGATATTCAGGATACTGCCGGAGATATCATCGCCACCCGTTCCAGTGCCGGAGGAGATGTAACGGTAGAAGCTACCAACTCGGACAACACCAATGTGGCCTCTAGAGGGGGATTTGAGGCAGCAGTAGGAGGCACCAGCGCTGGAGATCCCTATGTCAACTTCCTCATTAGTGGGGGTCAAACCTTTACCATGGGAATAGATAACAGCTCTACAAATGATGATTTCGTTATTTCGGATAATGCAACGTTAGGGACGAATGATCGTCTAGTAATTGATGGGTCTTCAGGGGACACCAGTATTACAGGTAATCTTTCTTTACCCACCGCGGCGACACAGATTCGCGTAGAAGGAGGAGCAGTAACGGATTTCATTGGGCAAGCAACTTTAGTTGCTGGAACCGTAACAGTGGCTAATACTAACATTGCCGCTACGGATAAAATTCTCGTTACCAGAGAAGGAGTAGGCGCATCCACGGCTCTAGGTGTATTGGATGTGAGTATAACAGCATCGACCAGCTTTACTATAACCGCGTTGCAACCAGGAACCCCTGGGTCCACAGAAACCAATGATGTATCGATTGTAAATTACTTTATCGTACGCCAACTTTAATAGGAGATGAAGAATGACCCTTTCATCTAAAATTAAAGCTACTTTTGCAGAAGCTCAAGTGGCCGATCATACCGGTGCCGGCGCTGCTTATGCTGCCATTGGATCTCCTTCAGATGTTCCGGCCCACCTTCTTCTCATTACTAGTACTTTTAATCAATCTGTTTTTCTTTCTACGGATGGAACAACAGATATGATTTTGGTTCCTGGGAGTGGAGGAGTAATTACTCTGGATGTTTCTAGTAACAAACAAGGAACCGCCAAACTTTCTATCCCATCTGGGACGCAATTCTATCTAAAACAAGGGCCCGATGGAGCCCCTACATCCGGAGATATCTCTATCTCTGCTATCTATGGGAGTTAAAAATGGCATTCGGAACACGAGTAGCATTTGAGGAGATTAGGGAATTGGACTTCGGGGACATATCAGGAACCTATGTGGCTTTAGGCATCCCTTTAACCCAGCACACTCGATTAATTTCGTTGAGCAATTCAACGGATGAAGAGCTTTATATTTCCTTCAATGGAACGACAAATCATTTACGTTTAGCCCATAACTCCTTTAAGCTTTTTGATTTATCAGCGAATAAAGTGAGAGATGATGGTTTGTTTATTGCCGCTGCCACCCAGGTTTATGTAAAAGAAGTCTCCTCTACTCCCTCCTCGGGAAGTGTGTGGATGGAAGTCCTTTATGCAGAGGGAGGGAAGTAATGTCCCAGCAAGGACTTTTAAAGGAAGGAAGTTCTGGAGCTCCGAATATAGAAACTCTCACAGGGAATTCCGGAGGAGCCGTTGGTCCTGACGGGGCGTTTAATGTAAATGTGGTTGGATCATCCCCTCTCACTGTGACGGGAAACCCAGGAACCAACACTCTCACTATTGCGGATGATGGGACGGTGCCTCTAACTTTTACAGAAGACACAGGGTCCGCCACGGCGGCAGCAAATAATCTCAACGTTTTAGGAGATTCTGCGCAAGGAAGCGTTACATCCGGAGCTACAGATACTATAACCATAACCAATTCCGATGCCTCTGAGACTCAGAAAGGGGTAGTGGAGACCTCAACTGATGCTGAAAGCATTGCTGGAACTTCTACAGACGTGGCTGTTGTTCCCACTTCATTAAAAGCCAAGCTTGGATCTCAAACAAGTGATGGCATTCCATACGGCGACGGGGATACCAATGCAATCCAATGGACGGCTGCCGGAACAAACGGACAATTAATCATCGGAGCTACTGGCGCCGCTCCAGCCTTTGCTGATCTTACCTCTTCTGGTGCCACCATCGCTATAACCCCGGGCGCGAATTCTTTAAATATAGAAGCTGCGGCCGTTGTACCTACGACTTTCGATACTGACGCAGGAAGTGCCGTCCCCGCCGCTAATAACTTGGATATATTTGGGACAGCCTCTCAGGGGATTTCTACGAGCGGTGCCACAAATGTTGTAACCATTACAGCTGCCGATGCTTCGACTACCCAAAAAGGCGTTCTTGAAACTTCAACTAATGCTGAAAGCATTGCGGGGACATCGTCGACTGTGGGGGTAACCCCCGCCTCTTTAACGGCCAAATTAGGAACTCAGACATCCAACGGTCTCTCTTATGGAGGAGGGACCACATCAGCTTTAAATTGGCTTGCTGAAGCAACAAATGGACAACTCCCCATAGGAAATACAGGGAACCCTCCTACCTTAGGCACTCTTACAGCGGGAGTAGGGATCAGCATCACTAATGGATCGGGCTCCATTACCATAGACACGGCTAATGGGGCGATGGACTGGACAGAAGTTACTGTAACAGGGCCTACGGCTATGGCAGTGGACAACGGTTATATTGCCAATAATGCTGGTGTCGTAGGGTTGACTCTTCCGTCAACTACTGCTATTGGGGATATAATAAAGGTAAATGGGAAGGGCGCGGGAGGATGGAGCATCGCTCAAAATGCTGGTCAAACCATCCACTTCCTCTCTCAAGATACTACCACGGGAGTAGGAGGAAGTTTAGCGTCTACTACTGCCTACGACTGCGTAACCCTCCGATGCATTACAGCTAACACCGATTTTGTGGTAGAGGCGGCTGTAGGAAATATAACGGTAACATAATGGCGAATACCCCCTTAAGAAAATCACCGCTGCAAATGCCGACAAACTCGGCGGAATTTCTTAGAACCTTTGTTTATGATCGTGCACCTACTACCGCGGATTATAAGAATTTCAGAATTTCCGATTTATGGATCCATCGCAATCCATCCGCTACTCCCCCTTATGGGTATTATGTTTTAGTAGACAAACCGAGCCAAACAGGAATTTGGCTAGATTTAGGAGGAAAAGAAGAAGGTGATATTCAAACTCTTACTGGAGACACAGGGGGACCTATTCCTCCTGACACTAATGGTAACGTTAACATTCTAGGGGGCACTGGCATCTCTATTGCTGGGGTAAGCGCTTCTAATACTCTCACGGTTAATTCCACCGGCGGAGGGCTTTCGTGGCAAGTGGATACTACCTCTCCTATTTCTCTTGTGGGAAATATAGGCAATATTGAAAACGGCGCGAGTCTAATTACTTATAATCTCCCTTCCACATGCACTGTTGGGGATTTATTCGCTGTTGTCGCCTCTACTGCTAATGGATTTCAAATTGTGGCCAATGCAGGACAAACGATTCAATTAGGAAGTACCGCTACCTCGAGCGGTGGAACCATTACCTCTACCTCTATTGGAGACGTTGTTTTTTTCTTATGCACTACAACTGATACTTCCTTCTTTGTTCTAAACTCAATAGGTAATTTAACGGTGGCATAAATGGTTTCCTTTAACGACATCAATAATACTATTTTAGATAACGATTTCTCCGTAAATAGATCTACGGCGGGAACAACTGTATCATCTTCCATTAATCAATCAGATAATACAAACACGAGTTCCCATGCAGAAAGCTTAGTCACTGTGGGTGGAACCTCTGGGGGTGATCCGTTTTCCCGTTTTAATGTAAGCGGCACTCAATCTTTTACCTTAGGGATTGACAATAGCGACTCCGACAATTTTAAAATTACTGATGGAGCAAGCCCCTCTGCGGGGACAGAATTTTTAAACTTAGATACATCCGGGCGTTTCAATTACCCATTACAACCTGCTTTTAGCGCCTATAGAAACGCCAGTGTTAATAATGTCACTGGGGATGGAACTTCTTACACTGTAATCTTTGATACAGAATTCTTTGATATTGGGAGCAATTTTGATACTACTACGGGTCTTTTTAGCGCCCCTATTGATGGGATTTATATATTTACGGGTTCTATTTTCGTCCAAAATATTGATAACGCAACCATGAATGTGGGAAATTCCAGCTTTTCTTTTACTTCGGGCCTACACACCTATTGGGGTATGAATCCCGCAAATGCAGAACAGGGAAACAGTGATTTAGTATTAGGAGGAAGCTGTATCCGGCAATTATCAGCTGGCCAAACAGCAGGTATGTTAATACAAATCTCTGGAGGGACGTTATCCGTGGATTTAAGGGGAAATGCCACTGGCCAAGATACTTGGTTTCAAGGTTGGCTTCTAGGTTAAATGAGGAGAAAAGCATGACACAAAATCCAGTAAACAATGAAGCGTCTCAACTAACGGTAGATAATCTATTTTTAGATGGGAATACTCTTTCTTCCACTGATACGAATGGGAATATAATTTTAGCTCCAGATGGGAGTGGAGAAGTTTCTGTAACAGCGGCTCCCATTGTTCCTTCAACGGATCGGGCTGATTCATTAGGATCTGCTACCAATTCTTGGGATAATGTCTATGCAGATGGATTAAGCTTTAATGATGGAACCGATATTTTAAGCACCTATATTGATCAAACAAGCTGGACGCCCCAGTTAGAATTTGGAGGCGCTACTACGGGAATTACTTATTCCACGCAAGAAGGAACTTATATAAGAATTGGTAATATTGTATTTGTGAATGTAACTATATCTTTAAGTAGTAAAGGGTCAGCGACAGGAGTAGCTACTATCACGGGATTTCCTTTTACGGCTTCTCTAAATAGAAATTGTGAGGCAATAGGGGAATGGAATCTTATCACATTTTCAGCTAACAACTATCAGGCTTGTGCGATATTCGCAGGAACTACTTCTACCATTTCACTTCAACAATGCGGGACCGCTACGGCCTTTACTAATTTAACGGATACGGCTTTTGCTAATGGATCTCGCTTACATTTTTCTATGTCAGTATTTATTTAGGAGGGACAATGAAAAAAGTTTTTGAAGGCGCTTCCATCGTCTCTGCTATTCTTTTAATATTAACAGCAGCATGCGCATTTATTTTTAATGTAAAGAATCAAAGCGACAAATCAAAAGAAAGAAGACGAGCTGACAGACAAATTGAAAAAGCTGAAAAGAAAAAAGATTCTCACTATTCTCAGCAACTTCGGGACCTAGAAAAAGAAAAAGAAAAAAGCGACGAGGAACTCGATCACTATAAAAAACTTAATGATCCTTTTTGGCACTACTATGATCCCGAAAAGGGAGAATTTAAAACCCTCCCAGGAAAATATGGTGTTGACGATCCTCCTCCTCGACCGCGTGGATATTAACGTTTAGGACAAGATATCTTATAGTACCCAATACCATTATTCTTCTTCGCATAACCGTCCACATCGATTCCATCTAGTCTCATTTGATCTAAATTATACGTCACACGGGGAGCAAAGCGGCTAATAAAGAATCCTGCGCAGGTAAAGTTTCCATCGTCCCCATACTCAACGATCTTTTCTTTTAATTTCTTTTTACGAGCGACGGCGGCTTTTTCTACCGCATCATGATCCTTGTATTCCTGAAGGAGGGCTTTTAATTCTTCATCGTCCACATGGATATAATCTTTTTCACTAGGCTTAGGAGGAACCCCGAGCTGCACCATTCTCCAAAATTCTTTTCCTTTGTCTATCATTTCTTTTTGAAGGGTCGGTTGCGCAAAAGCCTCCACAGTGATGCAAGACTCATGACGATAATCCCAGATAGCCACAAAAGCCCTTACAGGATTACATAGCATAATCTGCCATTGTATTTGATGCTGCCAATATAGAGGAATATTCCGATGCTCTCGAGCTTTATCTAAGATATCATCACTAACAGGACACTTGATTTCGCACAGAACTTTTTTATCCATATCAAAACCATCCAAAGAAGCCCTAAAGAAAGAGTTCTCATTGTCTTCTAAACACAAAGGCTCAAGATTTAACTGCTGGTTTTCATTTACCCATTGGCGCGCTCTATCTTCATTTCTAACTCCATGTTCCATAGCAAAGTTCATTTCATCTTCACCTTTAAAACCACATTTTTCGTCCCAAAGAGTAAGAGGAGTTTTAAACTTATTGCTTCCTTGAATGATAGAGATATCGGAGGCGCCTATTCCATTGCGCCTCCAGTCTAACCATTCCTTACTTCCTTGGCCTTCTGGAAAGGTTACAATCTTCATTATACCCCTCCAAAGTCAAAGACCGACTCGTCTTCTTTTTTCTCCTCCTTAGGCTTAGGAGAAGAGACGAAAGAAATAGAATCACAAGTAATGGTCATATCAATTTTGATATCTCCATTTTTGCTTTGATAGGTAGTAGGAGGATTCAGATCCCCAACTACGGTTACCAAGCTTCCTTTTTTAATATACGGGAGAATTTTAGAAGCGACTTCTTCCCAACAATTGATGCGGTACCAAACAGTAAGCTTCTCTCCACCTTTATTAAAATTAATACCTACGGGAAACGAATTAACCTTTTTCCCTCCAGAGGTAAATCGTTCTTCAGGATCTCTCCCAACAAAACCCATTACAAATATCTTCTGCATATTAAGCCTCCTTCGCGCGTTTGATGTCACGAATACGCTCAATGCAGCCGGTGTATTTTTTAGAAGGAAGGTCAGCCAGCTTGGAGATATTAAATCCTTTAAGAATGTTCTCCACAAGCTCAGGAGTAGAAGAAAGTTCCTGACTTAGCACTTGAAGCTGAGCTTTGCTAATCTTTCCGTTATTATCCTCTTCAACCTTTCCAGAACGGGGGACTTTCATAGCCACTTCTCCGTCATCATCTTCATCACTAGTGACCACACCTACCAGGGAGGAGTAAAGATAGCGTCTAAGATAGGTTAAATGGCTTCCTAGGGCTTGAATATCTGCCTTAGGGGGCCGTACTTCCATCACCGACTCTATCCACTGTCCTGAGGAGTGACATAGACGTGCATGCATATATACTTTTCCATCTTCAGCTGTTAAGGTTCTCTGAATAACTGAGAGACCATTCTTAGCAAGCACAGGACGCGAGGCTTTAACCACCGAGGCTAAGTCGGCATACCTGCTCTTGAAAAAGGGGTTCACACTATCGGTTGCGGCTACATCCATTTCTAGTTGAGCCTTCGCTAAAGCCTCCATGAGTTTATTAAGTGCAGAAGACTCTGTTTGTTTTGATTGTCGAGCAGCGACCTGTTCGAATGCAAGTCGATTTCTTTCTTCGACCGACATAGTTTCATTTTTTACTGGCAGCGCCATATTTTCTTCCTTGGTATGTGCAATGTTTGTCATAGTAAAACTCCTAGAAAAGTTTGTTCTCTAAGATTTCGTATAATTTGTCTTTGAATTCTTTGGTAGTTTCGTCAACTGCCTTATCAACCTCTCGATGGTGTACCACATCCACATCATCAGTGGTCATGTGCTTAATTTCTTCGATTTGGTTAGGCATATCTTTGCACAACACGAGATACTGCATTGCTTTAAGGACTGTTTCCTTACACACAGTATTCATGTTGCAAAATAGTTGCTCATAGAGAGCAAAGACAGCTTCATCTTCTGTTGGGAAGAATCTAGCTATGGCATTTGTTTGCTCATCATCGACTTCTACGTAGTCGTAATCATAATCGTACATATGTTTCATCTTGGTAACTCCTGTATTAACGCTTGTCATTAATCTGTCCTCAGTATATCATGTGGTACAACATAAAAATCAACAAAAAACATGTGGTTATGAAAAAAAAAGAAGTTTTACCAGAAGATTTGAAAGTTTTGAGGAAATTTCTTAAAGATAAAAAAATTACTTACGCAAGCTTGAGTAAAGAAATGAATTATAGTACAAGCCATGTTATTAGGGTCTTTAATGGAGAATACTCTATACAGGCTAAATTTATGGCCGTATTGCTTCAGGCGATTCAACGAATTCTTCAAAGGGATCTGAAGCAGTTTTATGAATTAATTAGAGGTCAACAATGGACTACCTTTACATCGGAATGAAAGCTTTAAACTTTCTAGTCATCCCCCTTGGTTTCTACATTGCGTTTAAGATGAAGAAATCAATGAAAAAAATCGTTTCCATTTCTAAAGAAAATAATGAACTCAAGACCAGACTTCAAAGATCAGTGGAGGAATCTCTGCAGGAAATTGAAGAAAGAATGGATGAATTAAACCATGAAGTGAAAGATTTGCACGCTCATTTAATCAAGCTTCATCAGGATCGAATTAGTTGGATTACTTCATCGAAAGAACTACCGGATCCTTCTAAAATGGTTCTCGTTCTTGATAAAGACAAGAAAGAAGGACATGGATTCCTTAATCAAGGGAACGAAAGCTGGACGCTTACATCCTTAGGAGGAACGATGGGAAAAGTTTCTTTGGAGAAAATTACTCATTGGAAGCCTATTTTTCATCTATAAAAAACGACGCTAAATCCTAGGAAATAGCGCCGTGACAAACATTAATGCCGTTACCAAGCGAACATTAACGCATAGAAAACCCTACCATTCTAGGGATTAATTTGATAGGGTTGTATAAAAAAAATAAGAGAGGCCCTCG
>Ga0180430_10002674_pt1 | contig 15908 bp, 13 predicted proteins | sample SS_ome_9_FD_132999 | JGI IMG/M metagenome (GOLD analysis project Ga0180430, IMG submission 132999) | Hypersaline lake sediment archaeal communities from the Salton Sea, California, USA - SS_1_S_2 metaG | ecosystem: Environmental > Aquatic > Non-marine Saline and Alkaline > Hypersaline >... | reverse complement strand
TGCCCTTCATCGAGACATAGACCGGTTTTGACTCGCGCAGTTTCTTGAGTTTGTGATAAATCTGGTGACTGTCCGAGACCAATCCTCCCGGGCTGTCAACGATCAGGATCACACCTTTGACGGCATCATCTTTTTCTGCGGCTTCGATCTGCTCCATCAACTTCTGCGAGTACGGTGGCATGATGGTGAAGTCGACAGCGATTCTCGCGATTTTATCAGTGGCTGTGATCTCGCCCGAATGCAAACGCTCGTATGGAGGTTCCGTGTTGGCGATGTACTCGTAAAACGCTCCAAGGAAACCCAGGTTAAAAAGGAAAGAGAGTCCTAACAGAAACAGTAAAACAAAGATCAGCCAACGTCGTTTCGGTGGTTGTTGAATGACAATGGTTTTGTTTTCACCGGAGGATTCAAAATTGTTCATGTTAACTTGGGTAGCGCGGGCTAACTTTGCGGTATGTGACGGAATTGTCGGTTCCTGCTGTTCTTCCGGTCGAATTGATTGACCACGGACAGAGCAGGCTGGAACGGATGTGATAGTCGCGACGATAAGTCTGAACAGAAACATGTTGCGGATTGCGCAACGTCCTGTTGTTCGCGTAGTGTGATACAGGATGTCCCTTGCGGCAAGTCGAGAGTGAGCTTCATTATGCCTGTTCCATCAATTTCTCGCAGACTTCGTCTCCTGGTATTCTCCACTGCTGGGACTGGCATGCTTATCCCGGCAGTCAGCGGGACTGCGTTAGCGCAGGGAGCTGCTCGTGGGTATCGAGGGAGAACTGAACAAACCCAATCCAGTCCAAGTTCGTCCGGTGTGATGCAGGCTGTTGGCCTGGACTCTGAAACGGATGGTGGTATTCAGCTTACAGCCAAGCGTAGTTTCTTCGATCGCCTGTTCGGTGGAGATGGGAAAAAGACCCCGTCAGGTCCACCGCAAGATCCTGGGATGACCTATCCGAAGGCATCACAACAGCGACGCGTCAATCCTGAGGCTGCCACCATTCCCTCTGTTGCTCCTCCTGTCACCGCGAACAATGGAGTGCGGACTCCCAGTGTTCAGCTGCCACCTGCTTCAGACTTGAACACCCAAATGCCGCCCGGAGCACCCCCGGCCACTTTGTCTGCAGATATTGATGCGCAACCAGCGATTTCGTTGACACCGGCAAGTCCACAGGAATTTGTGGCCCCCGCGAATCCAGTACATCAGCCTAAAGCGATGCCTCAACTCAAAGAAATGTTGGGGGTCAACAAGAATGGGCAATCGGCATCGAAGCCAGTACTTCCTCCAGCTGTCGATCTCAGTATCTCTGCGTCATCAACATCTGGGCTTCCGCCTGCCACGGATTTGACTGTGAAACCGACGGAGATCATGCCGTTGGATCCAGCCACAATTTCAACTGCTGAACCTGAAGTGGATATCCCTCAGTTTGCTGAGATACAACCCGAGGCCGAGCCAGCTGACGATCCGTTCGCTGACTTGTTTCCTGAAGACGAGGGTAAACAACCAGCCGCAGATCCAGAATTCCAGCAGCCTGTCGTCAAAATCGAAACTCCCGAACAGTCAGCTGAGCCATCTCAGCCCATGCAGCAACGCGAGGTGGCTGTTGAGACCGTTGAGCCTGAAAAACCCTACACGGGTTTGACGCTGGAAGAGGATTTGTTCGAGAGCACGCCGACAACGGCGGAGGCTGCTCCAGAAATGCCTGCACCACCTGTTGCGTCGACAGCTTCTCGTTCCGAACTGACCTTGCCACCAGTCGGAGCAAGTGCCGAGCCAACCGTAACTGTTGAAGTCCAACCAGCTCCTGCACCAATGGTTGAAGCTCAACCGAAGCCAGAACAAATGCCGCTGAAAGTGGCCTCACTGCCCAAGGCCGAGGTTGCATTGGAACCGCAACTACCACCTGTCGAGCAACCGCAGGCTGCTGAAGAGCAAGCACCAGTTGAGAAGAAGGCAACTGTTGTTCAGAAGCCATCCAATCCAGAACACGACAGTAAGCTGCAGAAGATTGCAGCTCGAGAAGGTCTGACGGGGCTGAAAGGGTTCTGTCCAGTGACGCTGCGTGATCATCGTGACCTTGTCGACAGCCACGAAGACCACTCAGCTATCTTCAACGGCAAACGCTACCAGTTTGCAACCGAAGATGCCTTGGAGGCCTTCCTGGACGATCCTGTGAAATACGCACCTGCCACACGCGGCAGCGATGTGATTCACCTCGCACTGACTGGTGAAGAGAAAGAGGGAACACTGGACTATGCGGTCTGGTACCGCGGTCGCCTGTACCTGTTTGCATCACCTGAGACGATGGAAACATTCGTGGCAGCCCCCAGCAGCCACGCCACCAACGACTAGAGCATTCTGCTTTCAAACAGAGTGAGTTTTTGGGCAGGAGAGAATTCTCCTGCCTTTCTTTTTGCGCCTTCATCAATTGCACGGTCCATTCCACCATGTGCGGTGTTGAACAAGCATTCAGTTCACAACGGAGTTCTCCATGCAACGTCGACAGTTTCTTCAATGTTCTACCCTTACTGGTGTCAGCCTCTGGACACCAGGAGTGTTCGCCGACTTGCTGGCAACGCCTCGCATGACTGAGGGGCCGTTCTATCCCGATCACATGCCCCTCGATACCGACAACGATCTGTTGATCCTCAATGATTCTTCATCACCGGCTGACGGAGCAGTGACGCACCTTTCGGGCCGGGTTCTGACTCCAGCAGGGGAACCCGTGCGGAATGCCTTCGTCGAAATTTGGCAGGTCGACAACAACGGTGTTTATCTCCATACGGGCTCTGATGGAGATGACAGACGGGATAAGAACTTCCAGGGGTATGGTCGATTCCTCACCGATTCCAAGGGGCAGTATTACTTCCGCACTGTGAAGCCCGTTCCGTATCCCGGTCGAACACCGCACATTCACTTTGGTGTCAGCCGAAATGGTCACCGCATTTTGACGACGCAGCTCTTCGTCAAAGATGAGCCACAAAACAAAACTGATGGCTTGTATCGGAGCCTCGGCGATGCACAAACTCAGCAGCTGGTGACTGGGGATTTTCAGCAGATCCCGGATTCCAAAATTGGGGAACTGGCGGTGAACTTTGACATTGTGTTGGGGATGACACCGAACGAGGACGAAGTCGAAAAACCGCTGGGCGGACTTGGTAAGTCTGAATGGTCACAACGTGGACCAAGTGGCAGGGGAGGGCGACCGCCACGTGGTCAACGGCCACCTGGACCTCCACCAGGCAGGCCTCGGCCGCCTCGAGGGGAAGAGTAATTCTTATTCCGGCAGGAGCGAAAGCTTCTGCCTTTCTTTTTGCATCAGGCCAACTTCTGATTGACCACGTCGCAAACGGACTGATAAAATCCAGCTGATGCATCGAGTTCCCTCCTCCCTCAATCCCACCCGTAGGTATTCCTATGTTGCGAGTCTCTTTGGATTCCACGACGCCCTATTGTGATGGCTACAAACGGAGGTCTTTCCTCCAGCTTGGCCTGGCTGGTATGGGATCGGTGGGACTCGGAAATCTCTGGCGAGCACAAGCTCAAGCGAGCACATCCAGTTCCGGCAAAAAGACATCACTAATTCTGATCTGGCTGGATGGCGGTCCCAGCCATATGGATACCTACGATCCGAAACCGCAGGCTCCGCAAGAATACCGCGGCATCTGGAGTCCTATTTCGACCAACGTACCGGGCACACAGATCACGGAAATGTTTCCGCTGCAGGCCCAGATTGCGGATCAGTTCTCCATCATCCGCTCCATGCACCACAACGCGGGTGATCACTTCACTGGTGGGCACTGGATGTTAACGGGACGGGGCGGAGTGAATGGCGCAGCGAACGCCCAGAAGTATCCCTTCTTCGGTAGCATTGCGACGAAGGTTTTAGGACCGCGTCAGCCAGGGATGCCCGCATTTGTGGGAGTGCCGTACTCGATGAGCATCGGCCTGCGGCCTGGCTACTTTGGTGGCAGCTTTCTAGGGGTTGAGAACAATCCGTTCGAAACGAATGGCGATCCCAACAGCGACAAATTCGCGGTCAAGAATCTCAATGTCGCGGCTGGTTTGACGATGGAGCGATTGTCCAATCGGCGTGCGTTGACGCAGGGCCTGGATCGGTTTCAACGTGAAGTGGAACGTTGCGATCTCATGGAAGCCACGGACGGTTTCGATCAGGCTGCTTACGATTTGGTCACAGGAGAGCGGGCACGCGACGCGTTCGATATCAGCCAGGAATCGGAAGAAAACCGCGAACGGTACGGCCGCAACAGTTGGGGGCAAAGCGTTCTGCTGGCACGGCGACTGGTCGAAGCAGGATCCACCATAGTGACTTGTCACTTTGGTGGTTGGGACTCCCACTGGAATCACCAGCAGACCATGGAAAAGCATTTGCCGCGAGTCGATCTGGCTGTGCATGGACTGATTACGGATCTGAAGGAACGAGGTCTGTTGGATGACGTGATGGTGATCGTGGCTGGCGAATTTGGTCGAACTCCCAAGATGAATGATGGCGGCAACGGCGGACCTCCGCTTAGCAAAGGCACACCGGGCCGCGATCACTGGGGCAATGCATTGTCCGTGCTGATCGCTGGCGGTGGCATTCGAGGAGGAATGGTTGTTGGAGCCACCAACAGCCGCGGCGAACATCCGGTCGAACGTGCGCTGCGACCGGGCGACCTGCACCACACCATCTTCCGCCAACTCGGCGTCGACCCCCACCAAACTTTCATCGATCACACGGGTCGCCCGATTGTGGCGATTGACCACGGTGAAGTGATCCACGAACTGATTGCTTGATCATTTAGGCTTCCGGAAGAACACAACGTGCTGACGTGGGAGTTCGTCGGCTGTCTTTAGGTATTTGAGACCATGTTCTTCAACCGTGCCCTCCTTGATGACCTGGGCTTCGGTCATCTTATGGATTTCTTTGATTGGCACGCGCGGATCTTCTTTGCGATATTCTACAAAGGCCACCCGTCCGCCCGGTTTGAGTGACTTGGCGATCTCGTTGAGCATTTCGTACGGAAAACTGAATTCGTGATACACATCGACCATGATCACCAGATCGACGGAATTCGGTTTCAGACGGGGAGACTGGATCGTTCCCAGAACGGGTTCCACATTGGTGATATCCAGCTGTTTGCATTTGATGGCCAGCGCATCGAGCATCTCCTGCTGAATGTCGACCGCCAGAACCGTTCCCGTTGGTCCGACTTTACGAGCCATCATGGTGCTGATGACGCCAGAGCCTGCTCCAATATCAGCCACGACCATACCTTCTTCGAGTTCCAGCAGCTTGATCATCTGGGACAGGCCTTCCTCGGCCTCGCGTGAAGGGCGTTCCAGCCAGGCAATGCCCTGATGCCCCATCACGCGGGCGATCTCACGTCCCATATAGAACTTGCCGATGCCGTTGCGATCGTGCTCTTCCTGAAATGTGTAACGTTCCTCGAGTTCTTGTGGCTGGCTGCTTGTTGCGTCCTGCGCAATCAGTGGCATCGTTACAAGAAGCGAAACAAGCAAAACAAAGCGGTGAATCACGCAGAATCCTGGATGTGAGATTCGAGCAACTTCTTGACTACCCCAACCAACCTCGTACACTGGGTAAAAGGTAAGCTCAGTAGCAATTGGACAGAGAATTCTCTGTTTGAAGCGACAAAAAACTGGTTTCGTGGAACTTTCGGTAGAGTTGATGTCTCCAAACGTGAGGCAATCCACCACCATTTCATTCCGTTCGATCCGATTATCCGTCATCCGGGAACGAAATTGAAGTTGGTGGCTGGGAAGTTCGACGAAACAGAAAGCAGACTTTTCGCCCCATTTACCAACGACGTTCGAACACAGCGTTCGCAGTCTTGAGGAAACACACATGGCAACGTCCTCCAAACCCACTGCCGTGCACTTTTCACTGGTCTTCTTTGTGATGACCACGTTGATTCTTGCATTGGTCTGCTATCTGACCAGCAAAGAACTCGCTGCGAAGACCGCCGAGGCCAATACCAACAAGGATGAGGCCACGACGAACAAGAACCTCCTCAACAATGCCTTGGGCGATATTGACGCTCTGAAAGGACGTTTGGGGTACAATTTCACGGATATTGGAGCCGGAAATGGTGGGGCAGAGACTGTCATCGGCGCACTCAATGGCGATTTGCGTGCTCACGGTCGCGAGCAGGCCTTGCCAGCCCCCGAGACAGCCACTGTTGCCGATACGCTTCAATCACTTCGTGCTGCGTTGGATGCTGCCAATGCTCAAGTAGCCACGTTGCAACAGGGTAACAATGATCTCGACGCCCGACTGGCTCAAGAGGTAACAACGCACAACAATCGAGCTGATCAGCTGCAAACCTCCCAAGAAAACTCTGAGGCTGAACTGCAGAAGACCATCACAACCGTGAACGAAAAGTTGTCTGAGAAGGACACTGAGATCTCGAAATGGCGAGACAACTATCGTCAGGAACTGGTCGCGAAAGAACAGATCAGTGACGAGTTGAATCGTGTCCGTGATGAGTTAAGCAAAGAGATCACGGACTTGGGGAACGTGGTCGACTACCTGCGGGATCGTCTGGATCAGGCTGAGAACCTCAGTTTCGAAATCCCTGATGGCAAGATCGTGCGTGTTGACAACACGACTCGCACGGTCTGGATCAATCTCGGTGAGCAGGATCTCCTGCGTAAGCAGATTTCCTTTAGTGTGTACACAAGCGATCATCGTGGTGTCGCACGCGGAACGGAAGATATCAAAGCCAAGATCGAAGTGACCAACATTCTGGGACCACAGCTCGCAGAGGCGCGCATTCTGGAAGAGGATATCTCACGTCCGATTCAGGAAGATGACCCCATCTACACACCACTTTGGACTCCGGGCATTAAAGAGCAATTCTCCTTTGTTGGGGTTGTCGATTTCGATGGCGATGGCAAAAGTGATCGGGAATTGTTGCATGACATCATTGCGAATGCCGGGGCGGCAATTGAAATCGAAGTGAACGATCAAGGCGTTCGCGAGCCAGAAAATGGAAAACTGACCGTGGCGAGCAAGTTCCTGGTTGTTGGCGGAATTGAAAATCCAGGAGATTTCCCAGGGTTCGCCGACAAGCAGCAGGAGATTCAAAAGGTTCAGGAAGAACTGCAGGCTCTTGAGAAGGAAGCTCGTCGGCAGGGGATTCGGAAAGTCAGCTTTGGAGACTTCCTGAACTACATCGGCTATAAGCCGCAACAACGCTTGTTCATCGCTGGTGAAGATCGCCCCAATAAGTTGAAAGCAGGAGCTCGCAGTACTGGTACGAATCAGTACACAGGTAACCGCACCTCAACTGGGCAGACTTCAGCACGCTTCAAAAAGAGCGAGTAACCAACCCAAGCGAATTGAAACTCATTGATCCAAGGAGCCACCATTACGGTGGCTCCTTTTTCGTTGGTGCGTTAGCTTGGGGGGATGAGTAAGCAAGCTCGCGCAGCGAGTGTAATTCAGCCTCACGACATCACATGAACAACGCAGACATCGCGCGACAATTCACTGAAATTGGGGACCTGTTAGAGATACAGGGGGCGAATGCGTTCCGCGTTCGTGCCTACCGCAACGCAGCACGCACGATTGAAGATCTCTCCGAATCGGTGAGTGCACTCGCCGCAGAGGGGGTGAAATCATTGACGGACCTCCCAGGCATCGGCAAGGATCTTGCTGCGAAGATTATCAATCTTGTGGAAACTGGGGAGATTCCACAACTTGTCGAGCTGCGGGAGCAAGTTCCCAGTGGCGTGTTGGACATGCTGCGGATTCCTGGTTTGGGACCAAAGAAAGCGGCTGCGCTTTTTCACGAGTTAAACATTCAGTCGCTGGATGACCTCAAGGCAGCCATCGAAAATGGTGAAGTGTCCAAGCTGAAAGGGTTTGGGCAAAAGACTGCCGATTCCATCATGGAGGGGATCGATCTTGCAGCCGAGGCGGGCAAACGGTTTTCCATCTCCATCGCCAAGCGATCTGCTGATGAGATTCTCAATGATTTGCTGAGCCTGGATTGCGTCGAGCGGGGGGCCGTGGCTGGGAGCTGTCGACGACGCAAAGAAACGTGTGGCGATCTCGACTTACTTGTGACCTCAGCGGACAGCGAGGCAGCCATGGACCGGCTGGCAGCCCATGAATCCGTCGCCAAAGTTCTGTTACGTGGTGAGACCAAACAGCGCGTACGGTTGCACTCGGGGATTGAAATGGACCTCCGTGTGGTTCCTGACGAGTCCTTCGGGGCCGCTCTTCAGTATTTCACCGGTTCCAAAGAGCACAATATTGTCATGCGAAAACGGGCGATTGAACGTGGCTTGAAACTCAACGAATACGGCGTGTTTCGTGACGAAGAACTTATTGCAGGTCGGAATGAGGAGGATGTTTACGCTGCGGTCGATTTGCCATGGATTCCACCAGAACTCCGTGAAGATCGTGGCGAGTTCGCGTTGGCCGAAAGCGGTGACTTGCCTGAATTGATTTCCCTGGAAGATATGAAGGGTGATCTCCACATGCATACGACAGCCACCGATGGTACTGCCTCAATTCGGGAAATGATTGAGGCTGCGCGCGAGCGTGGCTTGGAGTACATTGCGATTACCGATCACTCGAAGCGGGTGACGATGGCGAATGGTCTCGATGCTGAACGACTTCGCGAACACTGGAAAGAGATTCGTGAGATTCGAGAGGAGTACTCCGACATCGAAGTCCTGTGTGGCATCGAGTGTGACATCCTCGAAAACGCGGAAATGGACCTGCCGGATGACGTGCTGGCGGAGGCGGACTGGGTGGTGGCTGTATTGCACTACGGTCTCAAGCAACCGCGAGAACAGATCATGAAGCGGCTCATGACAGCGGTTCGCAATCCGCATGTCTGTGTGATCGGACATCCAAGTGGCCGCATTGTCGGAGAACGTCCCGGGGCAGACATCGACTATTCGCAACTGTTTAAAGCGGCTGCGGAGGAGGGGGTGATGATGGAGATCAACGCGCATTTCTCTCGGCTTGACCTGGACGACATTCAGGCAGCCGCAGCCAAAGAGCATGGGATTCCAATTGTCATCAGCACCGATGCCCATGCGACCACGGGGTTTGATGTCATGCAATACGGCGTCTTCCAGGCTCGCAGGGCGGGACTAACGAAGGACGACGTAGCAAATGCACGTCCTTTCAAAGAGTTCAAGAAGTTGCTGCGGAAGTAACGCTACCCAGCGAAATCTACTCAGCAGCGAAGTTTTCCACGAATGGTTCGGCGCCATCCCAAGTCAACTCAAGGGTCACCTTATCGGTTTCTTGCGGGACGGTGATTGTCAAACCGGACGTGTCGGGAGACATGTACTTCTTCGGGGCATGCCACTTTTGACTGGTGGGACTAAGTGTTTCCACGGCGATGATGGCTACGGGATGCGTTCCAGGAGCACATCCATCGCCGTTCTCGAACGAAGTCAGCGTGAATGTTCCATCTTCCCCAATTGGTGCCTGGGCTGCGCGGGCATCATTGGGGACGACTTGCACGAACCCGTGTGTCAGTGGTTCGCCATCAATGAGAACTTGTCCTGATACAGGAAACGTTTCCGGACCCTTGGCCCCACAGCCTGCCAAAACAGACAGGCCAACCATTAAGACACCCAAAACGGGCACAATTTTAAGCATGTTCGTTTCTTGTTGATGGACAGCGTTGAATCGTGATTAACCGACAATCGATCAATACTCGCCAGTCACTTCCATGCCCTCGCGAGTTGCCAGAGCCTTGTAGACGGTCAGGGACAGGTTTTCGCTCAGAAATGACACATGGCCATCACCGAAAAGAAATTGCGCTCCACCCACGTGTTCGCTTGAAAAAGCCCCATTCAGCGGGACTCCATAAGGGGAGGTTGTGATGCCTGTGCCTGGAGGCGTATTCACAGGGTTCTCAGCTGTACGCAGGCAGCTTTCGTGTCGGCCCGCTTGCGTCCAGATATTGCGTGACAGATTCGTGTGGGCATCGGTGACCTCTCCGATGAAGATGGTGTTACTCAATCCATCGATGATGTCTCGATAGTAGTAGGGCGTTTTGTACATGAATGGCCCGGTATTGTAGATTTTCACGTTCGTACTGATCCCGTTGCTGGGGCCCAGCGTTCCATGCACCAAAGCGTAACTACCCGTCGCGACCTCCACATCGGTGCCCCCGCTTGTCACTGTCAGAGTGGGATCACTGACATCGGATGGGCACACAAACACTGCAGGCCGCGCGCGAACAGCGGCTGCATTGTCGGTAGGCCATGTTGGGCTCGGTCCCCATGGAATACTGTCAAAGTTGAACTGGTTGTAGAGTGCTGTTTCTTCGATTTGCGGAAGCAACAAGACGAAAGCGCTGATTCCAACGCGTGTGTACTGGGGATTCCCCTGGCATGGACCAGTGTTGATTCCATCGCAGCCCAGACGTCCAGGAGGCAGGATTTGGAACGTTGACTCGTAGTTGGCGAGTGCCAGACCAAGTTGCTTGAGGTTGTTCTTGCACTGACTTCGTCGGGCAGCCTCGCGAGCCTGTTGAACTGCGGGCAGGAGCAGCGCGATCAGAATCGCAATGATGGCGATGACAACGAGCAACTCGATGAGCGTAAACCCTTTTCTTGTAATACGATACATAGAAGTGTCCTGGGGGTGGATAGGGAAGGTGGCACCTAAGGTAGGAATATACTGATGGATGATAGTCATGCTGGTGACCAAGTTCAAATCTGCTTTCAGAGACCACAAACAAACGGCTTTCGGCAACTTTTGCCATTTGGGAATCTGATTCGGCAGCTCCCACAATTCGCGTTGACGCATTCTGCAGGTTCTGCGATTGTCCTCACACTTCGGCGGGACATTCGTCCCGAAATGTTCCCAATCAACCCCCACGTTACATTTGGCTGGCAAATCTGCAGGCAACATGAATTGGATCATCCGCCCGAGCAGACCCTATCAATCACCACACTGAGTTGTGCCAGTCGAACGGAACCGCAAAGGAGTGCAGTCACCGTGAAAAAGTTTAGCCTGTGGACCACCGCCGCCTTGCTCGCATTCGGCATGTTGGTTGCCGTTCCTGCATCAGCACAAGACGAAGCAGCCGCACCACACCAAATTGGCCTGATCGATCTGGCTCATATCTTCAAGAACTACGACAAATTCAAAGATCAGACTACTGGTCTCGAAGCAGCAGCTAAAGACGCTGAAGCCAAAGCACAAGCCATGCTTCAGCAAATGAAGGACGTTCAGGCCCAAATGCAGGGCTTGGCTCCAGGTAGCCCAGACTACAATGCCAAAGAAAGCACACTGATCGAACTGCAAACCAAATTGCAGGCTTTCCGTCAGGTGGAACAGCGTGACATCGTCCGCAAGCAGGCTGAAGTCTACAAGAAGATCTACATGGAAGTTCAAGAAGCTGTCGGTCAGTACGCCAAGTACTACAAGTACACGCTGATCATCCGCTTCAATCGCGCCCAGGTTGCGGAAGCTGGCGATCCTCAAGGGATCATCCAAAGCATGAATCGTCAGGTTGTGTACTTCCAGTCTCAGGACGATCTTACCGATCCAATCCTGAACTTCCTGAACGACAAGTACCACAAAGCATCTGCTTCAAATAACTAATTCGAAGTTCAAGTTCATCGCCTGAAGCGAGGTCAGCAATGGCCTCGCTTTGAGCATGCGCTGACCATAGGTGTGCCCTGAGCGGCGAAGCCGCGCGAGCATGTAGCTGTTGGTGTCAGCCAACAGAATCAAGAACAGTCAGTTTCCAAGAAGCCGCGTAGCGGCGCCAGCGAATCAATCTGCGCTGAGAAACTTCTACTCAAGAAGCTCGCAAAAACGCTCCAAGACATCTCTCTGATCTTTGTTGAGCCTAACATTCGCCCGTTGACTCTGAATCATCTGAATCGACTCCTCTTCCGTTTCCGCTTGCCCCGTAAAGAGCAGCAACGCAGCCACAATGAGCCCGCTTCGTCCATGCCCCTCGGCGCAATGAATGAGGATGGTGCCTTCAAACTGGGAGATGGTCTCAATCCATTTCAGAAGTTCTTCCACACTTGGGGCTGAGGCATCCAGGATTGGAAAGCTGTGATAGTCCTTCTGGCGAAGTACCACTGGCTCAGTAAACTCGCAGGTCAGGTCGATGACATGGTCGACATCCTCTGGCACTTCGGAATTCAGTAATCGACGACCAATCAGAATCTGATCTGTGATCCGATGCCAGGGAGCTTCACGCCGAACACGTCGCAACACATGCCAAGTTGACCAGGCAAAAACGAGATAGGGAAAGAGCAGGGCGATGTTGAGTGGCCGCAGTTTTCCGGATGGCTGCTTACCGAAGATCGCTGGCTGATTCCAGAGATACGCCAGCGCGACGAGAGTAAACGAGACTGCTGGCCAGGCGAACAAAAGGTTCCACCGACCTGGCTGCCACATCTGATACCAGCAGAGGACAGCCAAGGTGGCGAATACCAATGAATACTTCGAGCGATGAGTCATATGCGACTTAGAACAACGCTTCTTTCCCGAGTTGACGACGGACCACGACCCATTGGCCGCCGTGCATCATCGCGTGGCTGCCATTGAGTTGCAGCAAAGCTCCCATGGTCTTTGCCAAATGTTGGAGATTCTCAGGTGCTGGAGCGAGGAGTTCTTCATCGCTCAGACTTTCCGCCAGGGCGATCGTCGCTGCTCGCTGTTGCTTCATGAGTTCCAGGTATTCCTCTTTGGAAGCGAACGCACTCGGATCATCGACGCTGGCTGTCTCTTTGCTGTGCTTCTCTGCGAATCCTTCTGGGAGTTCAGGCATGGAACCTGGACGCACCGCATTGCCCAGATTGTTCTCGGCGGTAATCAGGTGTCCGAGTTGCCACTTGATGTGATTCGCTGATTCGTGTGGACGCAGCATGAGTTGCTCATCCGTGAGATCCGCGATGTAACTCTCCGCCACAGAAGTTGGCAGTTCGAGTGTGATTTTGATGTGCTGAGCGATGCTCATGGAGAATCTCCAAGTTAATTGCTTTGGGGTTGGATGAGATAGGTTACGTAGTCACGGAACTGCAGAATGCTCTTCGCGACGAGTTCCGGTTGTTGCTTGGCTTTAGCGAGGAGCAGGGCACCCTCCACCAGCGAGATGAAGTGATTGGCGAGGTCGCCAGCCGCTTCCCGGGAATTGGGCAGCGCGCTATCGATCAACACCGTTAATCGCTCGGCCCACTTGTCAAAACAGCCCGCCACGTGTTCGCGGATGAGGTCATGCGAGCCCGATAATTCCAAAGCCATCGAGCCCACCAGACAGCCTTTCTGCATCCGCTCAGTCCGACTCAACTGGGCGAAGACATCCAGGTAGGCCAGGAGTTGATCCGTGGGAGTTTCGCGTTCGGCAAATCCGGACGCTTCGATGGTCTGCGCCATGCCAGCAAAGAAACGGTCGAGCGCAGCCAGGGCGGCATCTTCCTTCGATTTGAAATGGTAAAAGCAACTTCCTTTCGAAACCCCAGCGCACTCAACAACTTCGTCGACGGATGTGCCGACGAATCCCTGCGCGAGAATCAAATCTTGCAGGCAGTCCAGGATCTTGTCACGTGAATTCGTAGCCATGCGTCTACGGTACTGACTGGTCAGTATGTTGCAAGTGCGCAATTCTCAAATTCTTGAAAAACCAAGCTGAAAGGTCTGCCGCGCAACTCGCGTAATCAAGAGTGAGTCAGTTTTTCGTTAGCTTTTTGCAGGAGACGCACCTTGGTTCGCGAAGCACGAATTTCCTGGGATACTAACATCGAACGCCCCATCGAACTTGACCACCGTGGCTGGGACGATGAGCATGAGGACATGGACTTGTGGGAGAACCCTGATCAAGCGATGGACAAGAGGTCCAAAGCGGCTCGGCAGTCAGGCGAGCGACGTCGAGGTTAGGACAAATTGCCTTCGTGACTCGGAATTCGTTGTTGTCACGGAGTCATTCACTCAGCATACGAATACCGATTTGCCGCGTCACAAGATCCTTTGCGTCTTGGCGGCTTTGCGCGAAAACTTTTAGTTACGGGATTTGAGTCTCGCGCAAAGACGCCCAGGCGCAAAGAATTTCTTCGTCCTCGCGACTTTCTATTTTGAAGTACGATCACTGATTGCGTGAGGGTAGCCGAAGAAACGCAAAAGATGGTTCAACTTGTTGGAGCATTTGAGGTGGTAATCTAGGATACGCCAACTTCACAATGCAGCGATGCTGCTTGCCAACACGGAGATCCAACGATGGCTATGCCCGAAGTGGGAAAGAAAGCTCCCGCCTTCAATCTGCCCAGTTCCACCGGAAAAAAGATTCGCCTGTCCAGCTACAAAGGCGAGAAGAACGTGGTGCTCTATTTCTATCCACGCGACAACACGCCTGGCTGTACGACCGAGGCGTGTGATTTTCGCGACAGCATGACGCAGTTCGACAAGGCGGACACGGTCGTGCTGGGGGTGAGTGGGGACAGCCTGGCTTCGCATGAGAAGTTCATCAACAAGTTTGAACTCCCGTTTCCGCTGCTGGCGGATGAGGATCATGCGATCTGCGAAAAGTATGGCGTCTGGGTCGAGAAGAATATGTACGGCAAGAAATCGATGGGGATTCAACGTGCCACATTCTTGATCGACAAGGAAGGCAAAATTGCGGCGGCCTGGCCGAAGGTGAAAGTGAAAGGTCACGTCGAGGAAGTGGCTGCAAAGCTTGCTGAACTGAGTTAGAACTTGTCTTTTGGGTGGCGGGGGCGCTCCGTAGGAAGCCCCCGAGAGGGTACAATCGAGTTCTTGGCGTCAATGTAGAGTTGTGGCCACCCTGCGAGGATTAGGAGAGCTTTGAGGGACAGGGAACTGACGTTCCCCGCTCGCTTGCTGTCATCGGATCAAAGATGCCAGATTTGATTCGACGATGGCAGTAGTATCGGCTATCCTTCATTGCCCGCCCAATTTCCTGCCTCAACCCATTCACGCCCCTATGTTGCGAATGCATCTTGCCGCAGTCTTTTGTGTTGCGCTCAACGTCTCACCAATTGTGCATGCGGATGAAGGTGTTGATTTCTTTGAAAGCAAGATTCGTCCGGTGCTCATTGAGCACTGTTACAAGTGCCACTCGCACGAGTCGAACAGCTTCAAAGGTGGTCTGGCTCTCGACACGCGCGAACTGATGCGGCAGGGTGGAGAATCGGGGCCGGGCGTTGTGCCAGGTGAACTCGATAAAAGTCTCATTCTGGAAGCGATTAAGTACGAATCGTTCGAGATGCCGCCTGACAGCAAACTCGATGAGAAGATCGTGCGGCATTTCGAGCAATGGATTGAAATGGGAGCTCCCGATCCTCGGGAAGGAAAGACCGATGAGATCAATGCCCGTGAGGTGGCTGAGATCGATTGGGATGCAGCCAAAGAGCACTGGGCCTTTCAGTCTCCACAGAAACAAGACGTACAGCCGCAGGCCGGTTCGCAAACGCGAATCGATGACTTCGTTCGTGCGAAGTTGCACCAATCGGGACTTGAGCCAAACTCACCGGCGGATGATCGCACGCTACTTCGTCGTATCTACTTCGATGTGACCGGGCTTCCACCAACTCCGGAGCAGGCTGAGGATTTTTTCACCGCTGCCAAAGTGAATCGTCAGCAGGCGATCATGCAGTTGGTCGATGACCTGCTGGCTTCCGCACATTACGGAGAACGTTGGGCTACATTGTGGCTCGATGTGATGCGTTACGCGGAGGATCAGGCCCACATTGTTGGCAACAACAAAGCGCTGTTTTACCCGAATGCGTACATGTATCGCGACTGGGTGATTCAGGCGTTCAATGATGACATGCCGTATGATGAGTTTGTCAAATTGCAACTGGCTGCCGATCAATTCACGCCTGAGGATGGAGCGGACGATGTCGCCCTCGGATTCATTGGGCTGGGACC
>Ga0180430_10002673_pt1 | contig 15909 bp, 13 predicted proteins | sample SS_ome_9_FD_132999 | JGI IMG/M metagenome (GOLD analysis project Ga0180430, IMG submission 132999) | Hypersaline lake sediment archaeal communities from the Salton Sea, California, USA - SS_1_S_2 metaG | ecosystem: Environmental > Aquatic > Non-marine Saline and Alkaline > Hypersaline >... | reverse complement strand
GCTATAGATTCGAAGGATCCGTTCGCGTATATGCACGGGATGAGGGACCAATACCAAACACAGAGACCGGTGAAACTGTCAAAAGAATAAATATTGGTGTTCCCCTTGTTGAAGATATGCTTGATATGGTCCGCTCATTCACATATTCAACTGACGGCGGGGTATTCTTTATGAAACCGGATTCAAGTGCATTCATGATCATCGTGTTTGAAAGAGATATAAATGGTGAACCGGGGCATGCAGGTGGATCAGACGGCATATATTATGCGGCACCTTGTAATTCCAGGGAAGAAGCGGTTGATATAGTCAATGAAATGAGGCCTTTGGTGTGGGGGAAGAAAGCCCCGCTGGTGGAGTAGTAAACACAAGATTCAATTAGTTATTGTAATTAAATATACCATATTTGGTACTTAAGATGCTGTATTATGATTGTGTTTAAAGATTATGGGGTTAATGGTAACTGTACAATCTAATGACTAAATAGATTATATGGTAAACCAATATATCTTTAGGGTGTGGGGCAGTAATCTGATTGAAGTGAAAAACTGTTTCGATGAAAGTGAACCTCTGTCTTATTGATCTTCATGTTGGTGTTGCTAAGGTAAAAGTATATCTAAGTAACTTTTGTTGGATAGCCTATGATAACTTAACATATAAAAGGAGCAAGGTTTGTAAAGCGGGGGAACTATGAATATTAGAAAACTGATAACGGACTTTGGAAATAAGGCAATTAGAAGTAATTATGAATACACGACTGATAACGAAAAAACACTAGTAAAAAATGTGCTTGGATTTGGTAGCTCAAGATATGGTCTAATGCATATAATTGAACATGAATTTCCTAGTATATTGGATTATGATATCGAACAAGAACAGGCTCGCGATGTATTGATTGATTCTATAAAGGAATCAATAATGAAAATCCAAAGCAGCAAGGAAAATACTATAAAGATTTTCAGAGCACTCCAGAACTATGTAGAAAAAGAATGTAATATTAGTCTTGAAATAGCTTTTCCACCTACATTTACATCTGAAGTGGACAGACAACTTCATGTGATAAAGATGATGCAGGAAGGGAATGGAAAATATTCTGATATTGCAGAAGAACTGTGGGTTTCGGAGAGAACGATACAGAATGATATCAGGACATTGACTCAGACTGGCATCAAGCTCTGCGGAATGGAGTTCTCAGTGAAAGATTACAAACGAAGTGGTGGGAGGGCATATTTCACTTCAACCATGCATCCGATAGTAATACCTGCCAATCTATCTGAGGTACTTACACTCTTGATTGGGTTGGAAAAACAATATAGCTTGAAAATGTATAGTAGCATTAGCCTGCTTTTAGCGCAGAAGGTATGGATCCAACTTACTGATTATGCTAAAAAAAGAATCCTAGATCTGTATGATGTTCTTGGAATGAACACAGATTTCATCAAAATACTTGAAAAAAATAAGTTGGAAGATTCATCCAACTTGTTTTCTCTTGAAACCGAATCCATTGACAGAGATATTGAGAAAAGTGTTCTTATCATGTTCAAATCATCAGAAACCAGGGATATTCTTGTTCATGATGAAAACGGGCACTACCTTTTGAAGAATGCACGTATTGTTGATTTCAATCAAGAGAGTGTTGCAGTGATTTCCGAAACTCTCGGTGAAGGAGCTAAAAAATGGATACCAACAACTGATGTTATTGCTGTTCTGATTAATGATGAGATAATTAAAACATGAAACGTCGTTTCGTTAAAACTATATTCATTTAAGCATATGATTAGTCCATCAAAAAAAGGAGAAACAAGATGGATAATTTAATCAGAAGAATGGAAGAAAGAAAAGAATATTTGGAAACCGCAGCAGGTAAGCTCAGGGATGGAACTATCAGTGAAGAATCATTCAAAGAGGACATACTAGAAATACTTGCAGCCACTGACGAGTTCGGCTACTATTGCATGCAACCAAAGGAATCAATGCCAAGGGATTGCAGGATAATTTATGTTTACGAACCATCCTATATGGTAATGGGTATTTATACTGCGATTCTGGAGCTGAATTACTATTCAGAGGAAATACGAAGACAAATCTTGACAAACCTTGAAAATTTTTCAAACAGTCTTGGAAGATGGGGGATAGTAGTGCATGGGTTTGATGCAGACATTAATATTGAAAACGGGACCAGATTGTTGAAGGAAGGCGGATACTTTGAATTTGTATGGGCAAATGGAGAAGATGATCGGTTTACTGGTACATTTATAAGTATGGGAATCCTTACGAAGAATGTAAGGGATGCCATAGAAGATGATGGCAGTTTCAGTGGATGGGGTTCAAATCCAGAAGGTTTGTTGAGAATTTTCAAGAATCTCGAGTCCTTTCACTCGAATGTTGAACTTCCATGTTTTGTTTATGGAACCTTGGTCAAAGGAGGCAGGCTTCACAGTCAAATGAAGGAATCTGATTACATAGGCGATTATTTTATTGAGAATCATGCTCTTTATCAAGCAAGTGACTGGTATCCAGGAATAAAATCATGTAAAGGAGAAAAAACCCTGGGAGAACTATATAAGCTGAAAGGTGTAACATATGAAGATCTGGATGCTGTTGAGGGTAGTTCCTTTAAAAAGGAAGCGGTTATAGTAATCAATCAGGATACAGGTAAGAAGAAACTTGCTTATATGTACAGATTCATAGAAGAAGGTCACTATGAAAAGGTTAATGATGACAATATTTGGAGAGAAAAGCGTCTAAAGCTTTACGCATACGGATCATTGATGAATAGTGGTAGTCTTGAAGAAACAATAGGGAACGGAAATATTAAAAAGGTAACAAAAATTGGAATAGGGAGACTGGATGGATATAGACTTGCATATACACATTATAGCCGCAAATGGAAAGGTGGTGTTCTGGATGTTGTAGAGAGCAAAAATAGTCATGTCGAGGGAGTGGTATATGAGATTCCATATGAATTGCTTTCTAAGGTTGATAGAAGAGAAGGTCATCCATACTGTTATCGAAGAAAAGAAATTTTTGTTCAAATAAAAGAAAAGAAAATACGAGTTTATTGCTATTTTGTAGTAAATAAGAATTTAGAAGAATATACACCCAGTGAAAAATATGTTAGAATTGTCAGTGATGGGAAGTTATAAAATATAACTGAATTTTAAGCTTTTTTAAGCATTTACTATTAGGGTTTAATTAGTTTTTATTTGTGATTGGGTAAAGAAATAATTGTTTGCACAGGAATAGCGAGATAGGAGTATTTAGAATGATAGACATCGATTTACCTAGATATGATGTTTGTAGAAAATGGATTGATGCATTTGTAGAGCATGGAAATAATTTTGAAGATGCTTGGCTAGCGGGGAAGAAAACAGAGAGTGAGTTAGAAGAATTCTTAAGATTTCATAAAGAAAACAGTTTTTGGCCAGAAGAATTAAATACAAGCCTATGGTATAAGATTTTTAATGCAAAAAAGAAAGTTTACTATATCAGTGAGGAACTTGATAAGCTTAGAACGGACTCAGTACTTACGGATGTTGATATAGACTCAAGTGTAATTATACCCGAAAGTCCTAGATCAACATGGCAATTGTATAAGCAGCGTTTAATTAACAACCGTTGGAGCAAACAGTCAATAGTAGATATAGAAAATGCTTCATTGGGAATATTAAGAAGATTAAGTAGAGACACGAGAAAAACAGAGCCGATAAAGGGATTGGTAATCGGCCATGTTCAGTCGGGTAAGACAGCAAACATGGCTGGTTTGATGGCAATGGCTGGAGATTGGGGATGGAACTTTTTTATTATATTATCTGGAACAATTGAAAACCTTAGGAAGCAGACTCAAAAAAGAATACTGAATGACCTATCCGGTAATGGTCTCCTTACATGGCAAGGATTAGAGCACCTATCAAAAAAGTGCACACATGTTAATAGACCAGGATATTTGCAATTTAGTGATGATTCAAGAATGAGATACTTCACTGTATGCTTAAAAAACTCTAGTAGATTAAAAAAATTAATAAACTGGCTTCATATGAATCCAGTTGCATTTTCAAAAATGAAAATACTTGTAATTGATGATGAAGCTGATCAAGCTGGGATTAATACAGCGGATGTTACTAAAGGTGAACGACGTACTATCAATAGACTAATTGTTAATTTGGTTGAAGGGAGAACACATAAAGGAATAGAGCCGGTGAATAAATGCATTGCAATGAACTATATTAGTTATACGGCAACACCATATGCAAACTTTTTAAATGAATCATTACCTGAGTCTCTCTACCCAAGACATTTTATATATTCATTAAAACCAGCAACTGAATACTTTGGTCCGAAACAAATTTTTGGTGTCGAAGGTACAGAATATGACGGAATGAATATTATTAGTAGCATAAATACAAATGATATGCTTGCAATTAAAGAAATCCATAATGGTAAAGATATTACAATACCTGAGAGTATGAAAGAAGCGTTATGTTGGTTTTTTTGCTCAGCAGCTGCAATGAGGTTATGGAATCGTAAAAAACCTATAAGTATGCTTGTTCATACAAGCATGAAACAGCACCACCACAGCTTTATTGCTAAAGCAATAAAAAAGTGGATTGACACTAATGAGGTGAAAGATTTAATTAGCTTATGTAGAAAAGTTTGGATTAAAAAAAGTTATGAAATTGATTTTGATGGTCTAAAACAAGCTTACCCAGAATTCGGATTGGAAAAGGAAGAAATAAAAGGATACCCTACCTTTAATGAAATAATTGATTACATTCCATCACTGATTTCTGAAATTACACACATTCCATTAAATGGAGAGGGCGATTTGCAGTATAAAAGCCACTTGCATCTTTGTATTGACAACTGCTCAAATAATGGGGTAGACGAAGATGGTATGTATGTTAGGTTAGCCTACCCTGAACCTGATAAGAAACCATATCCAACCCCTGCACCTGCATTTATTGTAATAGGAGGTAACACATTATCTAGAGGTTTGACTTTGGAGGGGCTTGTTTGTACCTATTTTACACGTAACTCATACCAAGGCGATAGTTTGATGCAAATGGGACGTTGGTTTGGATTTAGGAGAGGGTATGAGTTGCTACCCCGATTATGGATGGGTGAAGAGACAATTAAAAAGTTCGAGTTTCTTTCTACATTAGAAGATGAGCTTAGATCTGATTTGAATAGATTCATGGTTTTAGGCGCAAAACCTTCTGAGTACGGCCCCAAAGTAAAGAATTCACCTTCAACACTTAGACTCAGAATAACAAGTAGCAAGAAAATGCAAAGTGCTATTGAAGTTAATGTCGATTATAGTGGAGTAAGTCCACAGACAATTGTTTTTAATAACGATGAAGTTACATTGAATAAAAATATTGAGCTAACAGATAGCTTTATTAGCAATTTAGGAAAGTGCAGAACTTCTTTAGGCAAAAATTCAATTTACTGGAAAAATATACATTTCAATGGAAATATCGAAAAGTATTTAGAAAATTTTAATTTTTCAGATAATAATAGAGTATTTAACCAAATAGAAACCTTAATTGAGTGGATAAAGGCTGCCACAATGGAAGGTCGCATAGAAAACTGGTCAGTGATTGTATCAGGAAAGGGCAATATCAACGATAATATGAAAGGAAATTTTTGGAAGATAGATAGATACTATGTCGGTAAAGTAAATCGTTCAAAAAAAAATACAAGTACAAATGATTTATTGAATATAGGAGTTTTAAGAAATCCAAGTGATTTACTTGCAGACTTTGAAGATTTAGAATTTATAAAGAAAAATGGAATAGTTCTGAATAAGACATATTCATTAGACCAAGTAAATAACTTTCGAAAAGCTGCTTCTCTTGATAAGATACCTCAGCTAATTATATATAAAATTGATAAAAGATCAAAAGCTGAGAAGAAGTCTAAAACAAGGCAAAGCCTTGACGCAAAATGCGATATCATTGGACTATGCATTACATTACCAGGTTCGAGTGTTAATAAGGAAGGTAAAGTAAAAGCATATACGATTAGTATAGAAAAACAATCGCAAGAGGACTTTATTTAATATGAATATTGAATACGCAAAGTTGGAAAGAATGTCAGAAAGAGGGAGTTCTTTATTACGTTTAATACAGAACAACCATATGCCTTTGGTCGATCTACTTGTAAGAGAGGCAATACAAAACAGTTTGGATGCAGTCTTAGAAAATGAAGGCCATGTTAATGTAGAGTTCATTATAAATCAGTTCGAACCTAGAAAATTGAACAGATATTTCGAGGGAATACAGGAAACATTAAATGAAAGATTTAAAGATAACTCTTATCATAGTTTGATTATTAGGGACTCCAGGACAACCGGTTTAACAGGCCCCTTAAGAGATGAGGATATAAGTGACAATAAATATGGAAATTTACAAAAACTGATATATCATATAAGTATTCCGCAAAATAATGAAGGTGCTGGTGGATCTTGGGGACTTGGTAAGACAGTATATTTTAGATTCGGAATTGGATTAATTATTTATTATAGTAGGGTGAAAACAAAAGATGGGTCTTATCAAGACAGATTAGCTGCATGTTTAGTCGAAAATGAGGAGAAAACAGATGCAATCTTATCCAGGATAGGAAGTGGCCCACAAAGAGGTATTGCTTGGTGGGGGAAAAGTATTGGAAATAATAAAACAATTCCAATCACTGATAGTATGGAAATTGAAAAAATTTTAGATTGTGTAGGAATAGATTTGTATTCAGGCAGACAAACAGGGACTTGCATTATCATTCCTTATATAAATTGTAATAAACTTCTAGCAAATGCTAGTCCGGAGACTAATGGGGATACTAAAAGCACTCTATATTGGAACAGAGAAATCAAAGAATATATTTCAGTTGCTGTACAAAGATGGTATGCTCCCAGGTTATCAAATAAATGCTTTCCATATGGAGCTTGGCTAAATGTTAGTATTAATGGTGATAAAATAACTAGAGAGGTTATGCTTCCTTTTTTTAAAATTGTTCAATACTTATACTGCAAAGCTATGGATTTAGACACTGATTCTTTTAAAGATAGGATTATTGATAAAATATCAATAAATAGAAAAGCTATTAGAATTCGCAACTATTTGGCAGATTCTTCTGATGTCGGTTATATATCATATACAAAACTAACAAGAGAACAGCTGTTAATGAACTCTCCATACAATTATCCCGAACCTTATTTACATATACTTGAGGAGAACAATGCTTCAGAATCTAATAATCCTGTTGTTTTGTTTTGCAGAAAGCCTGGAATGGTTGTTAATTATAAAACTACAGGAGATTGGACAGATAAAATTCCTGTCACAAATACTGATGAATATATATTAGGCATATTTGTTGTGAATTCAAGAAATAGAGTTGCTTATGAAAACTTGAATTTGAACTTGGATGAATACTTTAGAAAATGTGAAAAAGCAGATCATGCTAATTGGGAAGATATTACCATTGATGGAGTTAAACCGAGTATTATAAGAAGAGCAAAAACTAATGTTAGAAAGAGTATAGCTGCTGAATATGTAGAGAAAGACATCAAAAAGAGCACAGGGAAAAATTTAGGTCTAAGTAGGAGGTTGGCGGATTTATTTCTACCTGCATTTGATTTTGGTAACCAACCTTCACAAACTGGAGGAACTAGTGGATCTCAACAGAAAAGAGAAAAAAGAAAACATAAAATTATAATTGAATCCAATATTAGATACTCTCAAAATTATGTGCAAGCTCCTTTTAAGATTTTTTGTGGTAAGCAATACAATGGATTTTTAATAGAACTATATGTGCAATCCGAAGCAGGAAAAATATCAGCAAAAAGTTGGGAAAAAATAGAAAACATCGGGCAAGAATTTCCACTTGAAATAATATCCGTATGTTTCGATGCAATACGTGAGAGTTCAAGTTCAATTACTCTTAAACTCTTAAATAAAACAATCGATATAAATAGGCCAGTAATTTCTTTTCAAAAATGCACTTTTAAACTATTAAAAACTGAGTATTTCCAAATACCATATGCATTTACAATAGATTTGCCTGTAAGAACTGGCCATGAAATCTATGGCACTATAACTTATAAGTATAAAAACAAAAATTTAACTAGTGGTGTTGATATAAAGTATAAGGAGAAAGAATCGTGAGTAGGACAATTAAAGCTTATCCAGAGTTAGATACTCGGTTACTTAATAGGATTTGTGTAACATCAGATGATTTTAAAATGTCATATCATACAGACAATGAGACTAGAGAACTAGATGTAAAGCAGATAGAATCATCATCTAGATTTCATTATTTTAAAATAGAAGATCCCAATTGCGAGTGGAACCCGGATGAACATAAAATTAATTACTCAAGAAAATATACAATAAATAATCCCTCTATACTTTTTGGGGAAAATGGAATAGCCCCTAGCAACTCTCTACTAGGACTTGTTTTAATATGGACATCCAAAGCATCTAGTATGAGGGGAACACAAATAATTGGTAAATTTTCCTCACAAAGTAAAGGGCCTCTTGAGTTTGATTTAAAAGGCAGTTTTAATAAAGGTATATTGAAGGGAGATGTACAGCTGACTACTTCACTGTACTTGGCTGAAGCCGGTGCTCGATTAAAGTCTGAAATGCATTTAATAAATAAGCAAGGAACGCTATTGGGAGAAATTGAAAATCAAATTATGATTGTCGATGGTGTTGGTTCCATTTTTCCTGTGGTGGAAGTATATGAACCGAATGAGCCTTTATGGTGGGTTTACTTTGATGTATATGACATAAGTAGCGATCCGTTTAATGATGATAATATTCGTATTGAGATAAACAAAGGTCATAAAGACTATGAAGCATTGATGAGTAAGAAGGGATTAGAAGAGAACGAGTTCTTAACGGACATAATCGCATCGGCAATCCAACTAATTATCCAAAAAGCATTGAGTGATACAGACTTTAAAGAGGATATTATCAATGATGAAAATCTAGAACCTGATAGTATAGGTAAGGTGATTAGTTACTTCATTAATTCATTGGAGTTTGATATTTCATCTCCCGAGTTAATGGCGAAATCAATCAGAAGCTTTATGATGAAGCAGGTTTAGGAGCTAACATGGACTGGTATAAACTGAAAATATCAAAAAGTGATTCTTTGGCAAAAATGAATGAGTGGGACTCGATTCCAAAGCCAGATATTGAGATCCAATGGCAGGATTTAAGGCAAGATATGGTAAATATTATGAAGTGTATTTGCCGAAAGTTGGATATTGATGAAACAAGAATTCAAAAAGCTGCGTATGCATTTGATTTTAATTTTGCAATTGAGCTATATAAAATACTAAATGAAAAGTATGGTATGAATGTCCGGATTGCTTCAGAAAACTCAATTTGGAGAGCCATGTCAATAAAAGTTATACCAGATATCGTATATCATAGATGGAGGTTTAACGAAGATAGATATTGGAGGAGGCCACAGAGAATATGGTTAAAAACATTATGGTGGTATATATATTTATCTTGGCAAGGTGATTATAAGACTACATATGATATTATTAAAGAGAATACAACGGATGAAATAGTCCAAATGGTTGAAAGAGTAGGGAGCAGAGGATATAGGGTAGATTTATATAGAAGTATAATGCGATATTATAACAGTATCGACTACTCTAAAAATAAAGCAGTATTATTTAGAAGAGTGATGAAGTTGAATACAGCAATGATAAGAACTGTCGAGCCATCATTGTTTAAAGGTGGAGTTGATGGCTATTCAAAGGAGATTTTTGAGTACTTTAATGAAATATGAATTACCTAAGATAATTGATTTATTTTCTGGTTGTGGAGGACTTTCTTCGGGATTTCAAATGGAAGGCTTTGAAATTTTATATGGTTTAGATATGAATAAGGCAGCAGTTGAAACAGCTAATACTAATATTCATAAAGAACTGTGTAAAAGCAAACATTTTGTTGGTGATGTTAGAAGTTTTGATTTTTCCAAATTTGAATCAGTTGCAAAGAGTGATTTCATATTGATGATAGGTGGTCCTCCTTGTCAAGCTTATTCACCTATAGGAAGAGCAAAACTTAGGTCACTAGGAGAACATAGAAAACATACTAACGATAAGAGAGGGCAACTATATAGATATTATATAGCTGCCTGTTTAGAAATGAAGGCCGACATTATTGTTATGGAAAATGTTCCAGAAGCAACAAATTATGATGGTGTTAACATACCTCAAACTGTATGTGAAATTCTAGACAACGAGGGTTATGAATGCATTTGGACAATACTCAATTCTGCTGATTATGGAGTTCCGCAGATTAGGGAAAGAGTTTTTGTGATTGCATTTAAAAAAGGTTTGGTAGAAAAAATATATTTACCCGAACCTACAAACAGAAGAGGATACTTTCAAAAGACATTCAACAGCAAGCGCATAAATAAGTTCAATAAATATAAACACTTTAAAAAACCGTTGGAGGGCAGTAATGAACTACCTTTATGGGTAACAGTTGGTGAAGCAATTTCTGATTTGCCGTCAATTTTTAGCAGTTCCCAACAGCCATATAAGCTAGAGAGATCAAACAAGTCATTGCCATATAAGCACAGTCCTTCAAATGAGTTCCAACTAAAAATGAGAGACAGGAATAATTCAATAATGACTAGTGTAACTGATCATCGTTTTAGAAAAACACCAAGGGACTTCCCAATATTTGAAGAAATGGAACCTGGAGCTAATTATAAAGATGCGGTTAGAATTGCAAATAAGTTGTTTTTAGAAGAATGTCACAAATTATCGGTTAGCAAACATTCAAATCCTGAGCACTTTTATGAGTTAAGAAAAAAATTTGTTCCCCCATATGATAGTAATAAGTTTGTATCAAAATGGAAAAAGCTAGATGCAAAAAAGCCATCACATACTTTAGTTGCTCACTTGGGAACTGATACATACAGCCATATTCATCCATGGGAACCAAGAGGGATATCGGTTAGGGAAGCTGCAAGATTACAATCATTTAATGATGATTTTCACTTTAGTTGTTGTTCAATGGGAGATGCTTTCAAACAAATTGGTAATGCAGTTCCACCACTACTGGCAAATGCAATTGCTAAGGCAATCAGATTTAGTCTGGAGGTATAAAATGAAGTTGTCAAATGAAATAAGAAATCTATTTGCAAACTTATCGAATGGAAACTCTATAAAAATCGATAGCATAGGTGATAAGCATCCTGCCTGGGTTATACGTTATGAGGATTGGTTTGGAGTTGGATTTATTGTTGATAATGATTTGCTTATCAACGAAAAATTTTCTAGTTCTAAGTTGTGGACCAGGGAACTGATTATTGAAGGTAAACTAGAAAATATACTTCTATTGACTTCAAATGAGGAGGAGTATAGATATGAGTTCTCCTTTATTTGCTCTGATTTCATTGATCCTGGAGTTGATGGATCTGAAAGAGAAAAAATATTAGAAAATCCAAGGAATTGGTGGTCTAAATGGAAGTCCTTGTTGGGGAACTCAATCTCCAGTAAAAAAGCCTATTCGGTTATTGGGGAAATGATAGTCTATAAAAAATTACTCACTGATAAAATAAGCGCAAACTGGTCTGCTTTGCAAAAATCATCACATGACATTGAAACTTTAGATTGTGATTATGAAGTCAAATCAACAATTAGCAGGTATGATCAAAAGATAAAGATAAATGGTCAGTTCCAACTAGAGAAAAATAAGAAGTTGAAAGTTGTTTTTATTCGCTTTGAAGAGTCTGATGTTGGTCTCTCAATTGAAAGTTTATCTAAGGACATAATCAAACTCGGTGTTGATTCATGTATTATAGAATCTGGACTTAAAAAATTAGGCTTTGAACCAGGACGAGGGGGAAGATATAATACTTTTAAAGTTTTAGAAGCAAGAATATATAATGTTGACAAAAATTTTCCTACAATAACCAAAGAGAGTTTTATCAATGGGAAGTTGCCAGACAATGTAGAGAAAATATCTTATACAATAAATCTTTTAGGTATACCATTTTCAGATAAAATTGTAGAATAATTGGTATACAGATAATAGAACATAGATACTACTTTTTAAAGATAAAGTCTCGGTGGTATTTTAAGAAATTTTTTCGCGCATTGTCTAATGGTAAATCAGGGAGCAATTTATCATTATATATGGATAGAGATCTATATACTTCATGTGATAACCATGGTGAAACATATACCTTTTTGTCATCTGTAAAAGTAATAAAACCTTTGTCAAATAGAATATCAAATGTAGGTGATAGTAACAAGCCATTTTTAGGGTTTAATCTTTCTGAGTGTGTAGAATCAGCCCAAGGTTTTATATGGGAAGCAATTAGAATCCGTGGATCTGTAATTTTAGTAAATGGACACATAACACAGTCATTAATAACTTTTTTTCGAAATACACCTTGTCCGACCCTAGCCAGATGCAAAGCTTCTTTCTCGGTTTCTTCCAGTTGATTATCACCTTTAATTCTTTGATTAGCAATTACTATATTGGGTGGCTGATAATCTACTAGTCCCATGTTAAAATCAGAAAAAATATTGAAATAGAGTAAGGATGTTGAATCCTTAGAGTTTAATTTCAGTATCGATAAATATGATATATTGGGCAAACAAATTTCTCTTAGTAACTCAAAAATTTGACTATCTGATTTTAAATACACTCTTGGTGGAGTAACATTTGCTCTGTACATATAAAAATATACAATATCCTCTTTGAAACTGGAAACTCTACTACGGAGATAATCATACTTCATGGGTAACATGGCCTTTTGTAAGTATTCTTGTTGAGGATTTATAAACTCGCATTCTGTATTATGCAAAAAACGTTCTAAGTCTGATTTCTTAAAAAAGCATCTAGGCGAATACGAGTTAAAAAAACGTTTTAAATTATCATTTTCATTTCCAATGTAAAGTTTTGCTTCTCCATGGCCTGTGCCGATTTTATTTTTCGAAAACGAATCAGCTAGTGTTAGTTGCAGGGGATCTTCTTCAATAAAATATACTTTTCCACCAATATCAATATTTTGGGACATTCGTACTTCTCCTTATTCTTTTAGTCCTGGGATAGCTTCAAATATTTTTTCAAGTAAGTTTATTAAAACATCAACAACAATAGAGTTACCCGCTTGACGATACATTTGTGTGTCCGATACAACAATCTTAAATGAATCACTAAAACCCATTAACCGCAAGCATTCTCTAGGGGTTAACTTTCTGAGACGACCATTCTTTTCCACATAATTATCAATACCAGAACGGTGCATTTTATGCATTGTTGTAAGCAAGGGACGAGCTATATCTAAATCAACTTTCGGTTTTGAATAGAAGTTTTTAGTTCCACTTGACAAAACATAATTCCTAACTTTTTCGGATAAGAAGTATTTTTCTAGCTTTTCAGTTTCAAAACTAGTATTATTTTCAGTAACGAAATCGCCATGCCAGTTGAACTGTTGATTTGCTTTTTGACAGAGTTGGATATCGCCATCAACTTGTGTATAACGTTTTTCTATATTCCTTTTTTTAGTAACGAACTTAACTCCTTTTTTCGGCAAGTAATACTTTGAAGGTGCTGAATCAAGTAAAAAGTCTTTCATAGTATGTTTTAAAGGTATGGGTTTGGGAAAACTGAAATTTATAATTGGAGTGATGTCTTTTCTTATACCTACTACAAATAATCTTTCCCTGTTTTGAGGTATGCCAAAATCTTTAGAATTTAATGTTGAATATGACCAATTGTAATTTAGCTCATTGAAAACTCTTTTCATTATATCCCAAGTAGTGCCTTTGTCATGTGTGAGTAAGCCTTTAACATTCTCATATATGAAAACTTTTGGTTCGATTTCTGAAATTAGACGTGCGAAATCATAAAAAAGAGTACCCCTTGTATCATCAAGCCCTTGACGTTTGCCTACCATTGAAAATGATTGGCATGGGCTGCCACCAACAAATAAATCTATTTTATTTTTAAAAATGTTACCATCAATAAAGTTTATATCATAATGAAAATTTTCTTTGTTGATATTATAATTTGCGAAATAACTTTTTTCCACATAATTAGTTTTTTTACATTCTGCATAAAGATTGTCAACATAGTATTTCTTTTCTTTGGATGATTCTATAGTTGCTAGAGTCTTTTTCACATTATGTACACCAATAATATAGTGCAACTGGTTTAATTGTTTTATAATATCTTTTATGCTTCTTAGCAATCGTTGAAACTTCTTTTGGTTTTCTTTGTCCGACTTTGGAATTTTTACTTTATATGATAATAACTGTTTAAAAATATCATGATCAATTGACTTAACCTCTAAGTCATTTAGGAGAAATTTTTCTATTTTGTGTATGGAATCATTATACTTGAGTTCTATATGACTTATTTTATTTTCAATTAATGAGCTAAAATAAGAAGAAGTAGTATTTTTAATAACAAACAAATTAGTCTTAAGGTATCCCATCTCTTCCCATATGGATGATGTAGATATAGAAATTCTTTTTTCAAACAAGTTAATTCCACCGTTATCACTTGCAAAAACTATATTGTAATCTACATCCATTCTTTCGAGCGCATGCTCTATTGCACCAATACCACTAAATACAGTTGCTATGTTCATTCTGCCTCCGATATTTTTTTAGTATATCACATGTTATTAAGTGTTTGAACGTTTGTTCTGTGAAATATATAATTGTTGTATGAAAAATTTAAATAAAACAGCTAGAAGCTATAACATGTCCCAAATCCGAAGCAAAAACACCTCGCCTGAAATGCATGTGCGTCGTTTTCTGCATTCAAATGGCTTGCGGTATAGTCTTCACAAAAAGTCATTGCCGGGTAAACCTGATATATACCTTAAGAAACACAACACAGCAGTTTTTATCAACGGCTGCTTTTGGCACATGCATGAAGGCTGTCCAAAGTTCGTAATGCCGAAGACACGGACAGACTGGTGGGAAAGGAAACTAAGCCGAAACAGGGAAAGGGATGAACAGGCAATCAGGGATCTGAAGGATATGGGTTACAACGTTATAGTTGTCTGGGAATGTGAAATCAATACTATTGCAAAGCGTGATGAAAGACTGCCTATGCTTGTTCAGCAAATAAATAGTAATCTTGTGAAGTAAAGCTCGTTAATATTCATTCCATAGATTGACAATGATAAACAGCATGTATATACTTTGTATAAACATACGGAGGTGATTACATGATATCTGCAATTAAAAAATGGGGCAACAGCCAAGGGCTGAGATTATCAAAGGAGTTGCTTTCCGGAGTCGGCCTTTCTGTGGATGACAAGGTTATTGTAGAGGTGATTGACCAAAGGATAGTTATATATAAAGCCGAGGTTGATGAGCTTAGGTTGAGCGATGTCTTTGCAGAGTATAAAGGGAAAACTGAGTCCAAGGAGATAGACTGGGGAAAACCTGAAGGCGGGGAAATATGGTAATACAGCAGGGCAGTATAATCATGGTCAGTTTCAGTCCGACATCGGGCAGTGAACAAGCCGGATACAGGCCCGCGGTAGTCATAAGCAATGAAACATTCAATGAAAACACCAATTTCCTCATTGTCCTGCCTGTTACAAGTACAGATAACGGGTTTCCATTGCATGTTCCGATCGGGAACAGGTGTAAGACAAAGGGGTTTATACTCTGTGAGCATATCAGGTCCATTGATGCCAATAGCAGAAGGATAAAACTTGTAGAGAAACTGCCTGGTGATATACTCAAAAGAGTCATTGCATTGACCAAGGCAGAGATTGCGATGGATTGATATTTTGACATTCAAAGAGAGTCAGGTCTGTTACCTCTGGTAAGATTACACGTTCTCATCCCAAAGTGTTCCCTCGAGCTTATTCATTTCATTCACCTATTGTAAGGAGCACTGCTGC
>Ga0180430_10002668_pt1 | contig 15931 bp, 13 predicted proteins | sample SS_ome_9_FD_132999 | JGI IMG/M metagenome (GOLD analysis project Ga0180430, IMG submission 132999) | Hypersaline lake sediment archaeal communities from the Salton Sea, California, USA - SS_1_S_2 metaG | ecosystem: Environmental > Aquatic > Non-marine Saline and Alkaline > Hypersaline >... | reverse complement strand
GTTTGCTGTTCCTGCAGCTCGTCGAAAACGACCGCAGGGAGTTTTCGAAAGAGATGTGGGAACAGCAAACCAGCTGTGAACGCAGTGAACAGCGTGGGTTGTCAATGGTTGAAGCCCTCCCCCTTTGGGGATCACGCAAGTAATCCCCTCCCCCCCCCATGTTCAGGTGCTATATTCACTGCTTACGTCTGAAAATATAGTAAGCAGGAATACCAACCAATACTGTCACAAAAGCAACAGACGATTCAACAGGTCTTTCAAAATACCCAAGGACAAGGATCAATAATCCTGCAATGATAAAGATTACCTGGACGAAGGGATATCCCTTTAACCTGATTGCCGAAGGGTTGCGTTTTCTCAGCCTGAAAACACCCAGGATCGTCAGAATTGGAAAAATCCCAAGCGCGAATCCCATATAAGTGAGGATCTGCTCAAAGGTACCAGACATGACCAGGACAATTGCAATAACGGATTGGAGTACAATTGCATTGGAAGGCACACCAGATTTTGGATGGATCCGGGCCACCGACCTGAAGAATAGTCCGTCTTTCGCCATGGAATAATATACCCTCGGACCGATAATCATGAACGCACTCAAAGACGAAAAGAGTGCAAATGCAATGAAGAGGGAAAAGAGTGTTTCAGCAGGTCCGCCAAACAGGTTTTTCATCGCAAGTCCACCAACGGCAATCACGCCTTTTAATTCATCCGGTGGAGTACTGTAAATAAAAAACGCATTGAGTCCCAGGTAGAGCAGTAACACAATAGCGGTGCCGATCAACAGCGATCCGGGCAGGTTCCGGGCAGGTGATTTAATTTCTGCCCCGATGTAGGTGGAAGCATTCCAGCCACTGTATGCAAACATGATCCACATCAGTGACAATCCTATGGTCTTCCAGCCACCAGATTCCCCGGAAATCCCCTCCACCGGAACAAAATTTGCCGGATTCCCCTGCTTTGAAAGAATCCCGGCTCCCAACAGGACAATAATCAGCAGCACCTTCAATAGGGTAAGTATATTCTGCACACCGGCACCAAATTTCAAACCTGTATAATGGATTGCCGTAAAGACAAGGATCACTGATATGGAAAGCAGGTTTTTAAGTAGTTCAGGATTCATTCCACTTTCTCCGCCTGCAGATGCAAATCCCGCCGGAAAAGCCCTCAGAAAATATTCGCTGAATCCCATTGCCGAGGCTGCGATTGGAGCCGAAAACCCAACAATAAACGACACCCACCCACTCAGGAATCCAAGCATCGGATGATAAAGTTCACTTAGAAATTTATATTCACCGCCTGCTTCCGGTATGTTTGCCCCTAATTCTCCGTATGAAATTGCACCGCACAGCGCAATAATCCCTCCCACAACCCATAGTCCCAGCATCAACAGAGGATTGTTCAACTGGGCCATCAGGAGTCCGGAAGTAGTAAATATGCCTGCGCCGATCATGTTTGCAACCACAATATTGGTTGCAGGGAACAGGCCAAGTCTGCGTTTTAATCCTTCACCCGACATTGTAATTTCACCGGTTTTTCAGCACTCTGCAGCTTACAAGCACGCTTGCGTGCTTTCATGAGTTGTTGAATCCTGAAGACTGTTCTAATTTGACAAATTACCCTGGCAAAGGTTTAGTTTCGGCACCTGCAATTGAAAACAACCCGGCAGGCATCAACACGAAGCTCATTAAACGCAAGAATACTGAAACATCCGTGTTCATAGCCGCTGCTTATTTTTTTTCCCGGATCAAGGCATCACATTGTCGCATGTGGTTTTTAGCTAAGCTGAATAGTGGTCAGAAACCTGTTTCTTGATCAATGATTTGTTGCGGGTACCTCATTTTTCGTATATTTCGCCCCATTACACTGTAATCTTATATACCCGGGTAACAACAGGGAACCTGACCAGGCAGATCATCATGGTGAAAGATAACAATTCAATCGTGCAACCAGGCAGAAAAAAAAATGCCGGGAGCCCGTCTATTTGCATTACCGCAGAATGAAAGCAATAAGAAAAAAAAGGACCAGGAGAACCATTGCTTTTATTTTTATGGCCATCGTTGTGCTGACCCTTTTTGCGGTCAGTACCATATACAATCCCGATGAAATCATCGCAAGCATCGGCAGGCGCAATGGTTATATCATTGCCTTTGTAGTTGCTTTCTTTGCCGGTTTTTCTGCATTTACGGTAGTTTCCTTTTACAGCCTGCTCATTGCCGGCGTTGCAGCAGGACTGAATCCTGTTTTGCTTGCACTGGTCACCGGAATCAGCCTTTCCCTGGGTGACATGTTCCTTTTCCACTTTGGCAGAAGCGGACGGGATCTCATACGCGGAAAGCTCGACAAACGGATCAAACAGCTGGCCAACTACTTCAGGAAACACAACCTGGAAAGAAGGATTCCCCTGATTTCTTATGTATATCTCAGCTTCATTCCCATGCCTAACGACTGGTTACTGATCTTCCTTGCATCGCTCAAATACCCGCAGACCAGGCTTAACCTTGTGATCCTCCTTGGAGACCTGACCCATGTAAGTATTTTGGTATTCCTGGCATCAAAAGGGATCATGGTTTTCTCATAGTTTACGGAACTTCGTATTTTCACCCCTCAATACCCGAACTCTTCCCCTTACGGATTGTTTAATTCAACGAAAACAGGACAATCATGGGAAGAAGCGACGTGCCAAAGAAAAAAATCACCTTTACCGGCCTCAGGGAAGCGGCACGACTGTTCAGCTATATCCGGCCCTATCGCTGGCAGTATGGAATGGGACTGCTCTTCCTGCTGGGATCCAGTTCAGCCAGCCTGGCGTTTCCAAAATTGCTGGGCGACCTGGTAAGTGCAGGAAACGAAGGAAACCTGGGAGAAAACATCAATCGCATCGCCCTCATCCTTGCCGGGGTATTGATCATACAGGCCACCTTTTCCTATTTCCGCGTGTTCCTGTTCGTGAAAGTTTCCGAGAATGCACTGGCAGATTTGAGACAGTCCACCTATAACCATTTGATCAAATTGCCGGTCAACTTTTTCGACAAACGCCGCGTTGGAGAACTGAACAGCCGGATCTCTTCGGACATCGCCCTGTTGCAGGAAACAATGACCTCCACCCTTGCTGAATTCATTCGCCAGATCATCATCATCGTCGGAGGCATCACCCTGCTGGTGATCACTTCAGGCCGGCTGACGCTGTTCATGCTGGCGATCATTCCTGCAGTGGTGCTTATGAGTGTTTTTTTCGGAAGGTTCATCCGTTCACTTTCTAAAAAGGCGCAGAAGGAGGTGGCAGATTCAAATACCGTGGTTGAAGAGACCCTGCAGGGAATCAAGAGTGTGAAAGCCTATACCAATGAACCCCATGAGATCAACAGGTACAAAAACAAAACCCTCGAGATCGCCCGCATAGGCATCAAAAGCGGCCGCTACCGGGGCGCCTTTTCATCTTTCCTGATCTTCGGGCTGTTTGGTGCAATGGTCGCCGTGATATGGAAAGGGTCCATACTGCTGGCTGCAGGTGAAATCAACGCCGGGCAACTCTTCTCATTCGTGCTTTATTCCGGGTTCATAGGGGGAACCATCGGGGGCCTTGCCAATGTGTTCACCCAGATCCAGCGATTCCTGGGAGCCACCGAAGACCTGTTCGAAATCTTTGAAGAAAAAGGCGAAGAGATCGACACCATCGAAATGGTCTGCGCCGACCAGCAGATTCATGGACAGATCCGTTTCGAACATGTTTCCTTTTCCTATCCTGGCAGAATGGGAGAAAAGGTTCTGGACAACATTGATCTCACTATACCTGCCAACCAAATGACCGCCCTGGTCGGACCAAGCGGTGCCGGGAAATCAACCATCACTTCCCTGTTGCTCAGCTTTTACCAACCCACCACCGGCACGATCATGTTCGATGAACGCCCCGCAAATCTGTATGCACTTTCCTGCCTGAGGAAACAGATTGCCCTCGTGCCACAGGACATCTTCCTGTTCGGCGGAACAATCAGGGAGAACATCGCCTATGGGAAACCCGGGGCAACGGAAAAAGAGCTCATCGAAGCTGCCGAAAAAGCCAATGCAATGGAATTCATTGCACGATTTCCCGAAAAACTTGACACACTTGTGGGTGAACGGGGCACCCAGCTATCAGGAGGACAGCGCCAGCGGATCGCCATCGCCCGAGCGGTGCTCAAGGATCCACGTGTGCTTATTCTCGATGAAGCCACTTCATCACTGGATTCAGAATCGGAAAAACTGGTTCAGGATGCACTGGAAAAGCTGATGAAAGGACGTACTTCCATTGTGATTGCACACCGGCTTTCCACTGTGCGGAATGCAGATCAGATCGTGGTCCTGGAACATGGACGTATCGCTGAGACCGGTACCCATGAACAACTGATCAACCTTGAACACGGCGTATACAGAAACCTTAGTGAACTGCAATTTGCGCTGTAACCTGATTGCACTTTTACCTGAAGACGCTGTATCTTGTGTTCGCTGTAACCAGAATCATGAAGTTCACTTCGCTGCAGCATTATAATACTCTATTGCCTTGGGCATAATCTCTTGCAGATGCTGCATCCTGTTCAGTGGATCCGGGTGGGTGGAAAGAAACTCCGGCGGACGTGCCCCGCCAGCCTGTTCCATGCGCTCCCAGAATGCAGGTGCGGTACGCGGATCATATCCTGCCATTGCCATGAAATAGAGCCCAAGCTCATCAGCTTCAGACTCATGCGTCCGGCTATAAGGCAATGACACCCCAAGCTGGGTCCCTACGCCGAAAGCCAGCAAAGCCAACTGCTGTGTTTGCTCTTTTTCTGTTTCAAGTGCCTCCGAGAGTGCTATTCCGCCCATGTTAATCAGCAATTGTTGCGACATACGCTCATTGCCATGCTTCGCTATGGCGTGTGCAATCTCATGTCCCATAACAATGGCAATACCATTGTCATCGCCGCAGACAGGCATGATCCCCTCGTAAAAGGCGATTTGACCACCGGGCATGCACCAGGCATTCACATCTTCAGATTCCAGCACGTTGAACTGCCATTCAAACCCTTCAATCCTGGACGAAAGTCCGTTCATCGCCATGTACTCCTCCACAGCAACAACGACCTTTTTCCCAACACGATTCACAGCTGCATTATATGCTGTATTGTCAGAAATCGGAGTTTCCGACAATACCTGCGAATAACTGTCGGCACTCAATGCAAGCATCTGGGAAGAAGGAATTGCTGTAAACTGCTTTCTGCCTGTCAGCGGAACATTGGAACATGAAACGGTCAGGGCCAGTAAAATCACGAAAAGTGGACGTAATATCTTCATATGAATAGTTTTGGTATGTAAAAATAACAAATTTGATCACTGTCTGTTCTGAAATAATCAACCGCGAATAAATATTTGGACCCGTTTGAATTTTTTTATTTACTAAATTTACATGCCGGGAAAAAGCACAAAGGTGCCTCTGAATAACAGAGCCCCCCTTGCTATCCGGCGAATGCCTCTTTAGCTCAGTTGGCAGAGCAGCTCATTCGTAATGAGCAGGTCGCGGGTTCAAGTCCCGTGAGAGGCTCTTTTGTTTTTTTTTACCGATCTTTACCGGCAGGGGATCTCAAATGATCTCTGCCGGAAATCATATCAACTGATTCAGAAATAATAGAATTTGTGCTCTTCGGACTTGATCTGCTGGAGCCCAATGTACTGATCACAGATACGCTGCTGGGACTGCTGTCGGTTTTCTTTTCCCGGAAAATAACACGCCTGCCGTCAACCCACCTGTTCTTTAAAAACTGGCAGCTGTTCCTTTTGCTCTTCGGTGTGGGAACCATTCTTGGGGGCATCGGACATGCATTTTATAATTACCTGGATCTGGGAGGCAAAATTCCCGCATGGCTTTTTGCAATTGTATCGGTTTATTTCATCGAAGTATCAATGCTTTCCATACATCCCGACAAGCATTTTGCGACGCGACTTGCACGACTGTCTGCAGCAAAGCTGATAATGATGCTGTTGTTGCTCGGGGCAGTACTGGTCTTTGCAGCCCCAGGAAATAAAATCAGCATTTCCATCCTGCTCGTCATTTTAAACAGTCTCATGGGGGTGACACTTTCGGCAGGTTACCTCGGATTACACTATTACAGAATCGGCCTGTCAAGCCACTTCAGCTATTTTTTCATCGGTGTGCTGATCATGATACCCTCTTCTGCGGTCTTTCTTTTCGAAATCAACCTGTTCAGGTGGTTCGACAGGAATGACCTCAGCCACCTGATCCTGGCCATAGGCATCTCGTTTTTCTATGCAGGCATCTTACAATTGCAACAGCAAAATGAGCATCAACTACCCGAAACACGAGGGGCATCAAATGATAAACTGCCCCGTAAATAACGAATACAATGAAAACACAGGCATTGCTTCTTTCACTCATCATCATTCTTGCCGGCTGCAAGGATCAACCGGGCACTTCATACGAAAAATATTTCCTGGATGGAACGCTCAGAATTGACTATTTCCACTCTGGCGATGCTGATTCAGAAACCGTAGTGATAGATGAGCTGTATACCTATGAAAACTGGGCCGGAAGCAGGACCAACCTGCTGGATACGCTGAATTATGGCACCTATTACTATAAAATCTATGATGCGGCTTCAGGCAACCTTATTTATTCCAAGGGGTTCGACAGCTACTTCAAGGAATACCAGCTTACCAACCCGGCACTGGAAGGACAGGAGAAAACATACCACGAATCTGCCATCATTCCATGGCCTGCTTCTCCGGTCATTTTTGCCCTTGAAAAGAGAAGCAGGGAAGGAACTCTGGGCGAAGTATTCAGGACAGAGATTGACCCGGCAACAGCTGCAAGTGGCCCCGCCGACCCCGAAGTAAAGGTGGTTGTCTCGCTCGAAAACGGGAATCCGGAAAACAAGGCAGATATACTGATCGTCGGTGAAGGATATTCACCTGAAGAAGAACAAAAATTCGTGGATGACCTGCAGCGTTTCACGGAAATATTTTTCAGGGCTGAACCATGCAGGTCCTACAAGGACAGGTTTAATATCAGGGGCGTATTCAAAGCTTCCGAAGACAGTGGTGTGGATGAGCCCAGGGCCGGAATCGACAAAAATACCGCGGTAAATGCAACCTTTAACTCGCTTGGATCAGAACGCTACCTGCTGACCGAGGACAACAAGTCCCTCCGGAACATCGCCGGTCATGCCCCCTACGACGCCCTGTATATCATGGTGAACCACAGCCGGTATGGCGGCGGAGGCATTTATAATTTTTACTGCGTTTTTACGTCAGACAATATCAACAGCGACTACCTGATGGTACATGAATTCGGACATTCATTCTTCGGACTGGCAGATGAATACTATACTTCATCCACCGCCTATAACGACTTTTACCCGGCTGGCTTTGAACCCAATGAAGCCAACATTACAGCTTTGCACGATCCGGATAATATCAAATGGAAACACTTGGTTTCCAAAGGGATCGAAATTCCCACTCCCTGGAACAAAGCGGAATTTGACAGCCTGGACCTGCATTGGCAGGTCCGCAGGGCATATTTGAATGAACAGATATCCCTGTTAAAGAAAAATAACGCCTCGGGCGATGAGATCCAGGCGGCCATCGATCAATACAACCTCGAGAGTCATGAACAACAGCAGAAAGTGGATGCATTCCTTGAAAACAGCAAACTCGCAGGTAAGACAGGAGCTTTTGAAGGAGCAGGATATGCCTCAACAGGATTATACCGGCCATCATTGAATTGTATCATGTTCTCCAGGACCGACTATTTCTGTGCAGTATGCCAGGATGCCATGATCAGGGTTATTGAATCCTATTCGGAATAGATAAGACTTCAGCTGATTCTGCCACTACAGTCCGCCAGGCAATGCTGTTGCTGCAGGTAATACTGTTGCGTTAAATAATTAACTGATTGGCCCTGCTATAAGTAACCGGCACGACATCCGTAAAATGAGATTGATTTACCCGAATACCAGGATGATGAATGCTTGCAACAGATCATTGTACTGAAGACAATTGAAAATTGCAGATCGTCCTCTCCCCAGGTCTGATCTGTATCCCGCCTTCCTCACGGGCCGCAAATCCTTCCATGGCGCTGGTAACACTGAATGTGCCTTCCTGAATTCCCATGATTGCATATGCCCCTTCCTGATCGGTATAGGTGGTGGCAATCGTTGAGTCAGCGGTGACCCATACCGCTGCATCAGCAATCACTTCACCCGACAAATCTGTAACTTTTCCGGCAATGATGCCAGTATCATCGATAACTGCTGCACGTATGACCGGCTTGAAATTAAATCCCCGGATATCGCCGGTACTTTTGGGATTTCCTGTCAGGATAAACGATCGTGACAGATCGAAATCCAGCAGTGCATTTGCCACCATCCCGGGCTGGATCCTGATGGATGGATCAAACAGTATTTTAAGTCCAGACTGCGGGCCGCCCGGAATTTTCAATGTGCTGGTCCTGCCATCCTTGAGCAACAGACTTGCCCGGTCAATGTACAGTCTGACCTGGTCATAATCACCCGGAACAATTTCCCTGGAGGCCAGGGATTCCATGACCCCGTTCCTCAGCGCAAGCAAATCAATGGTCGTGGTATCCTGCGAAAAAACCAGGACCCCGGAACCATCCTCCTGCCTGAGTTCCATCTTCACCACTGTTATCATGGCCTTATCGATCAACGCAATGGGGAAAGGAGCATCCGTTGCCCAGATATTTAATATTCCATTTTGTGTGGATGTTCCCGGAAGGTCAGACACATCCTCAGGCTCCTGTTTTTCACACCCCAACGACAACATTACCAGAAACAGGGCAACACTGGCAAAGGCAATAATCCTGCGGTACATAACACCTGGTTTAGTGATGTAACTAAATTAAGGGCTATATGTACAGGATTTCCGGTGGCTTTTAAGAACTTATCCACAATAAGAAACTGCCCGTATCTGAAAAAGAACGGGATATGGGTTTTCTTCGGCAGACTACTCTTCCGCCTTTCTCTTCAGGTCCATCTCAAAAGTCTGCCCCATCTGGACCAGCGTTCCGTCGATGAGGTCCTTATTTTTACTGGTAAGCTTTCCAGTGTACACCAGGTCAATATCTGTCATGCCAATCCTGACCTCTTCTCCTTCATAGGTCACAGAAGTTACCGGGATACCATATGCTCCCTGGTCGGGACTGTCCATTGTGGCAGTTAAACCGTTTTCTGCAGCTGAAATATGGAAAACAATGCGCAATTGCGCGCCTGGAACAACCAGCAACCCGTTCCAGGTACCGGTAACATCCTGGGAAAAAAGAGAAAGGGAAACAGCCAACAGGCCAAATGCAAGTAATGATTTTTTCATCAGAGTGAGTTTAAATGTTGATATTCTCAATGACACAGGGCAGAGCGAACCCAATTATAAATATAAATGTAACACAACTTTTCCTTCTCTCCCATTTTTTATTAACTTATCCGGTAAAACACGCCCAGCCATGACTGAACTGGAAAAACTTGACAAGATTGCAATCAATGTGGAATCGCACAAGCTGCTGAAACAGCTGCTGGCGGAAAATCCCGAGTTTGAAGAGATACTGCGCAATTCAAAAAACGAGACCGAAGTAGTGGTGGGCGTGCGTGACTGGATTGAGAAGACACTGAAAGACAGGCAGGATGCATTCAGGTTTTACCATGCAAAACATCCCACCCGTGAACTGTTCGAAAAGCTGGAATGGCGCGACTATGCCATCATCAGGATTCTCGATTATATCGATCATGCAGGCAAGGAATACCCCGACCTGAACCTGCGGGGTGAAATCGCACTTAGCAATCCGCTCAGGCTGATCTGGCTGGCAGTAAACAAGGGTACCGGGGGTGCAAAACCCGGATTTTTCAAGGACATGATCCAGTTGTTCCGGCAACTGCGCGGTGACTCCCGCACGGAGCTGCCAACCAAAGCCCGGGTGGAGGAATGGATGGACAAGTATCCTTCCGGGATGGATCCCCGCATCGTGCAGCTGAGGGAAGAAAACAAGCAACGAATCATTGATATACTGTTGTCAAAACTGGATTCCGGTGCAATTAAAAGCGCCCGGTATATGTTCGAAGAAGCGGACTCCTATGCACAAAAACTGGAAAAAATGGAACGCTGGTGGGAGAACCACAAATTCCACCTCCATTTTGCCATCCGCTCCCCGGAACTGCTGAATGAAATGCTGGACTTCTCCCTGGATCCGGATACGATGAAAATCCTATACGAAGCCAAAGAGGCCGGCATCCCCTTCTTCGTGAATCCATACTACCTCTCCCTGCTGCATGTGCGGGTTCCCTATTTTGCAGTGGGAGCAGACCTGGCCATCAGGCACTATATCATTTACAGCAAGAAGCTGGTGGAGGAATTCGGGAATATCGTGGCCTGGGAAAAGGAAGATACCGTGAAACCGGGAGAACCCAATGCCGCAGGATGGATCCTGCCTTCCCATAACAATGTGCACAGGCGCTATCCCGAAGTTGCCATCCTGATCCCCGATTCCATGGGCAGGGCATGCGGAGGCCTCTGCTCCTCCTGTCAGCGCATGTACGATTTCCAGTCGGGCAGGCTCAATTTCAACCTCGACAAACTCATGCCGGATGAAAAATGGCCCGACAAACTGAAACGGCTCATGAAATATTTTGAGGAAGATGCGCAACTCAGGGACATCCTGATCACCGGCGGGGATGCCTTTATGAGTTCAGACCAGACCCTCAAACAAATGCTGGATGAGATCTACGAAATGGCAAAAAGGAAAAAGGAAACCAACCTTTCCCTTCCTGAAGGCGAGAAAAAAGCGGAGATTGTCAGGGTGCGCTTCGGTACCCGCCTTCCTGTCTACCTGCCGCACCGCGTGACCCTCAGTCTTGCAAAGATCCTTTCCGAATTCCGGGAGAAAGCGATGGAGGCCGGAATTCAACAATTCATCATCCAGACCCACTTTATCTCACCGATGGAAATCACACCGGAAGCCAATATCGCCATTCAGCGACTGATCGCAGCAGGCTGGCTCGTGACCAACCAGCTGGTGTTCACCGCTGCTGCCTCGCGACGCGGGCACTCTGCAAAACTCAGGAAAGTACTCAATGATATCGGTGTACTTCCCTATTACACCTTCACGGTAAAGGGATACATGGAGAATAATTTCAGCTTCACACCCAATGCCCGCGTGGTGCAGGAAGAACTGGAGGAAAAGATCTTCGGACAGGTTCCTCCTGAACAATACGATACGGTACAGTCATTTTCAAAAGAAGCAAAAAATACCGTGGAGAACATCGAAGCGCTGCGCAGGTTCCTGGATGTTTCTTTCCTCGCAACAGACAGGAATGTACTGAACCTTCCCGGTGTCGGAAAAAGCCTTACTTTCAGGGTAATTGGCATTACACGCTACGGACGAAGGATCCTTGAATTCGATCACGATGAAACCAGGCACCACAGCCCGATCATCCATAAAATGGGGAAAGTAATCATCATCGAATCCAAATCCATCCATGAATACCTCTCACAACTGGAAGAGATCGGAGAGGTAAGGGAAGATTATGAAGGACTGTTTGGATACAGCCTGGGCCAGACGGAACAACGAATGCCGCTCTATGAATACCCCGAATATGAATTTGAGACGACCCAGGAGCTGACCAACCTGGAGGTCTGATCCACAGGCGCTGTACAAGTCTTCCCATGCGAAAAGGAATGAGGAGATAATTTCAATGGAACCTGAACAGCTTCATGGTTTTTTTATGATGTTGAAGGAGGTTTTTGTAACTTGGGGTTGAGTAACCACACAATCATTATGAAAACCACCATCTACATATCAGGTTTCGTTGCTGCATTTCTATTGCTGGGATGGCTGACAGCCTTTCTTATGGGCATATCCGGTCACCTGATCATGCTCGCTGCCGGGAGCATCGTGTTTTTATTCATCTACCTGCCCCTGGTCATAAGAAAAAGAAAAATCCACAGGGAAAGAATGCAAGAGATCATACTGCACTATCAAAATGACAAGGATAACAACAAGAAAATAAATCTGCAAACGAACCCCGGTCATGAGGCCTCCGGGGAAAAGACAACGAAAAAAACTGAAGGATGGAGCATGAACGATTCACCATTCAGGGAACGCAATGCAGGGGTTTCCTGGGGCGGGGGAAATATCCATGCGGCAAATGCATCCAGGGGAAGCAGGAAACGAAGAAAATGATCACTGTCCCATCTGTGAAAAAAACTCCTTTCTATAGGTTCTGCTCACGGGAAGCAGCCTGCCTCCAATGGTGACTTCCTCCCTGTTATAGGAATCCAGCCGGTCGCTGTTCACGACAAATGACCTGTGGATGCGAAGGAATCGCCCGGTAAGCCTGTCATGCAGGGTACTGATCTTCTCCCGTGTAACAACAGTCTCCCCTGTGTCCAGGAAGATCTTCACATAATCCGCCATACTTTCAATGAACAGGATCGTATTCAGGCCGATCTGCCGGTGCTTCCGTTCAGATCGCACTGTTATAATTTCATCCGGGAACTTGCCGGCAGCTCCCTGCTTAAGAATCAGCTCCGCGGCAACAGTAACAAATCCGTAGAGCACAACAATAAAGTACATCACCACCGGCATCCATTTATAACTGTCGATAATTGTACGCATGTTCTGAAAATCATAGATAGTCATGAGCAGGAAAGCCAGGAACACAAGGATGAGTTCAATATCAAGCGAAATCACCAGGGTATAGAAACTGAACAGGAAAAATTTTGTGTATCGCTTTCTCAGCAGGTAGGTGGGCACCAGGTAGCTGCCGAATACCCATGATGTAATAATCACCACCGGCATAAAAAAGCTCAGGAAATAAAAAGCATAAATGAAATTCCCGGAAGTGGCTCCAAAAAGTATAAACAACAGGATCGATACGATCCCCCAGAAGATAACATTAACATATCGGTTCATCCGCTATAATTCGAAACTCAATGATGAGTGGTTTGTAAATGAAATTTCGCATAAAATTCCGTCAGATACAAACCTCTTCCTGAATTATCGATGAAATGCAGGTTTTGATGCGGATTCGACCTTGCTTTTCCCACCGGCCCGGGCGTACCTTTATAACATATTAATTTTTAAATTTATAGCTATGTTAAATTTATTCAGAATGGGTGGACCATTATTTATGGGAATCCTGACAGGTTTACTTTTTATTATACTTGTGATTGCAGTTTTCTACCTGGTGATTATCGTCAGAAAAGACTATAAAAACCTCGAAGAAGCAAGGAAGCGGCTCAGGTATATTAAAAGTATCGGGCTATTCGCACTTATAACAGGCATACTTGGCCAGTTGATCGGGCTGTACGCTGCATTCACTGCCATTGAACAGGCCATGGATGTATCACCGGCGATCATGGCAGGCGGATTAAAAGTATCGATGATCGCACCCATGTACGGGATGGTCATCTTCCTGGTCTCTTATTTACTATGGATCCTTGTTGACTTCGTTGCATCAAGGAACAACTGATCCGGATCGGCTTGGATTTGATTACACAGGTGCCAACCTATATTTGCAGGTATGAAAAAGGAGAGAGTCATTCAATGGCCCCCTCCTTATTCTTATGAACAAGTATCTCTTCTCTAGTCTGTTACAAGTGGGTAATCAGAGATCTTACCTGCACCCCAGCTGGTAAGTTCGTTCGCTGCTGCCCAGTCGGTGGCCATACCATTGATACCAAAGAGCAGTGATTTTGCATCATAGCCCAGTACCCGCAGGTAGGGTGTAAGGAATGCGCTGCCCTGTCCGGTGTAGCAATATACCACGATGGTCTTGTCTGCCGGGAGGGTTTTCAGATCAGCTGTAGTCAGCATACTTTCATTGGGTGTATACTGAATGGCACCCGGAATATGTCCCAGGTTATAGTTGGTTTCAGGCCAGTAGTTAACGATGTAGTAATCTTCCGGATTTGCCCACACATCTGCAGCACTGATTTTTCCATCGTTGAATCCTGCCGCATTTACCTCAGCGATCCTTGCGTCAAGAATGTCAGCTCCGGTCTCGAACCCGGTTTCCAGTACCGGCATGGCACCTTCTTCACCTTTGGGATTTGCTGTTTCTTCCAACTGTGTGGCATATGTATTTTTTGCATTGGAGTTCCACGGACCAGCAGTTGACTCGTTCCAGGAACTCATACCATACGCAAGGGACACCGTCTCGTACCCTGCCATGTTGGCAAGTGAAACCACGTAGGCAGCAGTCTGCCCGGTATAACAAACAATGACGATATCGTCATATGCCGTCACATCCATTGCATCAAGATGAGCGATCACGCTTGTTGCTGCTACCTGGACTGCACCCTCGATATGACCAATAGAAGTATATTCATCTCCACGGATATCAATAATATAGGGGTTGCCGGCAACAACCTTCTGTTGCAGTGCTTCAGCGCTGATAAGCTTGTTGATTGAAGTTACATCGATCGGGCTATCGGCAGATTCCATATATTCTGCCAGCACCATTGATTCGTCCACTGTTTCTCCGCAGGAAACAAGCAGAACTGAAATGGCGAACATACCCAACATTAGATTTCTGAATCTTTTCATAATCATAAAATTTAATAATTGTTTAATAATTGTTTTAATTCATGGTAATATTACTAGTTGAACCAACCTCCAGGCAGCTCATTATCAACCGTTATGCCAGCAGTTGCATTGATTTCCCAGTCCAGTAAATCAGATGTAAACAAATACAGTTCCCTGTTGTATACAGTATCTGCTTCGGTCCGGATATGACACCTGGAAGCGCAATGATTCTCACCTACATCTGTTCTCGAGGTGAGCCGCAGGATATTGTGCGGGGTAGTGTAATTATAGGTGGGATGTGCATCGAATGCCGGGTATTCATCCACACCGTATTCTTTCCAGTTATCAGGCGCAGCAAGCGTCCTTCTTACAAGGGCAAACTCAAAATCCTTGTCTTCGGGAAGAGGGTTGAGTGCAATCTTGAAATCCAGGTATGACGGCACCCTTGCCCCTTCTCCGTGGACATGACAACTTCCGCAGTTGTTGTAATCCTGGGAGTGGCAGACCTGGCAGTTGAAGTCTTCAATATGCTTCTCATGATAATTGTTGGATGATGCAAGGCCAGTGTGACACTGTTCGCATGTGGGTAATTCAGAATAGGCATACCTGTGGGTAACTGTACTGTCGCCGTTCCCGTGAAGTTCCATTCCTGTATGGCAGTCGAGGCATTCGTAACCGGCCTTTGTTAAATGTACATCAGGTACAGTGCCGGAGGCAACACCCAGGTAGGCATGTCCTCCCCGGGAAGTATGACAACTGACACAGGTATTCAGCATATCGGGATTCCTTTCAAAACCATGGCTGTTCGCCAGTCCGCCTCCTGCGATAGGGGGCCTGTTCACGTGACAATTGCCGCAGGTACCATGACAAGTGGCGCAATTGGCATTGTATCCTTCGATCTGGTGCTGGGGCAACTGGTCAAACTCTTCATGCCCCGCCAGGCCCATTCGCTGGGTAACTTTTCTCTTCTGGCCCGTTCCCTGGTGGAGACTGGTATTGAAATTATTGGCAATATCCTCGTGGCAAGATCCACATTTTTCCACATACAATTCCGATGGATGCCTGATGAAGTCCCCTGTGTGGGCGATCTCCTTTTCATGGGTTCCGTCGGTGCCCCCATGACAGGCAGTGCACCCGATATTGTGAAACCCGTTCTTAAATTTCTTATAACCGGCATCCTCCGTATCAAGAAATACGCGGTCGTAGGGTTCGAAACTGGGCGCCTCTCCACCACATCCTCCAACAGCAGCAGCTGTGTCGGGAGAATGCACCAGCTTCAGGTGCGCATAATTTGTATGACATCCCACACAAGAGGCCACATCGCTGTAATCCGGGATCTGGTGCTGCGTACAGCTGAATCCCAACAAACCG
>Ga0180430_10002667_pt1 | contig 15936 bp, 16 predicted proteins | sample SS_ome_9_FD_132999 | JGI IMG/M metagenome (GOLD analysis project Ga0180430, IMG submission 132999) | Hypersaline lake sediment archaeal communities from the Salton Sea, California, USA - SS_1_S_2 metaG | ecosystem: Environmental > Aquatic > Non-marine Saline and Alkaline > Hypersaline >... | reverse complement strand
CAGGCGGCATCCCGCCCGGCGCGGTCACCATCGAAGCAAAAGATCACCTCGGAAGTGGCGCGATAGAGTTTGTTCAGGTGCTCGGCGGTGGAGGCCGTGCCCAGGGTGGCTACGGCGTTGCGGATGTCGAACTGGGCGAGGGCAACCACGTCCATGTAACCCTCAACCACCAAGATCTGCTCCAGTTTCCTGTGTGTCTGGCGTGCCTCGTACAGGCCGTACAGTTCACGGCCTTTGTGGAAAACCGGAGTTTCCGGTGAGTTCAGGTATTTCGGTTTGCCGTCCCCGAGCAGGCGTCCGCCAAAGCCGATCACGCGGCCACGGCCATCTCGGATGGGGAAGATGATGCGGTCGCGCAGGCGATCGTAGCGTTTGTCTTCGCCTTCCTTTTCCTGGATCAGACCCGCATCGCGTAGCACCTTGAGTTTTTGCGCGTCACCACCGAAGCGCTTGAGCACATTGTCCCAGCCCGGTGGGGCAAAGCCGAGTCTGAAAGTGCCGGCAATCTCGCCGTTCAGACCGCGTTGCTTGAGGTAGTCCACTGCGCGTGGGGCTTCAGGATGCTCGCGTAGCTGGTTGGCGTAGAAGCCTGCGACCCTGTCCAGCAAGTCATAAATGGGGCGATGGTCGGGGCCGTTTTCGAAGCTGGCTTCGCGCGGCACCTCCATGCCCATCTGGGTGGCCAACTCCTCGATCGCCTCGGGAAAGCTAAGCCGGTCGTACTCCATCAGGAATCCCAGCGCAGTACCGTGCGCGCCACAGCCGAAGCAATGGTAGAACTGCTTGGTGGGGCTGACGGTAAACGACGGGGTCTTCTCGCCGTGGAAGGGACAGCAGGCCTGGAATTCGCGCCCGGCCTTTTTCAGCGGTACGCGTGCATTGATCACCTCGACGATGTCGACGCGACTGAGGAGTTCATCGATGAATTGCTGCGGGATCTTGCCGGGCATTGCGGAAGATTAGCAGGGATGCGGCGGCTGCCGCGAGCGGCTTAGCCGAGCTTTGCTTTGACCAGGCCGGAGACGGCGCCCATATCGGCGCGGCCCTGCACCTGCGGCTTGACCTTGCCCATCACCTTGCCCATGTCGGCCATGGAGGAGGCGCCTGTCTCGCTGATCGCCTGCTCGATGATGGCGGCAATCTCTTCGTCGCTAAGGGCGGCGGGCAGATAGCCCTGGATGATCTCGACCTCGGCCTGTTCCACGTCGGCCAGGTCGGTACGGCCGGCATCGGTGTACTGCTTGATCGAGTCGCGGCGCTGCTTGACCATCTTGTCGAGGACGGCGAGAACCTGCTCGTCGTTCAGCTCAATGCGCTCGTCCACCTCACGCTGCTTGATCGCAGCATTGATCAGGCGGATCACGGCCAGGCGCGACTTGTCGCCACCTTTCATGGCGGCCTTCATGTCGTCAGTCAGTTGTGTTTTCAGCACGGTACCAGGCCTTTTTTGACAAGGGGCGGCTTAGTACGGACGATCGAACCTGCGAGACTCACGGCTCAGCTTCTTCTGCCAGCGCTTAACAGCGGCAGCGGCTTTGCGCTTGCGCTCCCAGGTCGGCTTCTCGAAGAATTCGCGACGACGAACCTCGGCGAGTACGCCGGCTTTTTCGCAGGAACGCTTGAAGCGACGCATCGCGACTTCAAACGGCTCGTTTTCTTTAACACGGACGTTAGGCATTGCTTCCTCTGTGGGCTAAACCCGATAAACTGTTTCACTTTCCCACGGGCAAAACCTGCCCAAGGGCGGAAAGGCGCAGAATTCTAATGCCTTGTTGGTGAATTTGCAAAGGTAAAGCTGAATTGTTGGTTCTAGGAATCGAAACTTCCTGCGATGAGACTGGCGTTGCTGTGTATGGCAGCGAGCAGGGCCTGCTGGTACACCAGGTTTACAGTCAGATCGAGTTGCATGCCGAATACGGCGGTGTGGTGCCTGAACTGGCCTCGCGCGATCACGTTCGCAAACTGGCGCCCATGGTGCACCAGGTGCTGGCCGACGAAGGTCTGAGCCGCACTGACATCGAGGGTGTCGCGTACACTTCCGGACCCGGCCTGGCGGGTGCTCTGCTGGTTGGCGCGGCCTTTGCGCGCAGCCTGGCGTGGGCCTGGGGGGTGCCTGCCATCGGTGTGCATCATATGGAAGGGCACCTCCTGGCACCGATGCTGGAAGAGGAGCGCCCGGCGTTCCCCTTTGTCGCCCTGCTGGTTTCAGGCGGGCATACCCAGCTGGTGTTGGTCCGAGGCGTGGGGCAATACGAGATGCTCGGTGAATCGGTCGACGATGCGGCCGGGGAGGCCTTCGACAAGACTGCCAAGCTGCTCGAACTGGGTTACCCGGGCGGGCCGCTGCTGGCTCGCCTGGCAGAGCAGGGTGATCCTGATCGCTTCCGCTTTCCGCGCCCGATGACCGACCGTCCCGGTTTGGATTTCAGCTTTTCCGGGCTCAAGACATTTGCCCTCACCACCCTGCAGCAGGAGGGGAGGGACTTGGTCGGTGTTGACCTCGCGGCGCTCAAGGCGGATATCGCACGTGCCTTTGAGGACGCGGTGGTGGATACCCTGATTATCAAGTGCCGCCGCGCGCTACAGCAGACTGGCAGCAAGGCGTTGGTGATGGCAGGTGGAGTTAGCGCCAACAAGCGATTGCGGGCCGCGGTTGCTGAGATGACCGGTGAACTGGGCGGTCGTGCCTACTACCCACGTCCGGATCTTTGTACCGACAACGGTGCCATGATCGCCTTTGCCGGATGGCAACGCCTGCAAGCCGGTCAACACGAGGCCTTGGAATTCGCCATCCGGCCGCGCTGGCCCATGGTTGAGCTGCCGGCGGTATGAATCATCCGGACAGGTTCAGGTCTCTTCGTCTGCTGAGTTGCTGATTTTATCTTCCTGCCCTGAGAGCAGGTTGTGGATGTTGCTGCGATGGCGCCAGATCAGGATGAGGGTCATCAAGATCTGCATGATGATCAGCTCCTGTGCTGGCCACACCAGCCACACGAACACCGGCGCCAGCGCCATGGAGACCAATGCAGCCAGCGAGGAGATTTTCATCACTTTGGCCATGAACAGCCATACAAGGGCAACCCCTCCTCCGATCATCCAGTGCAGGCCAAACTGCACGCCCAATGCGGTGGCCACCCCCTTGCCGCCCTTGAAGCCGAAAAACACCGGGTAAAGGTGGCCCAGAAAGGCGGCCATGGCGGTGAGGGCAAAGGTCAGCGCATCGACGCTGAGCAGGTGTGCCAGAAGGACGGGAACCAGGCCCTTCAGCATGTCGCCCAGCAGGGTAATGGCTGCGGCCTTGTTGCCGCCGATGCGCTTGACGTTGGTTGCCCCCGGGTTGTTCGAGCCCTGCGTGCGGGGGTCGGGCAGGCCCATGATCCGACAAACGATGATGGCGCTGGAAATCGAGCCGAGCAGGTAGGCTCCAATGATCAGCAGGGCGTCGGTCATGCAATTCTCCATGGGCAGGGTTGAACATTGTCAGGAGTGCGATCGTCTGTGGTCAAGCGCGGTTTGATAAACTGCGTTGCACAAAGTCATTTGACAGGATCATTAATGGACATCGTTTACCTGCGGGACTTGCGCATCGACACGGTGATCGGTATCTATGGTTGGGAGCGCCGCACCCGCCAGACCATCATCCTCGATCTCGAAATGAGTGCAGACATAGCGCGTGCCGCTGCCACCGATCAAATCGAAGACACCCTAAATTACAAGGCGGTGGCCAAGCGTCTCATCGACTTTGTCGGCAACAGTGATTTCCAGCTGGTGGAGACCCTGGCCGAGCGCTGCGCGCAAATCATTCGCGAGGAATTCGGAGTAAAATGGGTGCGGTTGACGTTGAATAAAAAGGGGGCGGTGCGTGGTGCCACTGATGTGGGCGTGATCATTGAACGTGGCGAGAAGTTCTGAATGCCTTGGGTATGGGTGAGCATCGGCAGCAATATCGAGCGCGAGAAGCACGTGCGTGCGGCGGTCGACGCCTTGCGCGACCAGTTTGGGAACCTCGTGGTCTCGCCTGTCTACGAAACCCCGGCGGAGGGTTTCGCAGGCGATCCTTTCTACAACCTGGTCGCAGGTTTCTTTACCCGCCTTGCTCCGGCCGAATTGCATGCCGCATTGCGGGACATCGAGAACACCAACGGGCGCGTTCGGGGGGCTGAAAAATTCAGTGCCAGAACGCTCGATATCGACGCTTTGACCTACGGAGATGAGCAAACCGATGAAGGTGGGAAACATCTGCCACGTGACGAGATTGAGCGCTACGCTTTCGTACTGAAACCGCTGGCCGACGTGGCGCCGGACGAAATTCATTCGGAACTCGGACGCAGCTACTCAGAGCTGTGGGATGCGTTTGAGGGCGATCGAGCAGGTTTGGTCCAAGTCGCCCTGGAAATGTGACGGTGCGTTTACGTTACTGCTGAACGCTGCGCCCGCCATCCACCGCCAGGATCTGCCCGGTGATGTAGTCCGAGCCTGCCACCATGAACATCACCGCATTGACGATCTGTTCGGCACCGGCCGGGCGACCCAGCGGGATGCGCTTGAGAATCTCCTGGCGCTCTTCATTTTCGAAGTAATGTTCCGGCCACAAGGCGGCACCCGGTGCCACGCCGTTCACCCGCACCCGGGGCGCCAACTCTCGTGCAAGTGACTTCACCATCATGGCGTTGGCGGCCTTTGCCATGCTGTAGACCGGGTGATCCTTGTTGGGGCGGTCGGCATGGATATCCACCAGGTTGACAATACAGCCGTGGTGTTCGCTCAAAGCGGGGGCGGCCGCCTGGCTAAGGAAGAAAGGTGCGCGCGCATTACTGCCAAACAGGTCATCCCATTGCGCCTGCGTGGCGGTGCCCATCGGGGTCTTGTAATAGCTTGAGGCGTTGTTGATCAGGATGTCGAGTTGTCCGTGGGCGGACAGTACTTCCTCGACCAGCTGGGGTAAGCGCTGCATGTCGCAAAGGTCACCCTGGATCAATGAGGCGGAGCCAGCGCGTTGCGCATTCAGCTTGTCGGCCAGTGCCTGCGCGCGATCTGCTGAGTTTCGGTAGTGGACTACCACATGAGCCCCAGCGGCATGTAAAGCGTCGCAGATGGCGGCGCCGATACGTGCGGCGGCGCCCGTGACCAATGCGATCTTTCCTTGCAGGGAGTATTCCGTCAGCAAGACTGTTCTCCGGTTGAATTTGTGCCCGCAGGTGGGCAATGTTGGGCGACTATAGCATCGCCCGGATAAGGTTCATCCCGGGCATCAGTAAAGGATTGTCATCGCTTTGCATCACGATCACCTCCATCCCGAGCAACGGGCTCAGCTGCAACACACCAGGCAGGTGCTTGTGCAGCAGATTGAAAAGGCGGGTGGGCAATTGTCCTTTGACCGGTTCATGGAAATCGCACTCTATGCGCCCGGCGCTGGCTACTACGTCAACGGCGCTCACAAGTTCGGAGCCGAGGGCGACTTTGTCACCGCACCGGAGATCTCCCCCATGTTCAGCCACTGCCTGGCGAACCAGTGTGCGCAGGTACTGGATGAACTCGGCGGTGGCGATGTGCTCGAGTTCGGTGCGGGTTCTGGCGTCATGGCGGCGGAGATGCTGTTGCGGTTCCAGCACCTCGGCTGCCTGCCACAGCGTTATCTCATCCTCGAGTTAAGTGCGGAACTGAAGGACCGTCAGCGGCAAACCATCCAGCGCATCGCCCCGGAACTCCTGCCGGTCGCCACTTGGATCAAGGTGCCGCCGGAAGCCGGCTGGCAGGGCGTGGTGGTCGCCAACGAAGTGCTCGACGCCATGCCAGTGCATGTTTTTCGTCGGGCTGACGTGCAATGGCAGCAGCTGTACGTGACCGCCGCTACCGACGGTTTTCGCGAACAGTGGGATGAGCCTGGAGCAGATTTAGCCGCCGCCCTGCTGGATCTGCAGCAGCGGGTGGGGCCGATTGCAGATGGATACCGTTCGGAGATCAATCTGCGGCTGCAGGGTTGGATGCAGGCACTGGGTGGCTTCTTATCACGCGGCGCCGTGATCCTGGTGGACTACGGGTATACCGGTTCCGAGTATTATCATCCCGAGCGCCACTGCGGCACCTTGATCTGCCACCTGCAGCACCGGGCGTACGATGATCCGCTGGCCCTGCCCGGGGTGCAGGACATTACCGCCAATGTAGACTTCTCTGCTGTCGCGCATGCTGGCCTGGATGCCGGGATGGAATTGGCCGGCTACACCACCCAGGCGCATTTCCTGATCGACAATGGCCTCGATATGCTGATGTCCGGGGTCGATATCAGCGATGTTGAACTGCATTTGCAGCGCGTGCAGGAGCTCAAGCAGCTGACACTGCCGACCGAAATGGGTGAACGTTTCAAGGTGATAGGTTTTCAGCGCGGTTTGCAACAGCCGCTCCAGGGATTTCGCTCGAGGGATTTGCGTGCCTATCTCTAAACTGGCGATCTCGCTGTTGATTCTGACGCTGGCCGCGTGTGGAGGGCTTCCACAAGGGCAGGGTCCGGTAAAGCCAAGAGCTCTGACCCTGAATGATATCGCCAAAAGCGATATCGATATGGTTGCTGAGGTCAGTGCGCGTCAGAGTCGCAAATACCTGCGCGAATTGGCGGCTAAGCTTTACCGCCGAAATCCGAACCAGCTGAGACGCTCGTCTGCTTCCGGCATGACCGTCCAGGCCGCGTTGCAGCAACTTTTCAATGATGTCCGGCCTTTGCAGTTGCGCAGGCATCATGGGGCAGCGGCGATCGGCCTGGCCTTCGATGTAAAGTTTGATGGCGACAGGGTGGCGGCTTTCATTACGGGGCTGCGCGATATGCAGCGGGATGCCTACGGAGGTGAATACGAATTCTTCCTGCATCACGAGTTCGATCCGCAAAGGCTCTATCACCTCGCACGAAATATCGAAATAGCCTCGTGGCGATTGCGTCACATGAGGCAGCCGGACGGCCTACTTTTTCTGTTGAGCTCCGGCCCGGATGACAGTGGGGTGCACAACCTGAGTTACGAACGCCTGTTCGGCAAGTTGATCGCGCTGCAGGATCACTTTGCACACGTAGTTGCCGACACCACAAACCGGCGTATCAAGAACGCGGTCCAGAGTATGGCTACAGCGGTCTTCTTTCCCATCTGAGGCATGTCTGCTGTGCGCCTGCTTGCGATGCTCGCCGCCCTGTTGTTGGGGGGCTGTGAAACCGTCCGCTATTATCTGCAATCCGCGGGTGGCCAACTGGACCTCATGGCCCGATCCCGCCCGATTCATGAGTTGATCGACGATCCTGAATCGGCACCATCCATGCAGGCACAACTACAGTTCGTGCAGCGGGTGCGCCGGTTTGCGGTCACTCACCTGGACCTGCCCGACAACAGCAGCTACCGAAGTTATGCGGATGTGCAGCGCGAGGCCCTGGTGTGGAGCGTGGTGGCGGCACCGGCGTTGAGCCTGGAGCCTTACCAGTGGTGCTACCCGGTAATTGGTTGCGCAAATTACCGGGGCTATTTCCAGCTGTCTGATGCGCAGGCGCTGGCGAATCGTATGCGTCAAAAGGGCTGGGATGTGGCGATAGAGCCCGTACCCGCCTATTCAACGCTCGGCTGGTTTGCGGACCCTTTGCCCAGTACCGTGGTTGCATGGCCGGAGCCAGAACTCGCCGGACTGATTTTTCATGAGCTGGCACATCAACGCTTGTATGCCGTGGATGACAGTGCCTTTAACGAGTCCTATGCCACTGTGGTCGAGCAGGAAGGCGTGCGGCGCTGGTTAAAGGAGAACGCTTCCGCAGAAGTGTTGGCGCGCTGGCATCTTCAACGCGAGCGCAAAAAAGAGTTTGCGGCGCTGATCGCCGACATGCGAAGGGAATTGGCGATTGTGTATGCCAGTGATGCAGAGGAGCACGTGAAGCTGCTGGGAAAAACGAGGCTTTTCGATCGCCTGCGACAAGAATACCGGCAGCTGAAAAAACAGTGGGGTGGCTACACTGGCTTCGATCGTTGGGTTGCGCGCGATCTCAACAATGCGCACCTGGCGAGTTTTCAGACGTATTCAGAATGGGTGCCTGCGCTGCGTGAGTTGTTACGTGAAACGGGCGAAAAATGGCCTGCTTTCCACAGCCGCTGCGAGGCGCTGGCAGCATTGGATCTGGAACAGCGGCAACACGCGTTGCACAAGCTGCAAACCAGGGCTCACAAGTTTTCAGAGTGAATGTTCAGCGGCCCGCGTTGCTGCGCAAGCCATTGAGCCAGGTCGTCTTGCTGTGACCACCAAGGATCTGTGCGGCCATATCGCGCATTGGTTTGGGAGTAACTCCCAGCTCGGCCAGTCCGTTGTGCCTGCAGACGCTGGCAGTGCGCAGTGACAGGTAGTTGTCCGGAGTGAACGGCTTGCCGGGCAGGAACTGCAGGATGTTGGCTTGCAGGCGGGACAACCAGTCGGGCAGGCGGATGATTTCCTTGTAGTGTCTTGTATGGAAAGCCACAAGCCGTACGATCTCTTCCAGCGTGAATTCTTCAGGACCACACAATTCATAACGTTGGCCGAAGGTTTTGCGATCCTCGAGGGCGTTGGCGAACGCCTGCACAACATCCTGCACGTAAACCGGGGCAAAGCGGGCATCGTGGCAGGCCAGCGGCATCGGTCCGGGGATCCTCAGAAGACTGGCAAAGCGGTTAAGAAAGCTGTCGTCTGGGCCAAAAATTACCGAAGGACGGAAGCTGGTGACAGCGATGTCAGGTTGTCCAAGGGTATGCGCACGGTTCTCCGCTTCGCCCTTACTGCGCAGATATTGGCTGCTGCCAGTGGCTTGGTCTGCCTGTAGGGCGCTCATGTGCAACAGGCGTTGGATGCCGGCGTCATGGCAGGCCTCCACGACGGTTTCGGTCAACCGGACGTGGACTTCTCGAAAGCCCTGTTGACGGGACACCGGGTTGAGGATGCCGACCAGGTTGACGGCTGCATCGCAGTCTTCGAGTGCACCAGCGAGTGCCTCCCGGTCGTAAGGGTTGACTTCAACCACTTCGGCACTGATTCGCAGCGCCGCGTGTCGGTGCGCATGCCTGGTGAGTACCCGGCATTGGTAGCCCCGATTGTGCAGGTGGTGGGTGAGGTGGCGTCCGACAAAGCCGGTTCCACCGACCAGGGCAATCCTTTTGTACTTCATTTTGCCTATTGATGACTGCAGATTGACGCGACTATAGCTGTGGCTCAAGCGCGGCTCAACAGGATTTTGGGGTCAGACGAACGATCGTCTCTACGGCGTGTGGCGACGCAATACCAGCACCCTGCCGTCTTCGTCACGCAGAATAACGCGGCGATCAAAAATCCGGTGCTCGTAGCGGTCGGGTGTCTGGCGGGAGCCGGCTGGCCGCATCCAGACGTAGTGCTTGTCCGCCCTGATTTCGAGATCCTGGTATCTGTCTCGGGAAAGGTAAAGGCGAGCGAGGCTCCCCTTGACCAACAGCAACCCCCCGTTTTGTGTTTCCCAACTGCCCTGCAGTATGCGCATCAGGTGCGAATAGGGTTCGCTACGGTTGTATTGCTGGCGTGTTGCCCAATCCGAATAGCCGGGCAGTTGCGTGTTCGCCCATGGAACGCCATTCCACGGAACGCCACCCAGGGGGGGGGCGGCCCATGTTCCCGGGCCGCCCGGCGCGGATGCCCAAGGGCCTCCCAATGGTGCTGTGCCTGGTGGATAGTGTCCGCCCCAGGCTCCGGGGTATCCATAGCCCAGCCCGGAGGCATTGCTGGCTTGTCCCAGCAAAGCGAGGCCGGTGAACATACCTCGCATCAGGTTGGCCATTTCGTTGGCCTGAGCAGCTGGATTGAGCAGGGTCAGCAGGATGAGCACCCCGCATGCGTGCTGCCTGAAGCGGCTTTGCGTAGTCGTAGATTTCATCTCAGCGATGTTACGCGAGGTTATAGGTGCTACCCGGCGGTATTTTGTGGTTAACTGGCGCATGTCGAAGAATTGCCTGTGCAACGGTGTTGCGGTCTGCCGTGCGAAGCAGGATGATTGGCAAATAATCACGCAAAACCATAACAGATATCGAGTATTCGACCGAAATGAACAATCCGAATAGCGAGCGTCGTAGTGGCACCCAGGACACCATTAATAAGCTGCTGACCGAGCGTCAGGAAATGTTGGTGATTTTCTGCGAACTGGCCGGACATCAGCCCTTTAGCCTTACAGAGGACGGGCCGACTTTGCAGAAGTTCTGCGAAGTCCTGGTGGATTATTCAGCGTTTGCGCATTTCGAGATATACGAACGCATCATCGATGGCCGTGAGCGTCGGAACAAGGTTGTGCAGGTGGCGCGCGAAGTCTATCCGCGTATCGCCGAGGCTTCGGAAGTGGCCGTTGATTTCAACGACAAATACGATGAGGCCGACCACGAGCTCGACCTGTCGCATTTGGATAGCGACCTCAGCAAGCTTGGCGAAGAGCTGGCTGTTCGTATTGAAATGGAAGATCGCATCATCGATGCGCTTACCCACTAATCACCAAGCACTTGTCTTCCCGTTTGGCCACTGAGTGACATGGGTGGCCTGCTGAATCGCCTTCCTGCTTGGCTTCCCGACAAGGATTTTATCCTGAGCGGGATGCAGGCTCCGCCATACAGACGCATCCGCCTGGAGCGCTTTCCACGCGGTATTGATAACGTGCGCGTAGATGTGGTGCTGGATCCGGAATTTGTGGATGTGGCCTCTACGCTTGTCAGGGTGGTGTTGAGAGAGGATGTGCACCGGCATTTCTGGAAGGTTCCGGTCAAGGCGCCCCACCTTGAGGCGGCAGACGTCTTCCGTGACGCCTACATAGAGCTTTCCCAGTCGGTTGTGCGCCAGGCGCGAGCGGCTTCACGCCCGGAGCGGGTCCAGCTTTTTCAGTTGGCGGTATTCAAGTTGCTGCTTGGCTTGGTTGACAAAGAGATGGCTTCTTTGGGCGAAGAGTTGGACGAAGCGCGTGCGCAACCTTCGCGCCAACAAAGCGGCCAATCGCTGCAACTGCATGAGCGCAAAGTCATCCTCATGCGGTATGCCCGCGAGATTCGGTTTCGGGCCCTGAAGGATGTCCTGCGACTGGTGGTGCGGGTGGAACAGTCAAGCTTGCGCAAGGTTCGCAAGACTATCCTCGGGGTCTCCTGGCCATTATCAGATCAGATGCTCTCGGCGCCCTCATTGCAACTGGGTGGTCGCGGTAGCGCTGAAGACTTCATCGTTTTCTTTCCCTACCTGCTATACGACGATGAGAAGTCTGCATCGTTGCTTCATCATGTAATGGAGGTTTTCTCCGACTGGCTGCCCCGAGGGGTTGTGCCGCCAAAACTGGCGACAAAGTTATCGGGCAAGGAAGACCGCAGCCGCGGAGAGATGATCGATGCGCCGGGATTGATCGAGACGGAGCGGAGCGTGTTTCACCTGATTGGCGAGGAGGAGCGTCTGCAGGCTGTGCCGCATGCCTTTGATGATGGTGCAGCGGTGGTGGGGCTGCTGGGTGGCGCGGGCGATAGCTGGCCAAGGCTTGGCCGCTGGAGCGACAAGCGTCTGCTTAAAGTTTTTCGGGCGCGTTTCAGGGACCTGTACTCGCGCTTGCACAAGGCCGGGTTGCTCAAGGAGATCCAGGCTTCCTATCTGCTCAAGGCGATTTACCCTGCACTTGGGCTGCCGCACAGCGTTGACCTGGTTTACGCATTCCTGCTTGGAGAAGTGTCGCGACGCGAACTCATCAAGCGTTTGCGGGCAATGTCCGAGGTTGACGATCCGGAAGCCGTAGCCAACCGTTTGGACGAGCTGCTTAGGCGCTACAGAGCAGTTTCCCGGGCCGAGCAGCGCAAGCTGTTGATGCAATGCGTGCACGATGCAATCAGCTATCGCTACCAGCTCAAGTTGGCATGGTGGATGCTCAACGGCATGGAAGATGTGCACCTGCTGTTTGATGCGCGTGAACAGGAGATGTCGCAAGCCAATGCACTGCTGCAGGTTTTCAAGGCAACCTCGGCGGGTGATGTCGATGCCGATGCCCCGGTCGCCGGTCACGTGATTATCAAGGCGGATCTGCGCGGCTCGACAGAGATCACCGCCAGCATGCGTGAGCGGAACCTCAATCCGGCGGCCTATTTCAGTCGGGATTTTTATGACCCGATCACTGCTTTGCTCAGAGACTATGGTGCAGAAAAGGTCTTTGTGGAGGGTGACGCGGTGATCCTCGCCGTTATTGAGCGGGGCAGCGAGGGGGAGCAACTGGCGGTTGCGCGGGCCTGTGGTCTCGCGCAACGCATTTTGGAAGTGGTGGAGCTCAAGAACGCGCGCAGTCTGCGGCTTGAGCTTCCCATGCTCGAACTCGGCATCGGTATTGCCTATTCGAACGAGGCACCAACTTACCTTTTTGACGAGGGCCACAAAATCATGATTTCGCCGGCGATCAATCGCGCCGACAGGCTCTCATCATGCGATTCGAGACTGCGGAACCTGTTGTACGATGAGGGTGTCCGCTCCGGCGTGGAGGTGGTCAGCCGGCAGGCGACTGATACGGAAGAGGCGGCCCTCACACGCTTCAACGTGAACGGAATCGAACTTGAGGCGCCTGCCTTCGTGCAGTTGGTGAAGGGTTTGAAATTGCACCGCCTGCAGTTGCCCGACGAACGTGGTCTTTTCTACGCAGGACGGTATCCGGATGTGCGTCGCCAAACCCACTGGCTGATTTTGCGTGAGGCGCCGGTGCGGCAACTGGTCGGTACCCAGATAGGTGAGGAGAAGTTTGAAAGCCGCCGTTTTTACCAGGTCGTCACGGATAAGCAGCTGCGAGAGGATGTCCAGCGCCGCGTTGGCGGTAAGTCCTCACCCTAAACCGCATGGCGCTAGCGGGATGCGATTGCTATCTTCACGTAGAATTTTGGGCTTTAAAGCTGAAGTGATTGACCAATGAGTGAGGAAAAAAAAGGTACCGCAACGGCTGATGTCGCCAAGGCCGTTGCCGCGCTTCGCAAGTCGGCTGAAGAAGGCAATGCGGAGGCACAGTTCCGCCTTGGTGTCATTTATGGCAACGGTGATGAGGGGGTCGAAATCGACCACCAGAAGGCCATGGCCTGGTTCAGCCAGGCGGCGCGACAGGGCCATGAGAATGCCCTGATCACCATGGCCTGGATGTACGCCAATGGCGCCGGTGTGGACATGGACGAGGATAAAGCACGGGAACTCTACCTGATGGCTGCTGATCATGGGTCAGCCAAAGCGCAGTACGTCGTTGCCACCATGTTTCGCTTTGCCCAGTTTGGCGCTGAAAAAGACCTTGCCAAGGCCCTGCATTACTACACGGAATCGGCCAACCAGGGTTTTGCCACTGCACAGTTTGCGCTTGGCAAGATGTTGGTTGAGGGCAAGCTGGTGGAAAAGGATATGACCACCGCGTTGCAGTGGCTCACACTGGCGCATGCCAATGGCAGCAAGCGTGCGGAGGGCTACATCCAAGAACTCCTTCAGCAGATGTCGCCCGAAGAGGTGGAGCGGGCGCGCGCTGCCGTTTTGCAGGGGCATGGACCGCAGGGTTGAACTTCCCCTAGCCGAAATGCGCCAAAATTCGTAGAATTAACCGTTATCCTTGCAGAAAACGTTCCCGGAGTTTTTCATGGCCCGTATTACCGTTGAAGATTGTCTGGACAATCTCGACAACCGCTTTGACCTGGTCCTCATCGCCGCGAAGCGCGCGCGTCAACTGAGCAATGGCGTCGATCCGCTGCTGCCTTGGGAGAACGACAAGCCTACCGTTGTTGCTCTGCGCGAGATTGCTGATGGCCTGGTTACCCGCGATATCCTCGCCGAGGAAGAAGAAAGCGAGGAATCCATCGATGACGAATTGGCCGCTGCATTGGCTGGCGAGCTGGGCGTGGTCGAGGAGCCAAAAGACGAAGGCTGATTCCTTTGGCCGCGTTGCCATTGCCAAGTCTGTAGACTCTAGGTTAACCCTTCTCGTTACAGAGGTTGTCAGGCAGTGAGTATCGACGCGGCAGATCCCCCGATCCCCGCCGGGCCCCAAGGGGGAGACCCGTACGCAGCACAGGCGCGTTTTCTGGTCAGCGACCTGCTCTCGGAACTGGATACTTACCTGCCGTCCGAGCAGGTACGTGAGGTATATCGAGCCTACCTGTTTGGTGCTGAAGCCCATGAGGGGCAGAAACGCCTTTCCGGTGAACCCTATATCTATCATCCGGTTGCCGTGGCGCGTATCCTTGCCCGGCTGCGTATGGACCATAAGTGTCTCGTGGCCGCTATTCTGCACGATGTGATCGAGGATACAGCCTTTGCCAAGGAACAATTGGCTAAGGAGTTTGACCAGGAAGTCGCTGAACTGGTGGACGGGGTCAGCAAGCTGACCCACCTCAGGTTTCGTTCACGCGCCGAAGCCCAAGCGGAGAATTTCCGCAAGATGCTGCTGGCTATGACCCGGGATATCCGCGTCATCCTGATCAAGCTGGCTGATCGCTTGCATAACATGCGCACTCTCGGGGTCATGAAGCCGGCCAAGTCCCGTCGTATTGCTCGGGAGACCCTGGAAATTTACGCCCCCATCGCCAATCGGCTCGGGATCAACAGCATCCGACACGAGCTCGAGGAGCTGGGCATGGCGGCTCATTGGCCCTGGCGTGATCGGGTGTTGCGCGGGGCACTCAAGAAACTCTGTGGCAATCGTCGCGAGCTCGTAGCCGATGTCGAGCAGTTGATCAATAATCGGATCGAGCAGGAAGGCCTCAAAGGTGAGGTGCGCGGCCGGCAGAAACGCGTCTACAGCGTTTACCGAAAGATGCGCGATAAGAAGCTGTCACTGTCAGAGCTGGCTGACGTTTTTGCCTTTCGTATCGTGGTCGATTCGGTTGATACCTGCTACCGGGTGCTTGGCGTTGTACACAATATCTACCGGCCGATGCCCGGGCGGTTCAAAGACTACATCGCCATTCCGAAGGCTAACGGCTACCAGTCATTGCATACGGTTTTGTTCGGTCCGCAGGGGATTCCGATCGAGATCCAGATTCGTACCCACGACATGCACCGGGTGGCCGAAGAGGGTATCGCGGCACACTGGCATTACAAAGGCAACAAAGGTGGGAACATCACCTCAGATGCCGCCGCCGAGTGGTTACGGAACCTGTTGGAAGTGCAGAAGAGCTCCGGTGACTCGATGGAGTTTCTGGAACACGTCAAGGTGGATCTTTTTCCGGACGAGGTCTACGTGTTCACCCCGCGTGGCAAGATTATCGTGCTGCCACGTGGCTCCACGGTCATCGACTTTGCCTACGCAGTGCACTCGGATGTGGGGAACCAGTGTGTTGCGGCGCGTGTGGACCGCCGCCTGGCGCCTTTGCGTACCCGTCTTCACAGCGGCCAGACTGTCGAGATCATGACCAAGCAGGATGCCCGGCCTAATCCAGCTTGGCTCAACTTTGTGGTCACCGGCAAGGCGCGCGCCACAATTCGGGCCTATCTGAAGCGGCTGGAAAAGCGCGAGGCAGCAGCCTTGGGGCGTCGTATGCTCGAGCGCGAGCTGGAACAGCTCGGCTACACGCTCGACGATGTTGGCGAAGAAGAGCTGGCCGAGGTGGTTGTCGAGTTGGGGCACAAGAATTTTGACCTCCTGCTCGAGCAGATCGGTCTGGGTAACCGCATGGCGCGGCTGGTGGCGCGGCTCCTGGTGGTTGCCGAACCGCATCAGGATGAGGAAGGCGAGGCCGCCGGTTCGCTGAGCATCCAGGGCAGCGAAGGGCTTGTTGTCAACTATGGCAAATGCTGTGGGCCGATTCCTGGCGACCCGGTGGTGGCCACATTCAGCCCGGGGCGCGGTATGGTGGTGCATCACCAGCAGTGTCCGAACCTCGGCGATTTTCGTCGTCAGGGACAGAGCTGGGTCGACGTGCAATGGGATGAGTCGGTTGAAGGTGAGTTCTCGACCAT
>Ga0180430_10002666_pt1 | contig 15940 bp, 11 predicted proteins | sample SS_ome_9_FD_132999 | JGI IMG/M metagenome (GOLD analysis project Ga0180430, IMG submission 132999) | Hypersaline lake sediment archaeal communities from the Salton Sea, California, USA - SS_1_S_2 metaG | ecosystem: Environmental > Aquatic > Non-marine Saline and Alkaline > Hypersaline >... | reverse complement strand
GGCAAGGGCCGTCATACCCACAATCATAGCCCAACTGCTGGCGGGGAAGGAGACTGTCGAACTCGGGTCACTGACGCCAAGGCGGGATTTCACTTTCGTAAAGGACACCGCACGCGGTTTCGTCGCGATTGCCGAATCCGACCAGTGTCTTGGGCAGGTGACCAATATCGGCAACGGCAAGGCCATCACCATCGGCCAACTGGCCGACACGCTGGTGTCGCTTATCAATCCGTCGGCTAAAGTGGTGTCTGCGGAAAGCAGAATCCGACCGGAGGGAAGCGAAGTTATGGCGCTGATATGCAACGGCGACAAGGCTCGTGAACTGACCGGATGGAGCCCGGAAGTGTCGCTGGAGCAGGGGCTGCAGGAGACAATCGCCTTCATTCGAGAGAACCTGGAGAAATTCAACACCGACCAGTACGTAGTGTAATGCGGTTCGGTAAGATGGAGACGCCTATGCGTGCAGTAATTCTGGCCGGCGGAAAAGGAACCCGCCTCATGCCGTACACCACTGTGATTCCAAAGCCGATGGTTCCTCTTGGGAACATGGCCATCATGGAGATCGTAATCAAGCAACTGGTGCACTACGGATACGCCGACATAACGGTTTCCGTGAACCATATGGCCCAACTCATCATGGCCTACTTCGGCGACGGATCCAGATGGGGCGCCGCGATCGACTATTCCATGGAAGACAAGCCGCTGAGCACGATCGGACCGCTGAAGCTCATGGACGATCTTCCGGAACACTTCCTTGTCATGAATGGCGACGTGCTTACCGACATTGACTACCGCGCCCTGTTTGAAACGCATGTCGCCAGCGGAGCCAACGCTACGATTGCGACATATGAGCGCGATGTGAACATCGATTTCGGGGTATTGGGATTCGACGCCGACACGGGCAGAGTTGTCGAGTTCGTAGAGAAACCGACAGAACACTTCAGCGTCTCGATGGGAGTCTACGTATTCTCGCGGCGTATCCTGGATACGGTTCCGGACAATGTCGCATACGGTTTTGACAACTTCATGATCGACTCCATCAGCCGGGGCGATGATGTCAGAGCATTCCCGTTTAAGGGGTATTGGCTGGATATCGGCCGGCCCGAAGACTACGACATGGCCAACAGGAAATTCGCGGAACTGCGCTCGGTAATCCTGCCTCACGAACCTGACGGTCGAGACGAAGGTTGACCGCCATGCAGCGAGTATTGACAACCGGCGCAACGGGCTTCGTCGGCAACTGGATGCTGAAGCATCTGCGCCAAACCCGCCCGGATGCGAAGCTGTGGGCCGCCGGCGACGTACCGGAGCCGACTGACGCCGCGGCGATGTACGACGAGTATCGCAGGCTGGACATACGCGATTACCAGGCGGCCGAGGCCCTGGTCCGGGAGTGTCGCCCGACTCATGTCTGCCACCTGGCCGGACTGGTCAACGCGCCGAGCTTAAGCGACTACCTGGCGGTCAATGCCGTCGGATCGGACAATCTCTACCGCGCACTGGCCGGGGCGGAGCTCGACCCGGCCCCGAGAATAGTTCAGATCGGCTCGGCCGCCGCGTACGGTCCCGTCGGACCCGAAGACCTGCCGATAACCGAAGCACAGCCCCTGGCGCCCCTGTCGCCCTACGCACTGAGCAAGGTGGCGCAGGACTACGTCGCCGCCGGCGCCGCGCGCACGCTGGGGCTTCACATTGTCCTCGGACGCGTGTTCAACATAATGGGACCCGGACAGCCGGAGTCGCTGGTTCCGATGACGTTCATTCGGCAGTTCGCCGATGTGCGCGGGGGCAAAGCGGATTGCCTCCGCGTTGGCCTGACCTCGCCAAGGCGGGATTTCGCCGACATACGCGATGTTGTCGCCGCGCTGGACGCGCTGCTCGATCGAGGCGGCTCGGGCCAGGTGTACAACATCGGCTCGGGCTCCGACGTGTCCGTCCAGGAAATAATCGATGAACTCATGCGGCTCAACGGCGCCGCGGTCCCGGTCGAAATCGATCAGGCAAGAGTAAGGCCTGTCGCCGTCAAGTGCGTGCGGGCTGACATAACCAAACTGACATCCGCCACTGATTGGAGGCCCCGGTTCAACTGGCCCGACTCGCTGGAAGCAATGTGGCGGGAAGTGTTCTCCTAATGAGACGATCGCCGGGACGCACGGAATCATGGTCCACCGAAAGAGAATCCTGCACATCGGCCCGCTCCCGCCTCCCATCGGAGGCATGGCGTCCCATGTCGAACAGTACCTGCGATCAGACGTCGCCAAGACCTTCGACATCATACAAGTCAACAGCGACCTGATTGGCAAGCTCTCTCGCCGCGGCGTGATGAGAATAATAATGAACCTCGCCAATGCAGTGCTGCTGCCGTTTGTTGTCGTTTGGCGCATCGTCTTGAAAAGACCGTCGGTCGTTCACATCTGCACGAATTCGTTCGGCGGATTCTACGAAAAAGGCGTCTTGGGGATTGTAGCCAGACTGCTTGGCCGCCGGGTGGTCATGCACATCCACGGGGGAGGCTTTGGGAAGTTCCACGCCAATTCATCGCGTCTTGGAAAATGGATGATTCGCAGGTTACTGTTCATGAGTCATCGCATAGCCGTGCTCTCAGAACAGATGCAGGAGACAGTCCTTGCCATCGGTATGCCGCAAGAGCGAATCAGGATCATAGAAAACGCTGTTCTGGTTCCCAAGGCGTCCATATGGGACAACGCCCGCGACAAAAGCAAACCGCCCGACAATCCTGCCCCGGCCGCTGTTACGGTTATCTTCCTCAACAGAATAAATATCGAAAAAGGCGTCAAGGAGTTCATCGGAGCCGCCGGCGACATTTGCCGGGAGAATTCGCAAATCCAATGTCTCATGTATGGCCCTGAAACCGCCATATGCCAAGAGCTTCGAAGTGAAATTGACGGCATGAACATGTCAGGGCAAATCAAGCTCCCAGGCGCAGTTACGGGTCCGGAAAAAGAAGATGCGTACATGTCTGCCGATATTTACGTGCTCCCAAGCCATGTCGAAGGTATGCCGGTCGGCCTTCTGGAGGCTATGTCCTACGGTCTGCCTTGCATTGCCTCGTCCGTCGGCGGAATACCATCCGTGATAGACCACCGAGTAAACGGCGTGCTGATCGAACCGCAAGACACAGCCGGCCTTCGCAACGCCTTGACAACTCTGATTGCCGATCCCGCGCTGCGACGAAGCCTCGGGACACAGGCCCGTAAGACTGTCGAGACGAAATTCTCGTGGCGAGGGAGCGCCCGGAAATTCGTTTCAATGTACAACGAGCTGATCTTCGAGAAAGAAACCGCATAGAACAGAGTCATTGAAATTCGCCCGATAGACGTTTACTGGTGAACAGCGAAGAAGAAAATGAAAAAACAAGAACTACGCAGGCTCCTGCGAGCCGACCTTTATCGCAACTGCGGGCGAGCCAGCGCCGGCGCCCTGATAAGGGGCGTGCTCGTCGGCGGACCGTTTAAGTACGTATTCTGGGCGAGATTCTGCAAGTATCTGAGCAGGAAATCGTTTGTCTGGCGCCCCCTGTATTATGTGGCGAGGATCATCCTCAATCACTACATGTTCAAGCTCGGGCTTCAGGTGTCGTTCCACGCTGATATCGGGCCAGGACTGCTGATAGGCCATTTCGGAGGCATTGTCGTCAGCAGGCGGGCCAAGATAGGCAAGAACTGCAATCTCAGTCATGGAGTGACTATAGGCGTCGCAGGCCACGGTCCGGACCGGGGCGTTCCGACGATCGGCGACAATGTCTATATCGGCCCCAATGCAGTCATTGTCGGAGCGATATCGGTGGGTGACAATGCGGCTGTCGGGGCCAATTGCGTAGTAACCAAAGATGTGCCCGACAATGCGGTTGTCGGCGGCGTTCCGGGGAGACTGATTTCAGAGAAGGGGTCATACGAATTGATAACGCGGACCGATTGGGAGCACGCGGATGACCCGCAGTAATCTCTGATGATCGGGACCTCCTGAACAGAGAACAACACTGACCCGAAACGCAATCGCACTGCCGACAACAGAACTTCGCCGAGCGACAGTTCCTACATACGTTTGTCTTCCGGCAGATTGCAGACAACAGCCCTGAACTTGCCGTTGGCGGTGCGTTCTATTTCATCGACGGTTTCTACGGAAATGTCAACTCGCCCGACTCTCTGGGCGAGATTGTCAATCAGCACGCGCCCGTCCTCATCGGTGTAATCGCCGGCGGGGACAATGCGGATTCGGAACTTGTCGTAATCGTCTTGTACGATTTGCGCTTCTGCGATGCTTGCGGCGCCTTTGAATATCCGGCCCAGGCGGCTTATGCGGCGACCGTCGCGGGTCACCACAGCGGCGTCGATTCTTCCTTCCATACTCGCCAGCACCGGCAGCGAACCGCCGCACGAGCACGGCTCAGAGCTGAGCGCCCCAAGGTCGCCGAGGCGATAGCGAATAAAGGGATGCACGCGATTGACCAGGCCGGTGCAGACGAGCTTGCCGGTCTGTCCGAACCCCAGCACACGATCGTCGTCGTCAACCACCTCGACAATTCCCACCTCCGGTGAAAGGTGCATCGATCCGGCTTCACACTCGGCGGCGAAAACGACCTGCTCTCCGCACCCATACTGATCGTAAGTCCGGCAGCCGAAGGCCTCGCGTATGGCTTGCCTGTGGTAGTCAAAAAGTGCTTCAGCGGTAGTGAAACAGGCCTTCATGGGAACCGGCGGCAGGCTGTTGTCTATTATGTGCCGCGCTATGGCGTACACGCTGGAAGGATAGCCTTCCATGTATTCCGGCCCGAACCTCCTCAGTGCGTCAACGTAATGCCGCAGGTGGTCCGGCGCCAGATGGTAGCTGGACATGTAAAGCTGATTCCATCGGCGATTCAAGACCCAGAACGGGGGGCGGCTCCTGTTGGGGGCGGCGACCAACTGACCTCCGAGACTCACTGAACGATTGCGCCTTCGGCACATGCCGGCGACGGCGTGCGAACGGGCGTCGCCAAGTGCGAACGCCATCGATTCCTCTCTCGCACTGCGGTAGATGCCCAGAGGCGTACCGGTCGTCCCGGAGGTGCTGATGATGGTTAACTCGCCGCGGTCCCGCGTCTCGTCCACCATGCTCTCGGAATGGGTGCGGACTGTCTCTTTTTCGAGGATCGGCAGCTTCTGAAGGTCGTCGAGACCACGGATATCCTCCGCGGCGATACCGTGCTGGGAAAACAGTTTCCTGTAATATGGAGTGTTCGCCGCGGCGATGCCTACGATCTTCTGAAGTTCCCGCTGCTGGTACTCGGCAAACTGCTCGGCGGACCAGGAATCGCGCTCGGAAATCTCCTTGACGAAGAGTTCGTACTGTGGGCCGTAACGAAAACGCCCGGATTTCCGCGCACTGTGTGAAGCAATCCAACACTTTGCGAAGTACGGAAGTCGCCAGTATATTCTCTGGATCAAAGACGCCATATCTGCCCTATACTATCGACACAAGACCCCGCCCTGATGCAGTAATTTCATAGGTATGGACAACTTACCGCACCCCACTAATTCCGGTGCTCCTCAAGTGTTTCCTGGAACTGTTCCAGTTCGGTCATGAGGCGGGCCACCAGAGTTTGGCGGTTCATCTCGGTCTCTGCAACACCGCGAGCGGCGAGCGAGAAACTGCCCCGAAGCTCCGAATCGTCGGCCAGCCGGCGAATCGCCTCGGCAAAGCCGGCAATATCGCCCTGCCGAGCCGACAACCCGCACTGGTGGTCGGCCACCAACGCCCCATGCCAACCGCGGTAATTCAACACGATCGGCAGCCCGGACGCCAGGTAGTCGCAAAGCTTGTTGGCGCAGTTCCACTGCAACTCGGGCACGTGCGCGACCGTCATCAGTCCGATGTCGCAATCGGCGAGGAAACCCGAGAGCCTGGACTTCGATATTGCATCCAGGAACAGGACGTTCGACAGGCCGCGCCGCTGGGCGTCGGCTTTGAGGCGGGCCTTCTGGTTCCCTTCACCAACCAGGACGAAACTCAGCCTGGGATCATCCTTCAGCAGTTCGGCCGCATCCAACACGTCATCAAGGTGGTTAACTTTCCCGAGCGCTCCGGCATGGATGCAGATGATCTTGTCATCGAGTCCACAGGCGTGACGCAATTCACCGTCCCGCAGCTCCGGGCTGAAGACGTGGATATCGCAGGCGTTCGGCACAATCACGAGCTTCTTGCGGTTATGGGTCTTCCGGCTGATCTCCCTGGCCATATCAGGATTCAACGGAACGACTGTTCGAGCGTGCCTGTAGATCGCCAACTCCGCGCCTCGAAGCAGAGTCGCCGGCAGACCACTGGGGACAACGCCCAGAGCCACGGGTATGTCCGGCCAGAGGTCCCGCACCTCAAAGAAGTACGGAATTGAGCGCAGCAGCTTGCCGGCCATTGCGGGAACACCGATGGTCAACGGCGTACTCGAAGCGTAAACCAGATCAACTCGCGGCATAGTAAGAACAATCCAACAGGCCAGAAACATGAATTTCAGGAAGGCGCATATGCGACTGAGATACCCCATTTCCTGATCGTAGCGAATATGAAGCACTATCGCCGGGATTCCGGCGACAACACCTCGCCGAATGATCCCTTTCCCCGACGGAATCTCATCGTCCAGCAACTGGGCCGAACTGGTCAGCATGGTGACCTCGTGCCCGGACGCCTGCATCGCCAGGGCCTGTTCAAGACTGCGCGTACCGGTCCGACCGCGTTTCGTGGCGAAGTACTGGTGAATGTACAAGATTCGCATATCCGCAATCCTATCTGGAAATCCCGGTCGGCGCAACGCCGCGATCATCGCAAGCTTGCTCAGCGGATCAACGATTCTATCCGGTCCCCAAACGAAGTCAACGCAGTTTTCGCCGACTGGAATCGAGACGAGGACCTCGAAGGATCCCTATCGGCCTGGGTAGCAGCGGCCCGAACCCGACAGTGCCGCAAGCCGAACAGCATCATTCGGTCAGATCGCGAACGTACACGTTCATCTGCAGGCCGTGGTGTTCCCGTACGACAGCCAGTTTGAATCCGCAATTCCTGTAATAGGCGTTGCCGGCGGCGTTCTCGGCCCATACGGCGACTTTGACATCGGTAATTCCCCGCCGTTTGAATTCCTCCAACGCCGCCGACATCACCGCTCGCCCCACTCCCCTGCCTCGCGAATCGCCTGAAACCGCCACCGACAGCACCTCAGCCGCCGGCAGATCATCGCCAACCTGCGACGGATATCGGAGCGTATGAATCATGCGCCTCAGGACGGAGGGACGGACCATGAACCGCAATAGGGGAATCGCCATCAACACCCCGCGCCGCAGGAGGCTCTGCTTGTAGACTCGCCCCGTGCTTTCAGCGCAGGCGATGAATCCCAGCACCCGACTGTCAGGCTCCTCCCATACGTATCCGAACCCCGCAGGACAGGACGGAACGGCCTTGTATAACTGCCGCAGGAATCTCGGCCCAAGACTTGACAGGAAGCCGGAGTCGATTGCGATCCTGTGCAGATCGGCCACGGCCGCGGCGTGCCGCTTTTCCATAGGTTTGACGAATTCAGGCATATCGGACGAAACAGACGCCTCCTATCCAATTCCTCACGGCAGAATCAGCGTGTCGTACGGGTTGTTCCTGATGCCGGATCTCAGGTCCCCGCCGGCCGAAGTGGCCGTATCTTCGTTCAATCCTCTTTCATCGGTGGCGGTGTATATGTTGTCGCTGTTCCTGCCGCACGCAGCCCCGGTTCGCCATTCGGCGCGCCCGTCCCAGAAGCCGACGTTCTGTCCCTGACCGTCGTGGTTGGGGCTGTTGCCCCTGCGCATCAACTCTACGCCGTCCCCGCCCGAGCCCCAGTCGGCGATGCGCAGATCCGCGCCGGTCTTTATCGCGCCGGGATTGGTTCCGTAGGAGGTCTGGACATAGGGACTTCCATCGGCGACCATGACCACGCCCTCCGGGGTCAATATGCTCAGGGAGCCGTCGTAACCGTAGGGGCTCTGCATTCCGTAGCTGACGTCAAGGCTCGAACTGAAATCCCAGTAATCGTCCATATCCTCCTGGCGCGGACTGGGGCGATCCTCGGTGCCCGCACAAACGAAACCCGAAGCCGGCACAAACTCGCCCCTGAGCAGCAGCCAGAGGTTTGCACTATGATTGCGTTGTTTCGCAGCCGGAGGAGATCCGCCGCCGTCGAGGTTGAACGGACTGGAGCCGCGGTTCGTGCCGATCCTCACGTTCCAGCCGGACACCGGGACGTTGGGCATCTCCTGCGTAGCGGTGGAGTACGCCTTCATTCCGCTGATAAGCTCACGAACGGACGACCTGCATGCCGACTGGCGAGCCAGTTCAAGCACGCGTGCGACCGCGGGGACGACCAGTGTGGCCAGTATGCCGATGATCATGATGACTATCAGCAGTTCTACGAGAGTGAATGCTCTGTTTCCGGTGGTTCTCATGGCCGAAGCTCCGGTTGAGGTTACGCCAACACGGCGGACGCCGGCGCGCCGACGGCGCCGGGCTCCTGTGAGTATTATACCCGCCCGCTCGAAGGAGGCCAAGGATTCACTCGGGTATGATCCGATGAAAAACGGAAATGCCCGTTACACCGAAGCTATCGCCTCGACCAGCGAGGCCTTGATGCGGGCCACCTGATCTTCGGTGATCCTGGCGAAGAACGGCAGTGCGATCGTCCTGTCGGCCAACTGTTCGGTCAGCGGGAAGTCGCCGGGGCCTACGCCGAGTTTCTCAGTTATGTACGGCTGGGTATGGATCGGAACGAAGTAGTTGCTGCAGCCGATTCCCGCGGCGTGCAGGCGGGCGATGATCGCGTCGCGATCGTCCCGGCTGAATCGATCGTCGAGACGGACAACGTAAACGAACCAACTGGCCGCCGAGCGATCGGTCATCGGAGGAAGGGCGATCTCCTCGACGTCGGCGAGGGCCTGGTCGTACATCTCCGCGGCCCGGCGCCTCAGGTCGAGTATCTCATCGAGCCTGCCGACCTGAATCAGCCCCAGCGCCGCGGTGATCTCGCTCATGCGGTAGTTGTATCCCAGGCGAGCATGGCTAAGCCACGCCTCGGTCGCCCTGCCCTGGTTTCTCAGCGAGACGCACATGTCGCGGATATCTTCGGAATCGGTGACGATCATGCCGCCTTCACCGGTGGTTATCTGCTTGTTCGGATAGAACGCGAAGACCCCGCACTGTCCGAAGCTCCCGGCCGGTCTGCCGTCGAGCGATCCGCCGAGGGCCTCGCAACTGTCTTCGAGCAGCATGAGGTTGTGCCTGGCGGCGATCTCCCCGTAGGCGTCGAAGTGGGCGGTGTTCCCGAAGACCTCCACCGGCAGGATCGCTTTGGTCCGCGGAGTTATCGCAGCTTCAATCGCCTGGGGATCCATGTTGTAGCTGGCCGGGTCGATGTCAACGAACACCGGGCTGGCGTCGACGAACAGCAGGCAGTTGGTTGTCGCCACGAATGAAAACGGCGTGGTTATCACCTCGTCGCCCGGTCCGATCCCCATGGACTCTGCGCACAGGTGCAAACCGCTGGTTCCGCTGTTGACGCCGATCCCGAACCTGCGCCCGGCCCGTGCGGCGACGGCGGACTCAAACTCATCCAGCTTCGGTCCGATGCTCAGACGATCGCTTCGCATCACCTCGACCACGGCGTCTATCTCAGCCTGTGTGATGTCCTGGCTCGAAAGGTTGATTGGCTCTTGATTCACGTTCGATTCTCTAATTTCGCTGAGGTTGAACGAAAGGGGCGACGGGCGGTTTCTACTTGGACCCCGCCGGCTGGGGGGATTCCTTGGGCGGATTGAGCGGCTCGTACTCCGGGATCAACTCGCACATTGCGTCGACGACCGGCTGGCGATCGGGACAGTTCTCCAGAGCGCCGAGCTTCTCGACGGCGGCTTCGACCCAGGGCCAGTCGGCCTGGACGCTCTTCCAGACATTAACCTTGGGATGCACCGTCGGCTCGATGTCTTCGGCGTCTGTGCGAAGCTCCTCGTAGAGTTTCTCGCCCGGGCGGACGCCGATGAACTTGATCTCGATATCGTCGCCGGGTCGGAATCCGCTGAGAGTGATCATCTGCCTGGCCAGATCGACGATCTTGACCGATTCGCCCATGTCCAGCAGGAATATCTGCCCGCCGGCTCCGGTCGCCGCGGCCTGCAGAACCAGGCGGGACGCCTCGGGTATGGTCATGAAGTAGCGCGTCATTTCCGGGTGCGTCACGCAAACCGGACCGCCGGCGGCGATCTGCTTGCGGAACGTGGGGATGACCGAACCGTTGGAGCCGAGGACGTTTCCGAACCTGACGGCCTTGAACTGCGTTCGGCAGTCGGCGTGGCCGTTGAGGGCCTGGGTGTAGATCTCCGCCAATCGCTTCGATGCGCCCATGACCGAAGACGGGTTGACCGCCTTGTCGGTCGAGATCATGACGAACTCCGCCGTCCCGTGGGCGCACGATGCGTCGGCGACGTTGCGGGACCCCATTATGTTGTTCTTGACAGCCTCGCACGGATTGTGCTCCATAAGCGGAACGTGCTTGTGCGCAGCGGCGTGGATGACGACCTCGGGCAGGTGCTCGCCCCACAACTCCATCACGCGCCGGCGATCGTAGATGTCGCAGATTCGAGCGGCGATTCTTATCTCGGGGAACTTCGCCTTCAGTTCGTTGTCGATGTCAAACAGCGGCGTTTCAGCCTGCTCGAGTAGGATCAGCTCCGACGGTTCGTACAGGCATACCTGGCGGCACATCTCCGATCCGATCGATCCGCCGGCGCCGGTGATGAGAATTCTGCGGCCTGTGATGAATCTGCCGATCGCCTCGTCGTCGAGTTGGACAACCTCTCTCCCGAGCAGGTCGTTGATGTCCACCGGGCGAATCTGCGAAACCGTCACGCGCCCGTCAATGAGATCCGCCACGCCGGGAAGCGACTGGAAATGCAGCTTCGTGCCGCTGCACAGTTCGATCACTCTTTGAAGCTCCTTGCGCGAGGCCGACGGTATGGCTATGATGATCTCCTCAACATCATTCTCTTCGCATATCTCACGAACATCCCGGGTCTTGCCCAGGACGGGAATCCCGTGAATCATGATCTTGCGTTTGGACGGATCGTCGTCGACCATTCCGACGACCCGGTAGCGTTCGACGCGCATGCGGTGGATTTCTCTTATTATCGCTTCGGCGGCGTCTCCGGCCCCAACCAGCAGTACTCGTCTCAGATCGTGCGCCGCCACCGGACGCAACTCCTCACGATAGAGCCTGAATCCCAGCTTCGCCGTGGAGACCAGGAAAACCGTCCCTAGAAAATCCAGCACCAGCACGGACCTGGGGAAGCCCATGAAGTAGTCGCTGAGGATCGGAACTCTCCGCACCGTAGCCTGCGGTATGTAGGAAAACAACATCCACAACACGAAGCCGATGAGAACGAACCACCAGGCGGCCAGAAGGATATTGGTGACGTCCCGTATGCTCGCATATCGCCATCCGCCCCGGAACAAGCGCATTTTGCCGAATATCAGCAGCTTCGTAATTACGAAAAACGGAAGACACATCCAGTAGCGCCTGACCCAGTCATAGTCCGATCCGGCGCCTCCGGTGACCGCTGTGGCGTCAAAGCGGATCAGAAACGCCAGCAACAGGGACATGCTGAACAGGATCGAATGAACGAGCAACTGCGACAGAAGATGAAAGCGCACCGCAATCCTCACGATCCATGAAGCATCGCCGCCGGCAGGGTCCTGCATCATATCAGAATGAGGGGGTGGCGCCATAGAACTTTAACACGCTTTGGTTTACGACAACTCCAGTACATCTTGGATATCGACACGTAATTGCCTGGCCTTTAATGGTAACCCTACAGGCTGCACCTTACAACATGGATTCGGCGCACATGGGCCGGGCTGTGGGCGATATCGCCGGGAATCTACCTGGGCTGGGGACCTGTTGAACCGCCGGAGACCTTGGGAGTGTTCTCGGTCTTGTCCAGCGCCGGTTCAGACGGTCGGGTAGTGCCGCCGGCTCCCCTGGAAGCAGTAGCCGGCTTCAGTTCGCCGCTGGCCTTATTACTGGCGACTATAGCTCTCCAGAAGATCTGTATCGCCTCAGTCCTGCCCTCTGATTTCGCGGCCGCCAGGGCTCTGGCCAGCAATTCCTTGACCTTGCGCACATCCTGATTGTCGGCGAACCATCGGAAATACGCAATGATCAAACGAGCATCGCCGTCGCCGGGGTTGCTGTCCAGATACGTTTCGAGGCGAATCACCAGGTCCCCAAAGACCGCGACATTCGAATGTAAGCTGTTGGGGCGAAGCGGAAGCTGAGGCAGGCTCGGCATACAGACCAGCGCTCTGCGAATGTAATACGCGGTCATACCGTAGCCGCCCATGCCGAGTTTCGCATGCGCCATGTTGAGATAAGGCTCGGGGCATCGCCCCACTACGTCCGAGGCCAATTTGAAGTTGTCGTAACCGGACATGTAGCTGCCGGCCCTCAGCAACTCCTCGCCTTTGTGCATCAAGTCTCTGTATTGCCCCGGATGATCGGGCACAAGCGTCCTGATCGCGTCGTCACCTTCTTCAAGGCTGCCGCTCTGGCCGACCGAGGCGAGAAAACCTCTCGCCGCGGCCAGACTCATACCGCGACCAAGGATCGCGTCGGCCATACCTTTTCCGCCCGCGGCCTGCAGTGCGAAAGATTCACCGCCGGCAAGCGAGGCGCCCTTCCTCACGTCGCCTACAGTCGGAGAAACAGAACGCAAAGCGCCGCCGCCGGCACTTCCGATCAATCCGCCTGAGACCGTTGAGATACCGCTCGTCAGCGCTCTGCCGCCGCCTTTTATCCCGCGGTTAGCGTCCAAGGAAGCGCTCATTCGGCGTCCTTGCCCCAAACCTCTGCCCATTGAACTGCTGAGTACGCCCTGACCCCTGTATCCTCCGCCGGCGTTTTGAAGTCCTCCTCCACCGGCCGAGCTGCGAAGGAAACTGGCGTTCGTCCCCATCCCGACCCGCCCCAGCGACGCCGGAGTCCTTATGGTCACTCCAGTTGATTTACGCACCTGCCCCATCGCCGAGCCGCCGGGGAAACACAACACGCCGCAACACGCAAGAACCGCCAATATGCGAAAAATATAAGTACCCATTTATTACTCTCCACTGAATTATACAACTCTAAGCGCCTGTCTTCCAGCGTGAATTCGAAAACAGACTGACGCAAAGATCGTTTATCAACATCCTCCTTGACGGAGTCAATTCGCCGCAGGTACAATATATCGGGTGCATATGGCGCCCTCAAAGGGCTCGACCGGAGCCTTTTGAGCAGACTAGACGCTATTTGACTGCCGAATACCTTGTTTCATAGGAGTTTGACAGGTTCCCTCCCGCCCGGGCTGACGCCCGCCCTACCGCCGAAATAAATCAGCAGGAGCGACCTGATAAGCAAAACATTGTGTCGAGGACCAGGTGTCCACCGACAATAACGCCGAAAGGACAGGTAAATTCGATTATGTTCAAGAACTATGACAAACGCGGATCGGTTCTCTTGATGGTTGTGGGGCTTCTGGTGATCCTGGGCACCTTGGGCGGGACCTTCCTGCTGGTCTCAAGTCTCGACGCCAGACAGGCCAGACTGCTTGCCGGCAAAGGTCGGGCTGAATTGATAGCAAGCGGCGCGGTAGGCCAGGTGGTCAGGATGCTTGGCGAAGACCTGCATTTCGATTGGGAAAACTCCAGCGCGCCCTATACGTCGATGAAAGGCTCACAGACTCAGAGATACTCGCACTACAGTGATTATCCTCACGACGATCAGGACAGGCATATTCACAGCGTTGAGTCTCCCGAACATTACTCCAATATTCTTGGCGAAACCGCGATAAAGGTGTCAGTCGACAGCGAAAACGGGACGCCTGATGCGTATCTCATACCCACCAAGGAATTCACTGATGACGGCGAGGAGTACCATGTCGCGGTGAAAGTGCAGGATCTGGGCGCCAAGTTGTGCCTGAACACTGGCGGAGAGAATTACGCCAGGGGCGCAATGGCGCACATGTCGAATGTCGCCAGGACTCCAGCGATGATCGACTTGAAGAGCTTTCTGGGCAGAGACTACTCCGGGATCCACTCCGAACGATGCGGCGGCTCGCCAAAAACTCTAACTGCTTACGACATTGAATGCGGACGGCGCCTGCTGAGTCCGATAGAGAGTCGCAACTACAGGCCTATCGCGATCGCCGACGAAATCTACCTGAGATGGGCCGACTCAAATCGAAAGACCAGCTTCGGACGAGTGTTCGAAGAACTCGACCCGCTATCTAATGATAAGAAGGAGATGTTGACCACGATCAACGCCTCCCGCAGCATCACGCGAAGCCCGACATCGAAAGTCATCTCCGCTCGATTCAACCTGTCCGAAGCCGATGCACTGGACAGCGAGGGTAAGGAATCGCTGTACACGCAACTGGTTCTGATCGCCGGAAGCGACGACGGGGCCGGCGGCGGGCTGGTCCGAAGCCCGCCTCGCTATCTGACAAACACGGCTTTCCCCGGCTTCTACGTCGCCGGAGCCTGGATACCAACGATGGGGATGAATTCGTACAGTTCAAGGGCCAAACGCTGCCAGATCCCCACCATGCGGGCCGCATGGGTCTTCACGGAACTTCCTCAGGCCACCTACAGGGTCTGGGTCACCTGGGGCAAGGCCCCTACCGCCCCGCCGTTTCCGGCCGCGGCGGCCGTACCGTTTATTGTCTATTCCGGCGGAGGCGTATCCGGTTTCCAGTACACCGGCGGCACGGCGCAGCGAACATTCTCCATCAATCAGAAGAACCTTCCCACCACGGACATAGACGGCACGAAATGGTATTCCCTGGGCAGCTACGTCGCCTCGGGAACACTGGCGATAGAGATTCACGGGCCCCAGGGAGTTCCCCCTGGCGAAGTGCAGTTCGCCTTCGCCGACGCGGTCATGATCGAATCGATCTCTTTGGACCTTGGAAGCGGTTCGAAGCCCGCGGCGCACCTGACGGCCAACACCTGGGCGGCGATGAACGAGGATTCTGCTGAGAACAAACAGAAGTGTTTTCCCTTCAGGCCGGCCGGAAAGAAATACACCGTCTTCGGCGTCCGCCAGCAGCCTTACATAACCGAAGCGTTCGCAACCTACACCACCAGAACAGTATCCCTGGGCGCCGAAGAGGGCGCTGTCGAAACGATCGACGAAAACTCGTGGCGTTGGGGCGCGGCTGTCGAACTGATGAATTACACCGATGAGGATATCGACCTGTCGCGGTACAGAATTGCGCTGGGCCAGTTCCTGACCAAGGACACCGTCCTTCACTCCTTCCCGGCGGGAAGCAAGATTCCCAAAGGCGCCGCCGCCAAAGGCGGAAGGCTGACAATATACGATTTCGACTCCGGCGACAACACGATAAAGGAAGCCGACGTATTCGGAGCGACCTACAACGCCGCCACCTGGAAGAGAGTCGACGGCCTCAATTTCGACAACGGTGTCATTCGCATAGTGCAGGTGGCCAACAGCAAGGAAGACGGAACCGAATACAGGGTCCCAATCGACCATGTGACTTCCGCCCCTAACGGCGACGACATACTCAAATACGACATGATGACCGATGCGGTGAAAGCAGAAATTACTCCGGCCCAGGCCGGCAAGTCGGTCAACAAGACGGTCTCGGCGAATATCCGCCGCGACGATTCGGCCGTCAGGAAACGCTACGCCGTCGCGAAGTACTGGAAACCCGAAACCCAGCCTAAGGAAGTCGAGACAGTCGGAGCCATCGGAGCCAGGCTGCCGTGCGCGATCACGGCCGACGATCACAAGCTCAGTTCCGACAACGGAGTCGACGAAGCTAAGCTTCCGGAAACGAAAGTCAAGAAAGGCTTCCGCATGAAGCTGCCGCATGGACTGCTC